>Ga0065714_10003367_pt1 | contig 11473 bp, 13 predicted proteins | sample MisRhiReplicate2_FD_59101 | JGI IMG/M metagenome (GOLD analysis project Ga0065714, IMG submission 59101) | Miscanthus rhizosphere microbial communities from Kellogg Biological Station, MSU, sample Rhizosphere Soil Replicate 2: eDNA_1 v2... | ecosystem: Host-associated > Plants > Roots >... | reverse complement strand
CTACCTGCAAAAAGTCCTGCTGGAAATGCTCGCCATTCCCAGCCCCACCGGCTTTACCGACACCATCGTGCGCTATGTCGCCGAACGCCTCGAAGAGCTGGGCATTCCCTTCGAGATGACACGCCGCGGCACCATCCGCGCCACCCTCAAGGGCAAGAAAAACAGCCCCGACCGCGCCGTCTCCGCCCACCTGGACACCATTGGCGCCGCCGTGCGCGCCATCAAGGACAACGGCCGCCTGACGCTCGCCCCCGTGGGTTGCTGGTCCAGCCGCTTTGCCGAAGGCAGCCGCGTGAGCCTGTTTACCGACAATGGCGTGATCCGCGGCAGCGTGTTGCCCTTGATGGCCTCCGGGCACGCGTTCAATACTGCCGTGGATGAAATGCCAATCAGTTGGGATCACATCGAACTGCGCCTGGATGCCTATTGCGCCACCCGCGCCGATTGCGATTCCCTGGGCATCAGCGTCGGCGATTTCGTCGCCTTCGACCCGCTGCCGGAGTTCACCGAGAGCGGCCACATCAGCGCCCGTCACCTGGACGACAAGGCCGGCGTCGCGGCCTTGCTGGCCGCGTTGAAGGCCATCGTCGACAGTGGCGAAGAGCTGGCGATCGATTGTCATCCGCTGTTCACCATCACCGAGGAAACCGGCAGTGGTGCCGCGGCGGCGCTACCGTGGGACGTCAGTGAATTCGTCGGTATCGACATTGCGCCCGTCGCGCCCGGCCAGCACTCCAGCGAGCACGCGGTAAGCATTGCGATGCAGGATTCCGGCGGGCCGTACGACTATCACTTGTCGCGGCACCTGCTACGCCTGGCCAGTGACAACGAGCTGCCGGTCCGCCGCGACTTGTTCCGCTACTACTTCAGCGACGCGCACTCGGCGGTCACCGCCGGCCATGACATCCGCACCGCCCTGCTCGCCTTTGGCTGCGATGCCACCCACGGCTACGAACGCACCCACATCGACAGCCTCGCCGCCCTCAGTCGCCTGCTCGGCGCCTATATCCTCAGCCCGCCGGTGTTCGCCAGCGACGCGCAGCCGGCCAAGGGCTCGCTGGACCGGTTCAGTCACCAGATCGAGCACGAAACGCAGATGGAAAGCGATACGCGGGTGCCATCGGTGGATAGCCTCGTAGGCCAACGCAACAATAGCTAAGCCGGTATTTCGCTGACCGGTCTACCGTCATCACCATCAGGCTGGCGCCCGCAGGGTTGTGCACTCAACTGTGAGAGCCAGCCTGATGGCGATGACGTCAGACCGACAACGCAGCCCCCAGGCTAGCCCCGCCCGGTGATTCACCGTAGCATCGCGCCATTGATTTGACCGAGGTGCCTATGCTGATTCCCCACGACCAACTTGAAGTCGATACCCTGACCCGCCTGATCGAGGATTTCGTGACCCGCGACGGTACCGACAATGGCGATGACACACCGCTGGAAACCCGTGTATTGAGGGTTCGCCAGGCATTGACCAAGGGCCAGGCCCTGATTGTCTTCGATCCGGACAGCGAGCAATGCCAGCTGATGCTCAAGCATGACGTGCCCAAGCATCTATTCGACTGATTTTTTGTTTTGAGCCAGCTTGCGCTGGATGCGCTCGTAGATCTCCGAACGGTGCACGCTGACATGGTTAGGGGCTTCAATGCCGAAGCGTACATGGCCGCCATTGACGGCAATGATGCGCACCGAAATGGTGTCGCCGATGGAAATCAATTCGCCGACTACGCGACTGAGTACAAGCATGGCTGTGGTCCTTCAGGGTTACCGGACCTTGAAGATGCCCGGTGCACCCCGGGCCTACAAGACAGCCGCGGTAAACCAGACCAAACCTACAACCACAGGCCTGCCTTGCTGAAGGAAATGCCTGACAAACGCTTCAAACAAAGGCCGATTCGTCAGGACGCCGAGAAGCGCGGGCCGAACAGGATGATGCTTGCACCCATCACGCACAGGGCTACGCCAAGCCAGTCGGAGCCCAGTGGACGAATCCGCTCGACCACCGCCAGCCAGGCAATTGAAGCAATGATGTAGATACCGCCGTAGGCGGCATAGGCACGGCCTGCATAAGTCGCCTCTATTCGCGTCAGCAGCACCGCGAACAACGTCAGGCTCAGTAGCGCCGGCAGTACCCACCAGGCACTTTTGCCCTGACGCAACCACATCCAGAAGGCAAAGCAGCCAGCAATTTCAAACAGCGCGGCGAGGAAAAACCACAGGTAATTGAGCATGGGAAGGTCTCGCGAGGTTGGCCGATGGCGGCCACCCTAACGAGGCTGTTCGGAGCAGGCAAGTTCAGCTAGCGGATTGTTTGGCCTTGGCGCGCATCTTGTCGGCCATCTGGGTCATTTCGTTGTAGAGCAGTTGCGGGTTCTTCTGCTTGAGCGCCCAGGCCAGACGACCCTGTTCGTGGGGCAGGATCATGAACTCGCCAGCGGCGACCTGCTGGTAGATATAGTCGGCAATATCGGCAGCACTGATGGGCGAGCTTTCCAGCAACTTGCCGACCTGGGCTTTCATGGCCGGGGTCGGGCCACGGAAGGAGTCCAGCAGATTGGTCTGGAAGAACGACGGGCACACCACATGCACGCCGACTTCCTGATGCGCGAGTTCAATCAGCAGGCTTTCGGATAACGCCACCACGCCGGCCTTGGCCACGTTGTAGTTGCTCATGGCCGGGCCCTGCATCAGCGCCGCCATCGACGCGATGTTGATAATCTTGCCCTTGCTCTTCTCCAGCAACGGCAGGAAAGCCTTGCAGCCCTTGACCACGCCCATGAGATTGATTGCGATCTGCCAGTCCCAGTCTTCCAGGGACAGCTCGCTGAAGAACCCGCCCGACGCCACGCCAGCGTTGTTGACGATGACGTCGATGCCGCCGAACTTGACTTCGCAAGCCTGGGCGAACGCGGTCAGTTGACTGTAGTCGCGTACGTCACAACGCTGGATAAACCCGTCACCACCAGCCTCTCGCACCAGCTTCAGGGTTTCCTGCAGGCCAGGCTCACTGACGTCCGACAAGGCCAGCTGCCAGCCTTCGCGCGCCCAGCGCAGCGCGATTTCGCGACCCAGGCCTGAGCCTGCGCCAGTGATCATCATGCGATTTTGCATAGCAAACAGCCTTGTTGTTCCGGGGAAGATGCGTCGAGTGTAGCGAAGGCTATCGGCCTACCCACGCTCTATCAGATTGCTGAATGCCCCGGGCAAACCGCAGACACGGCTCATCAACTAACGCAACAGCGGCCGGAATAGGCCATTGCTCTAAAAACTGCAAAAAAACTTGGAATTTTATGCCTTGCGTCGCGGTCGGATTTTTTAAGCAGCTCGAATTAATGACATTCCCGCTGACTGTTGAACGGCTAGGTCATTCCTGAATACTTACAGCAAGGAAACAGACATGGGCACAATTCTTCTGATCATTTTGATCCTGTTACTGATCGGTGGTCTACCGGTCTTCCCACACTCCAGAAGTTGGGGTTATGGCCCGTCCGGTATCATCGGCGTGGTGTTGGTGGTGATACTCATCCTGTTGTTGCTCGGCAAGATATGAAGTTCTGACCGATAAAAAAAGAGGCCCTTAAAAAGGGCCTCTTTCTATTGCAGCACTGTTTAGTCCGGCTTGCCGTCGACTACACCGGCGGTGTTATCAATCAGGCTCTTGGTCGCCGTTTGCAGGAACGCTTCGAGCTTGGTTTTAAGCTCGGCGGTGCGCGGAGCATTCGCAACGACCACGGCACTTGGCGTAGCGCCCAGTTGGTACTGGTACATCTTCGGTGCCATGTCCTTGTCTCTCGGCAAGACCAGGATCTGGTCGGCGGTGATGATCGCGGTGGTCTGCTCGCTGCCCGATGGCTTGATCACGCCAAAACCGGTATCGCCTTCAGGCAGGTTGAGCAAGTCGCGGCCCCAGCACTGATGACGTACTTCGCCACCGATGCGGCCCATGATGGTCGGCACGATGTCGACCTGGGTGCCCACGGTGTGGTCGAGGGTGCCGAATTTTTCCTGGATGCCCGGTGCGATCATCAGCATCGGCACGTTGAAGCGGCCCAGGTCCATTTCGGTGATCTGGCGCTCGTTGCCGAAACCGTGGTCGCCGACGATGACAAACAGGGTCTCCTTGAAGTACGGCTCCTTGCGCGCCTTTTCAAAGAACTGGCCCAGGGCCCAGTCCGAGTAGCGCATGGCCGTCAAATGTTCGTTCAAGCTGCCGCGGTCGGTCACACGTTCAACCGGCAATGGGCTCGGCAGGGCGTACGGGGTGTGGTTGGACAGGGTTTGCAGCAAGGCATAGAAAGGCTTCTTGTCCTTGCCATCGCGAGCCTTGAGTTCCACCAGACCGCGATCGAACATGTCCTGGTCGGACACGCCCCAGGTCGGATCGGAGAACACCGGGTTAACGAAGTCGTTACGACCGATGAAATTGGTCATGCCCTGGTTACTGAAGAAACCCGACTGGTTATCCCAGGCGAAATCGCCGTTGTAGACATACACATCGTCGTAGTCACGCGCGCTGAGCAACTGCGGCAGGCCGGACAGTTTGTGGCTGCCCTCCGGGGTCTGCATCAGGTATTCGAAACCCGGCAGGTTCGGGAAGCAGGCCATGGTGGCGAACATGCCCTGGTGGGTATGGGTACCGTTGGAGAAGAAACGGTCGAACAGCAGGCCTTCCTTCGACAGTTTGTCGAGGTACGGCGTGATGTTGCCCGGCCCGCCGAGTGCACCCACAGAGTGACCGGCCATGCTTTCCATCAGGATCACGACGACGTTCTTGATCGGCAGGGTCTTGTCCGCTGGCGGCATGTAGTCGCGACGTACGGCGGCGGTCTCGGCATCCACCAGTTTGTCGTCCTTCATCACCAGCAGGTCACGCACGGTCTGCTGCGCCATCGGTTGCGGCAACGTGGCTTTCCAGATGTTATCGCGATCTTCGGACATCCGGCTCTTCGCCGCCGCCACCAGGGACAGGGTGCCGTTGAGACCCAACTGGTTGGCGAAGTTCGAATCGGTGGTGTAGACATCACCCCAACGCATTGGCGGACCTTGACGCAAGGTGCCGCGAGCGGCGACCACGCAGATCAGCAGGCACACCACGAATACCGCGGTGCGCGTATACCAGGGGGCAACCTGACGGGTGCTGATGCTGCCGCCGCTGAAAGGCCCACGAGGACGCGTGGCACGATCGGCGCCCTTGAACGCCAGGCTCAGGATCCAGGTGCCTAAAGCCCAGGCCAGCAGGTAGCGAACCACCGGAAAACCGTACCAGAGCATGCTCATCACGGTTTTCGGGTCTTCCTTCACATACTGGAAGACCAGACCGTTGAGGCGCTGGTGGAATTCACGGTAGAAGTCCATCTCCATCAGGCCCAGGAACAGCGCGATACTGGAAGTCACTGTCAGCCAGAAGCGGAAGATTCCCCGCGCCGCCATGGCACGGGCACCGAACAGCGCCAGTATCAGCGGTATGCTGAGGTAGACCACCAGGCGCAGGTCGAAACGCAAGCCATTGGCGAAGGCTTCGAAAAAGGTCGCGGCCGGTGTATCGAGGATCATTTCGCGGTTGTAGACCAGCAGCGCGAGGCGCAGCGCGGAAAACATCACCATCATGACCAGAGCGCACAACAGCGTGTAGGCCAGATGCGATTTGACGGTCGGTTGCAGCAAGCGACTCGATGCTCGCTTCTGACTCAGGGCGTCCGGGATTGCCATGTCGTTTTAGGACCCATTGGAAGTTGAAGTTTCGAAAATACAGCTGCGCCCTGCCCTCTGTTGGCCAGTACTCGGCCTGGGGTTTGCGCGGTGCGCAAATGTTGCACGATCAATCGCGGCATTGCCATTGATTACTGTTCGTCGATGGCGGCGCGGGCGAATTGTCTTGGAGGTGTTGTGAAAATTCTGTGCAAAGCATATCTGGAAACACAATAAAGGTTTTCAGGCTTTGATGGCGGTTTGGGGGGCAAGGCCAAAGATCGCAGCCTTCGACACCTCCTGCAGAGGCTGCGATCTTTTGATCGGGCTTACTTTTCGGCGCGCGCCTTCAAAGCCTTCAACGTATTGAACGGGGCATCCACCACAAATTTGTTGGCCACCATCGACGGCACGCTGCCACCCGGCTCGGTATGTACCTGGTAGGTCACTTCAACCTGATCGCCCTTGGGTACGAATTTCCAGAAACCGTCGACCTTGGCGACCCGGACAAAGCCTTTTTCTTCAGGCAGGTATTTCGGTACGCCCTCGAGCTTGCGGGTCAGGCTGCCATCGGCACCTTCTGTGGTGGTGACATGCAGCACCGAATCACGTGGCGTGACCGGCCATGGCGTATTGAACTGGGTGTAGGTCCAGGTCTGGTTGCCTTCGTGCTTGAGCAGCTTCTGGGTCTTGCACTCGTGAATCCAGGCGCAGGCGCCGACCACGTCTTCCTGCAGCGCCCGCAGCTTGGCCACGGTGGTCTTCATCAGGGCGACACCCTGATAGGCCTTGTAGTCGGAACCGGCCACGTCACTCAGGGATATCTTGATGCCGTCTTCATTCCTGGCGTCCTTCCAGTCTTCGGCCTGGGCGACCGAAGTGACCAAAACCGCCGTCAAACCACACAACACAGCCATACGATGCAGCGAACCCATAATTTTATTCCTTATTGTTTAAGTTCCGTTCGTCGAACACATCACGCTGCCGTCATCTGCTCCCACCAGCCAATCAACCGAATCGCCTCCTCGCTGCTGCTGCCACACACCTCGACGTCAGCCTCGAACGCCGAACACACCGCCGGGCGCTCAGGCTTACCGAAAATATTGCACAGGTTCTCGGCAGACAGTTGCAGGCAACGTTCACCGGCGGCCTTGCCATTGGGCATACCGGGAATCGGTGAACTGATGGAAGGGGCAATGCAGCAGGCGCCACAGCCCTCACGGCATTTCATGACGAAAAGCTCCTCGCGACGAGCGATGTGTTAAAAGACGGGGCACAGAGTAACCGCTAAAACAGTTGTTTTAAATTACTGGCCCTCGGGTTTTTACGCGCAAGCGGGCTTGACCGGGCAGTCTCCGACAAAGCGTCTGGCTGGCGGGCATGCAAAAGCAGGATTCAGCGCTTGAATTCGAATTCCAGCGCCGCGCCTTCGACTTCACGGCGATCTTCGTTACGTAGTTGCAACTGCATTTCGTTATTGATCAGCCGGCCGTTGAGCTGGAACTGATGACTTTTGTCCCCGAACATCTGCGGCAACACCGGTTCGCGCTTGGGCAATGGCACCATGCCGAGCGGTTTCAGCTCTTCGACCATGTCCTTGGGCAGACTCAAGTCCAGGTCGGCTGTAGGTACCGGGGTTTTCACCACCTCGCTGGCCGGTTTTGACTTGGCGGCAATAGGTGGGCGTTTTTTGACCGCGGCGGTCTTTTTGACCGGTGCGGTCTTATTCGCAGGTGCGGTTTTTTTCGGGGTAACCCGGGCATCGCTCGCGGCGGGTTTTCCCTGCCCGGATTCGGCCATCACGGACGCGGGATAAACACTCGTTAAAAGGCAGATCAACAGCCAAACGGCAGGAAAAATCGGCTTCATGTACCCAACGATGCAAACGGCGTAGATGACAGAAGTGTAGATGCTGGCCTTTTGCGCCCCCCTTGACAAGCACGGACCGAAACCGCCCGCTCAAAAGCCGCCGGCCATTTCCTGGCAGAGCTGGGTGGCAAGCATGCCCAGGGTCATCAACGCACGTTCGGCTTCGCGGTTCCACGGGATGCCGCAATTGAGCCGGATGCAGTGATTGAACTGCTCGGTGTTACTGAAAATCAGCCCCGGCGCGATGCTGATGCCCTGCTGCAACGCTCGCACATGCAGTTCCTGGGTGTTGACCCGTCCCGGCAGGCTCACCCACAAAATGAACCCGCCGGTCGGCCGGGTCATTTGCGTGCCCTCGGGGAAATACTGCTGCACCGCCAGCTGGAAAGCGCTGAGGTTCTTGCGGTACTCCTGGCGGATGTAACGCAAATGGCGGTCGTAACCACCGTTTTCCAGATAGGCGGCAATGCCCATCTGCGTGACGCTGCAGGCTGAATGGGTACTGAAGGTCTGCAGGCGCTGGATCTCCTGCTGATACTTGCCGGCAATCATCCAGCCGATCCGCACCCCCGGCGACAGGGTCTTGGAGAAACTGGAGCAATAGATCACCCGATCCAGGCGGTCATAGGCCTTGAGCGACTTGGTGCGGCCCTGTTCAAACATAAGCTCGCCGTAGATATCGTCCTCGACTATCTGGATATCGAAGTCCGACGCCAGGCGCAGCAGCTGCTTCTGCCGCTCCTCGGGCATGGTGCCGCCTAACGGATTACTCAGACGAGTGGTCAACACCAGCGCCTTGATCGACCACTGGTTGGCCGCCAATTGCAACGCTTCGAGGCTCATGCCGGTGGACGGGTCGCTGGGAATTTCAATGACCTTGAGACCCAGCAGATCGGCCAGCTGCAGCAAACCGTAGTAGGTCGGCGACTCGGCCGCAATCAGGTCACCGGGCCGGGTCAGTACTCGCAGCGACATCTGCAAGGCGTCGACACAGCCGTGGGTGATCACCACTTCCGAGGGGTCGACCACCACGCCGGCATCGCGCATGCGGATCGCCACCTGTCGGCGCAAGGGTTCGAAACCGGGGCTGAACATGTAGCTGAAAGCCCGCGGGCTATGGAACCGGGTGACTTTTGCCAATTGCTGGTGCAGCGCCCGCACCGGCAAATAGTCGACGCTGGGCACCGCGGCGCCCAGGGGGAAAACACCTTCGCGACGGGATTCGACCAATACCTGCTGGATGATGCTGCTGCGGGTGACCAGGCCTGGTCGTTCGACCCGGGCGATGTCCGGGGTCGGCGCAGTCAGCGCCGGGGTCTGGTGCACGTAGTAACCGGATTGCGGCCGCGCACGGATCAGACCCTGATCCTCTAGATTGGCATACGCCTGCAGCACCGTGGCATGGCTGACGTTGAGCTGCGAACTCATCTTGCGCACCGAAGGCACGCGCTCTCCCGGTTGATAGACACCACGGCGGATGTCTTCGGCCAGTTGCTGAGCAATACGTTGGTAGAGCAAGAGATTAGTCATGACGCAGCACTCGATTTCACGGGCATTTTATTCTTGTGTGAAACAATACCGGAACAGTTTAGAAGTGTACGGGGACAGTTGCCACAATAGTCGACAGTACAGTGCAGTGTCAGCAAGAACTGTACTGTTTTGTGCGGTAATCGGCAGGCGAAAAAAAACCCGGCGCTGTCTGGCAGGCCGGGCTTTCCAGAGACGCCGCCCTTTAGCGGGCCGCGCCCAACTGGCCTTTCTCGTCGGAAAACACGATTTCCACTCGACGGTTCTGCGCACGCCCACGCTCGGTGGCGTTCACGTCCACAGGGTATTCATCGCCGTAACCTTCAACCTTGATGCGCTTGTCGTCGATACCCAGGTCCATCAAGACGTTAGCCACCGACTGCGCGCGGTCCCGTGACAGCTTGAGGTTGTCCTGTTTACCACCGGTACTGTCGGTGTAGCCCTCGATCCGCACCACGCGCTTGGGGTTGAGCTGCAGGAACTGCACGATCTTGAGCACCACGCGGTTGGCCGAGTTTTTCAACTCCGCTTCGCCAGTGTCGAACAGCACATCGCCCAGGGTCATCACCAGGCCACGATCGGTCTGGGTGGTCGCCAACGCGACAATCTGTTCTTCGAGCAACTTGCCTTGCTGCTGCACGCTGAACAGCTTGGATTCACGCAATGCCAGTTGCAGGCGTTGACGCTCCAGTTCGAGCTTCGCTGCGCGCTCTTCGTTGAGCACCTGGTTGGTGTGCTCGCGAGCGATTTCGCTATAGCGCTTGCTCAGGTAGGCGTAATGCACCACGTCCGAACCGCTGCCCCAGTAGCTGGACAACCGGTCGGCGCGGGCAAGGGACTCACCGGCGCGAATCACGTCCTTGGGGGCGATGCGCAGCACGTTGGAGTCTTCCTTGACCTTCTGGAAGTCGGCGCCAGCCTGCTGCAGTGCCACTTCGCTTTGCTGTCCGGCACAGCCAACAAGGCTCGCGGTACCGGCCAGGATCAAGCAGCCGAGAATATTGCACTTGAGGCTCATTGGGCATCTCCCAACTGCTTGTGCAGGCGGGCTATGCGGGTATTGAGCACGTTCAGTTGCTCTTCACTCTTGAGGGTCAGGACGCGGGCCTCTGCCAGGCGCGCGTCCAGCTCGGCCTGTTCAGAGCGCATCCGCGCATTCCTGAAAGACTGGTCGGCCATGCTGCCCTTGGCCCGGTTGAACTTGTCTTCAGCCAGTTTCATTTCCGGCACTTCGTCGGCAGTGGCGCCCACGGCCTTCGCTTGTTCGAGTGCCTGTTCGGTCAGGCGCATTTGTTCATTAGGCGCCGGATCGGCTGCACAACCCGCCAGGGCCAGAAGGGCCAGGGCAGCGAAAAGGGGTCGGATACTCACTAAAAATCCTTACTGTTTTGGGGCACTGACAGGTTGTTTCTGCCGTTGAGAAAGTTGAGCGTTCCAGCGCTCGATATTGCGCAACAGCACGACCTCCGTCAGTCCGGACGCGGGCAATTCTGTCATCTTTTTGGCCAGCTGTCCGCGTAACCACGGATCGTTGCAGGCGGAGTTGTGGGAAACCGCCAGGAACAGTCCGGGTTTGTCGACCGGGTGCTCGCGCGCGACCAGGTCGTTGGTCATGCCCAGGGTCTGCGCCATTGCAATGCCGGAATAGCGCCCTGCCAAGACAAATTCCACCTCGCCCAAAAGCAGTTTCTGAAAGGCCTGGGTGAGGTTTGGCGTACGCGTGAGGGTCAATTGCTGCTCGGCTACAGTGCCGAATTCCGTGGTCAATCGAGACTTTTCCGACAAAGCGCCGGAATGACCGTGCAGGTCCTGGACGTCGTTGTAGACCAGCGATGAATCCTTGCGGGTCCAGACCAGGTAATCGTTTACCAGCAACGGCGGATGAATGTAATCCAGGGATTCCAGCTCGCTGACCGTCAACGGGGCATCGGCCAGCATGTCCATGCGCCCGCTGCGTACTTCATCCAGGGCCTGGGAACGTTTGCCGGCGTAGAGAATGTCGACCTTGATCCCCAACTGCCCCGCTACCTGCTGCAGCAAGTCGGCGCTGGCACCGATCAGGTGCTTGGGATTTTGCGGGTCCTGCCACAGGTAGGGTGGGGCATCCGGGCTGCCGGTCACCACCAGGCGTTCGCATTTGCCGGCGGCGTTGGACAGTGCCGGCAACAGCACACATCCGAGCAAGCTCCACGCGAGGCGCAAATCCATGGCAATACACTCCTCGATCCCGGTTATGTCATAGAAAAAAACTAAAAAAAAAGCCCGACCAAAAGGTCGGGCTCTTTATAAGTGAAGCAGCCGGATTAGACCAGCTTCTCCAGCTCAGGGATGGCTTCGAACAGGTCCGCCACCAGGCCGTAATCGGCCACCTGGAAGATCGGCGCTTCTT
>Ga0065714_10003492_pt1 | contig 11474 bp, 7 predicted proteins | sample MisRhiReplicate2_FD_59101 | JGI IMG/M metagenome (GOLD analysis project Ga0065714, IMG submission 59101) | Miscanthus rhizosphere microbial communities from Kellogg Biological Station, MSU, sample Rhizosphere Soil Replicate 2: eDNA_1 v2... | ecosystem: Host-associated > Plants > Roots >... | reverse complement strand
GCTCGCGATGGCGTCAGCCCAGCCAGCATCAATGTCAGCTGACCCACCGCCATCGCGAGCAAGCTCGCTCCCACAGGGGAATTATGGTGATCCCAGGTTCGGGGTTTAGTCCGGGACTCCTCGTTGATGCTTCTTCAACCGATAGGCGAACTGTGCCCGGCTCAGTCCCAATGAGCGTGCGGCCGCTGCCAGGTTGCCGCTGCTCAGTTGCAGGGCTTCGTTGATCAGCCGTGATTCCAGGCCGTCAATGGAGAAGTCCGAGTCCAGTTGGCTGAGGGACTGGAGCAGGGCCGGTTTTTCCGCNNNGTCGTTGGCGGCCAGGCCCATCGGNGAGAGACCNCCGTGCAGGTCCACGGAATACGCATCCACCGGCAGTTGTTCATTGCGAAACAGATGGACCAGGTCAATCGCCTGGCCTTCTTCGCTGGCGATCAGGCCGCGCTCGATGAGGTTCTGCAATTCCCGCACGTTGCCCGGGAAGTCATAGCGCAACAGCACCTTCAAGGCACGCATGGTCAGGCCCATCGGGGTGCGGCCGTACTCCTGGCAAAAGCGCTTGAGGAAAGCATTGATCAGCAACGGGATGTCATCGCGACGCTCGCGCAAGGGAGGCAGGGCGATGGGGTAGACGTTGAGCCGGTAGAACAGGTCTTCACGGAACGCGCCTTCCGCCACGGCCTTGCGCAGGTCGATGTTGGTGGCCGCCACGACCCGCACATCGACCTTGATGCCGTGGCCACCACCGATCCGTTCGATCTCCCGCTCCTGCAAGGCGCGTAGCAACTTGCTTTGCCCGGCCAGGCTCAGGCAGGTGATCTCATCCAGAAACAACGTGCCGCCATGGGCTCGCTCGAAACGACCGGGGCGTGAATGAGTGGCCCCGGTATAGGCACCGCGTTCGACGCCAAACAGTTCGGCCTCGATCAGGTTGTCGGGGATGGCCGCGCAGTTGAGGGCGATGAACGGACCATCGCGTCGGCGACTAAGTTGGTGCAGCTGGCGGGCGAACATCTCCTTGCCGACGCCGGATTCGCCGCTGACCAGCACGGTGGCGGGGGTCAAGGCCACCCGTTGCAAGGCTTGGGTCGCGGCGTTGAAGGCGGCGCTGGCACCGATCAGCGGCTGTTCGCTGTCCGGCAGCGGGGCGGTGCCGGCAACACTGTCGGACTGGCTGTCGGTGCGCGCGACGACCGCTGGCGGTGAGGCGTTGAGGTAATTGAGGTCCTGCTCGACATCGCCCCATTGCTCGGCGGTCTTGCCGACGACTCGGCAGCGTTCGTGCCCCATGCCTCGGCATTCCACTTCGCGGAAGATCACCAGTTGCCCGAACAGCCCGCTGACGAAACCGATGGCGTAGCCCAGTTCGGTCCAGCACACCGGATCCTGCCCGGTGCCATAGGCGGCGACATGCTCGTCGGCCTCACAGGAGTGATGCCAGAGAAATTCCCCTTCATAGAACCCCGAATCGGCGTCGAACTTGAAATGCAGCGGCTCGACCTTGGTCATGCCTTCAAGGGTGTGCAGATGCGTGCCTGCACGAAACACCGCCGCGGCATCGGCGTGGGGCCAGCGTTCGCGAATCAGCCGGGCGTCCCGGGCGCCGGAGGAATAGCCGGTGCGGGTGAGCATGCCACGGGCCTGTTCCAGCCCCTGGCGTTCGATGATTTCCCGGCGCAACGCCCCGAAGGATGAACTGTGCAGCAGCAACATGCGCTGGTCGTTGAGCCAGATACGGCCATCGTCGGGGGAGAAAAACAGACACGCGGTGAGTTCTGCCGTCGTAGGCGAACTGCTGTCGGTCAGCTCGTTGCTGTCACCCCGTGGACGGAAGTGCTCGGTGGCGATCCGGTGATCCGGCAACTGGCAGTGGGGATTATTCATTGTTATGCCCCTGATGGCGGGTGATCGAAATGATCATCTGGCGAGATAGTTATTAAGCATAACTTTATCAAATGAACAAGCGGCAGCTGGCCAACGGCCACGTCGGCAGGTGCGTCATCAGTCCTGCACTCGATGCAGACCATTGATCCAGAGCCCTGCGCCAGGTTTATCAAGGTCTGCGGGCAAAACCGGCACAGCGCTTGCTCAAGCACTAGCACGGCGTTTGCGTCGATACCTTCCAGGTGCGGCAAACGATGACAACAACAAAGAGCCGGGAGTGTTAAATGTCTGCATCCAAAAGCCACCTGTTGTCCCAGGTGATCGAGTCGGAATGTGTCTTCAACGGTGACTGGGTGCCTGCGTCGGGTCTGCTGCAATGGATCATTGAACCGGCCACCGGTGAGCGGTTGATGCGCTGTGCCACGGCCGACTCCGCCGACATCGCCAAGGCCAGTCGCGACGCAGCCCTGGCGCAGCCGGGGTGGGCGGCGCTGGGCCCGCGGCAACGCGCGGCGATCTTCCGCAAGGCCGCCGACGTGGCCGAGCAGTCCTTCGAAGAACTGGCGCTGTACGTGGCTCGGGAGACCGGCGCCGCGCTGTTCAAGGGCCAACACGAAGTACGCGAAGCCATCGTGCTGTTGCATCAGGCCGCCGGCCTGCTGTCCCAGGCCCATGGGGTGGTCCTGCCCAGCGAGGCGGGGCGCCTGTCCTATGCGCGACGCCAGCCCCATGGCGTGGTCGGGGTGATTTCGCCCTTCAACTTTCCCCTGGTGTTGTCCATGCGCTCCGTTGCGCCTGCCCTGGCGGCGGGCAATGCGGTGGTGCTCAAGCCGGATCCACAGACCCCGGTGAGCGGCGGTTTCCTTATCGCCCGGTTGTTCGAGGTAGCGGGGCTGCCCAAGGGCTTGCTGCAAGTGTTGCCCGGTGCGGCGGATGCCGGTGAGGCGCTGTGCCGCGACCCTAACGTGCGCATGATCGCCTTTACCGGTTCCACCGGCGCCGGTCGCAAGGTCGCGGAAGTGGCCGGGCGCAACCTGAAGAAGGTTGCGCTGGAGTTGGGTGGCAAGAACCCGCTGATCATTCTTGAAGACGCCGATCTCGACCTCGCCGCTCGCAACGCGGCCTGGGGCGCCTGGCTGCATCAAGGGCAGATTTGCATGGCCACCGGGTTGATCCTCGCCCATGAATCCATCGCCGAAGAACTGACCCGCAAACTGGTGGAAAAGGCCCGGGCCTTGACCGTCGGTAACGCCGCCCAGGGCGAAGCCGCGTTGGGGCCGCTGATCAATCAGCGCCAACTGAAACGGGTGCACGACATCGTCAGCGACTCCGTGCGTGCCGGCGCCCGGCTGGAGGCAGGCGGCGAGCACGATCGACTGTTTTACCAGGCCACCGTGCTCAGCGGCGTGAAACCGGGCATGCGGGCCTTCGACGAGGAGGTCTTCGGGCCCGTGGCAACGGTGGTCAGCTTCGCCACCGATGATGAAGCCGTCGAGTTGGCCAACCGCACCGAGTACGGTTTGGCGGCGGCGATCATTTCTCCGTCGGTAGGCCGGGCCATGGCCATCGGTGAGCGGTTGCAGTGCGGCATGTTGCACATCAATGACCAGACCGTCGCCGATGAGTGCATCAACCCGTTCGGCGGGCGCGGCGCCTCGGGCAATGGCGGCAGCGTCGGCGGCCCGGCGGACTGGGACGAATACACGCAATGGCAGTGGGTGACGGTCAAGGACCAGGCGCCGGTCTACCCCTTCTGACAGGCAGGTTTACAGGGCCCGATGAGCTGAGGGCCCTGCGAGTACACAAAAATAATAAGAGGACTCAACATGAAACTCGACAACAAGATTGTGCTGGTCACCGGTGTCTCGTCAGGCATTGGTGCTGCCACGGCAAGCCTGCTGCGCACTCATGGCGCCCAAGTGATTGGCGTCGACCTCAAGGCGCCGCACATGACCCTGGACGGTTTTGTGCAGGGCGACTTGAGTAGCGCCGAAAACATCGAACGGCTGCTGCCGCAGCTGCCCGCACGGCTCGACAGCCTGTGCAACATCGCCGGGGTGCCGGGCACCGCCAACCCGCAACTGCTGGCGCGGGTCAACTACCTCGGGTTGCGCCACTTGAGCCGTGCGCTGTTGCCGCGCATCAACGCTGGCGGCAGCATCGTCAATATCGCCTCGATCCTCGGCGCCGAATGGCCGTTGCGCCTGGAACAGCACAAGGCGCTGGCGCGCATCGAAGATTTTACCGCCGCGCAAGCCTGGCTGGCCGATCACCGGGTGCCGGACCAGACCTGCTACCAGTACTTCAAGGAAGCCTTGATCGTCTGGACCTACCTGCAGGCCCAACCCTGGTTTCTTGAGCATTCGGTGCGCATGAACAGTGTTGCACCGGGCCCGGTGTTCACGCCCATCCTCGACGACTTCGTGAGCATGCTCGGCGAGGCCCGGACCCAGGCCGATGCCCATCGCATGAAACGTCCCGCTTACGCCGATGAGGTGGCGGCGGTGATCGCTTTCCTGTGTGCCGATGAGTCGCGCTGGATCAACGGCGTCAACCTGCCGGTCGATGGTGGATTGGCCTCCACCTACATCTGAATGCGCATCCGTACAACGCGGTGCAAGCCGCTACCCGAGCGTGTTGGCTGCAAAGCCATGCCAAAAAATAACAATAATGAGAAGCGTCCATGGATAACCTCAAAGATTGCTTTGGTTTCAAGTATTGCGCCCTGTTCCTGGCGTTGTGCAGCACCGGTGTGATGGTCGAAAGGGTCCAGGCCATGCAAATGGACCTGGGTGACTCCGACTGGAAACTGCGCTGGGACAACACCATCAAGTACAGCCAAGCCTGGCGCCTGCATGGACAGGACAGCCGCTTGGTCAACGCGCCAACCGCCAACGGCCTGTATCCCTCGATCCAGAGCCAGGGCGACAAGAATTTCAGCAGTGGCCTGGTCTCCAACCGCCTGGACCTGTTTTCCGAAATGGACCTGAGCCGGCAAAACTATGGGCTGCGCGTGAGCGGCGCAGCCTGGTACGACGATATCTACAATCAGGACACCGACAGCAGCGAGCAAAAGCATTTCCTCAGTGAAACCCGCAAGCTCCATGGTCGCGACGCGGAAATCCTCGACGCCTTCGTGTTCTTGCGCGGGGATCTGGGTGAAGACTCCCAGGGCGTGGCGCGCCTGGGCCGACACAGCCTGATCTATGGGGAAAGCCTGTTCTACGGTGGCAACGGCATTGCCAATGCCCAGGGCCCGACCGATGTCGTCAAGTTGCTCAGCGTGCCGGGGACTCAGTTCAAGGAGATCCTGCGCCCGGTCAATCAGATCTCCGGGCAGTTGCAGATCAACCCGCAACTGTCGGTGGGCGCTTACTATCAGTTTGAGTGGGAACGTTCCAATCTGCCCGGCGCCGGCAGCTACCTGAGCGATGTCGATGCCATCGGCTACGGCAGTGGCCCTCTGCGCGAAGTGTTCGGCAACGACACGGTCAATGGCGGCGATTTGAAACCGCGCAATTCGGGGCAGGGCGGCATGCAGATCCGCTTCAAGCCGACCGGCACCGAGCTGGAGCTGGGTTTCTACGCGGCCCAGTATCACGACAAAGCGCCAATCGGGTTGTACGCGTACCTGGACGGTGCGGCGTCTGCGGCCACCGGGTTGCCCATCCTGGGTTCCTATCGCCAGGTCTACGCCGAAGACATCAAGACCGCTGGCGTCAGCTTCTCCACTGCCTACGGTCCGTTCAACTTTGCCGGTGAAACGTCGGTGCGCTGGAACGCGCCGCTAGTGAGTAATCTGCAAGTAGTGACCCCCGGCATGGCGGCCGATGGTGGCGACAATGAGTTGTTCGCCAGGGGCAAGACCGCCCACGCCAACCTGTCGGCGATCTACCTGTTATCGCCCACCGCGTTCTGGGATGGCGGATCGGCCCTGGCCGAACTGGCCTGGAACCGCACCCTGAGCGTGACCAAGAACGCTGCCGCGCTGGACTCCAACACCACCCGCGATGCCACCGCGCTGCGGGTATTGATCGAGCCGGCGTACTTCCAGATCGTCGACGGAATCGACCTGACCGTGCCGATCGGCATGGGTGTGGTACTCGATGGGCGCTCATCGGCGGTCAACAAATCCGGCTTCGGCAACACCCACTCCGGCGACTGGAGTGTCGGGCTCAAAGCCACCTACCTGCAACGCTGGGATGTCGGCCTCAACTACGTGAACTTCTTCGGCGCACCGAAAGCCGGGCTGCGCGAGGACGGCAATTTCAGTTACGGACAGTCGTTGGCCGATCGCGACTTCGTCTCGCTCTACGTGAAAACCTCATTCTAATAAGGTGGATTCGCCATGCAGAACACAGCATTCCTGAACACATGCGTCCTGACCCTGGCCCTTGCTGGCATGGGGCTGGCGCAGGCGGCGGTGTCGCCTGAACAGGCCGCGCGCCTGAAAACCGATCTGACTCCCTTGGGTGGCGAGCGCGCCGGCAACGCCGATGGCAGTATCCCGGCTTGGCAGGGCGGCTATACCCAGGCCACGCCTGGCTACAAACCGGGTGACAAACGCCCCGATCCATTCGCCGGCGAGAAGCCGCTGTATTCGATCAAAGCCTCGAACATGGAGCAGTACGCCAGCGAATTGGCCGAAGGGACCAAGCTGCTGCTGAAGAAATACCCGGGCTATCGCCTGGACGTGTACCCGACCCATCGCTCGGCCGCCGCTCCGCAATGGGTGTATGACAACACCAGCAAGAACGCCACACGCGCCACGCTGGACGTGGACAGCGAGAAGGTCGCCAACGCCTACGGTGGCATTCCGTTCCCGATCCCGGAAAACGGTGCCCAAGTGCTGTGGAATTATCGGTTGTCCTGGCAGGGCGGCGACACCATCAGCGCGCCTTTCGATACCTGGCTGATGACCGCCGGTGGCAAGAAAGTCCAGGCGACCCGGGCCCAATTCTCCTATCAGTTTCCCTACTACTTCGAAGGCGGCAGCCTGGAAAACTATGCGGGCAAGTACCAGGTGGGCAAGCTGTTGACNGAGTTGCCGTCATCCAAGGCCGGCGAAGGCCTGATGACCCATTGGGACATGGACCCGGCCAATCGGGCGGCCTGGCAATATCTGGTGGGCCAGCGCCGGGTTCGCCGGGCGCCAAACATTGCCTATGACACGCCGGACTTCGTGACCTCCGGCGTCGGCCTGTTCGACGAAGCGTTCATGCTGTTCGGGCCTACCGATCGCTATGACCTCAAGCTGGTGGGCAAGAAAGAGCTGATCGTCGGCTACAACAATAACCGCGCCGCGCTGGCCAAGAGTGACGACCTGGTCAAGGAAAACTTCCTCAATCCTGATCTGGTGCGTTGGGAGAAGCACCGGGTCTGGGTGGTCGAGGCCACGCTCAAATCCGGCAAGCGCCATGTCGTGCCGCGTCGGACCTACTACGTCGACGAAGACTCCTGGCAGATCCTGATGGCCGACGGTTATGACGCCCAGGGCAAGCTCGGTCGGCAGATGTATTCGCTGACGCTGCTGGCGCCGGACATGCCGGTCCTCACCGCACAGGTCATGTGGGGCAGCTACAACCTCGACACCGGAGCCTACTTCCTCAACGCATCGAGCAATGACCTGGCGGTTCAGTACCAGAAGATCGCGAGACCTTCGGCGTCCTATTTCACGCCGGATGCCATGGCCAACGAAAACATGCGTTGAACCTGTGGCGGCCGTGGCGAGGAGGAGGTTCGCCGCGGTCGCTTACGATTTTCCAGGGGGAATAACGATATGAACGTTGAAAAATTTTTTGCGAGTCGCGGTCCGCTATGGGGCGTTTGCGCCTTGGTGGGGAGCCTGTTGGTGAGCGTGCCCTTGGTTGCACAGGCCACGACATTGGCCGTGCTGCAACAGCCGGCATTGCCGACCGCCAAGGCCCAGCGCTCGGTGTTGCTCGGGCTGGCCCGGGCCGGCGAGCGTCTGGTGGCGGTCGGTGAGCGCGGGATCGTGCTGCTCTGCGATGACGCTGGAGTCAATTGGCGCCAGGCCAAGGTGCCGGTCAGTGTCAGCCTGACGGCGGTGCAATTCGTCGATGCCGAGCAGGGCTGGGCGGTCGGTCATCTGGGCGTGGTGCTGCACACCCAGGACGGCGGAGAAACCTGGCAAAAGCAACTCGACGGTCAGCGTGCCATCGCCTTGGCGGTACAGTTCGCTGAGCGCGATGTCAATCAACCCGACGGTGCCAGCCACTTGGCGCAGGCACGGCGAATGCTCGATGACGGACCGGATAAACCGTTTCTCGACCTGTACTTCAGTGACCGCCTGCACGGCTACGTCGTGGGCGCCTACAACCAGATCTACCGTACCGACGATGGCGGGCGAAGCTGGCAGCCGTGGATGCGGCATGTGGACAATCCGCAGGGCTTGAACCTGTATGGCATCCGCGCCTTGGGCAACGATCTGTGGTTGGTGGGGGAGCGCGGTTTGCTGTTGCGTTCCACCGATGCTGGGCAGTCATTCCAGGCCTTGAAGTCACCGTATGAGGGCAGCTTCTTCGGTCTGCTCGGCACCCGCGACGGGGCCTTGGTGGTCTATGGCTTGCGCGGAAACGCCTGGTGGTCTGGGGATCGTGGCAACAGTTGGCGCCGCCTTGACACCGGTATCGAATCGACACTGGCGAGCGCTCTCCAACTGCGCGACGGCGGCCTGTTGTTGGCCAGCCAGAGTGGTGAACTTCTATTCAGTCATGACCAGGGGCGAAGCTTTGACAAGCGTCAGAGCCGCAGCGGCGGGACGCTCGCTGCCGTGCAACAGGCGGTCGACGGCAGCCTGGCCAGCGTCGGCTTGACCGGCGTGGCCGCTGACCAGGATCCGCGGGCCGCAGGTCAACCTTGAAACTTCACGGTGTAGCGCTATCGGGCCACGGCTCGTGCAACAGGAGTCAAACTTGAAAGACGACAGAACCCAAACCGTGATCGGCCGCCAGGAAGACTTTGACCGGGCGTCGGGCAACTTCGCTGAGCGGGCGATCTTCAACCATCGACCGCTGGTGGTCCTGCTGTGTCTGTTGGTGACGTTGGTGCTCGGTTGGCAAGCCACGCACATCGGCATCAATGCCAGCTACGAAAAGACCATCCCCACGGGGCATCCCTACGTCGCCAATTTCCTGGAGAATCGCAAGGAACTGAGCGGCCTGGGCAACTCGCTGCGCATCGCCGTGGAGGTCAAGCAGGGGAGCATTTTCACCAAGGACTACCTCGACACCCTGGCCAGGCTCAACGACGAGCTCTATCTGCTGCCGGGCGTCGACCGCCCCTACATGAAATCGTTATGGACCCCGACCACGCGCTGGACTGCCGTGACCGAAGACGGGCTCGACGGCGGCACGGTGATCCCCGACGATTACGATGGCTCGGCCACCAGCCTCGAGCAGGTGCGGACCAACGTGGCCCGCTCCGGGGAAGTCGGGCAATTGGTCGCCGGCAACTTCAAATCCAGCGTGATCTTCGTGCCGTTGCTGGAAATCAATCCGCAGACGGGCAAGGCGCTGGACTATGGCGAGTTCTCCCGGCAACTGGAGGCGCTGCGAGACAAGTACCAGACCGATGACCTGCGGATTCATATCACCGGCTTTACCAAGATCGTCGGCGACCTGATCGAGGGCATGACCCAGGTATTGCTGTTCTTCGTGGTGGCGGTACTGGTGACGGTCTTGGTGCTGTTTGGCTACACCCGTTGCGCGCGAAGCACCTTGGTGGTGGTGATCTGTTCACTGGCGGCGGTGCTTTGGCAACTGGGGCTGCTAGCGCTGCTCGGCTATGAGCTGGACCCTTACTCGGCCTTGGTGCCGTTCCTGGTGTTCGCCATTGGCATGAGCCATGGCGCGCAGAAGATGAACGGCATCATGCAGGACATCGGCCGCGGTACTCACCGGGTGGTTGCCGCGCGCTATACCTTCCGTCGACTGTTCGCCGCCGGCATCACCGCTTTGCTCTGTGATGCGGTGGGCTTCGCGGTGCTGCTGCTGATCAACATTCGGGTGATCCAGGACCTGGCGATCACCGCCAGCCTCGGGGTGGCAGTGCTGATTTTCACCAACCTGATCCTGCTGCCGATCCTGCTCAGCTATATCGGCGTCAGCCCGGCGGCGGCGCAACGCAGCCTGAGTGCGGAAACCACAGAGCAACAGGCGCAGATCAAGCATCCCCTGTGGCGTGTGCTCGATTTGTTCACCCAACGGCGCTGGGCCACGGGCGCCATGTTGGCTGGCTTGCTGTTGGCCGCGTTTGGTTTTGCCGTGAGCCTGCACCTGAAAATCGGCGATCTGGACCCCGGCGCTCCAGAGTTGCGTGCCGACTCGCGCTACAACCGCGATGCGTTGTTCATGACCCAGAACTATGCGGCCAGCTCGGATATTTTCGTGGTCATGATCAAGACCCCCGAGGATCAATGCACCCGTTACGCCAGCCTGTCTGCGGTAGACGCGCTGGCCTGGCAACTGGAGCAATTGCCCGGCGTGGAATCGACCACCTCGATGGCAGCGCTGAGCAAGATCGCCACGGCCGGGTATAACGAAGGCAACTTCAAATGGTATGAACTGATCCCCAATGACGGCGCACTGGGTGCCGTGCAAACCCGCGCCCCGCGAGAGCTGTTCAATCAGGGCTGCTCGATGCTGTCGCTGTACGTCTACCTGGCCGATCACAAGGCTGATACCTTGAACCGGGTGGTGGAGGCCAGTGAGCAGTTTATCGCCGGGCATCAGATGCCAGAGGTCAAGTTCATGCTCGCGGCCGGCAGTGCGGGGATCGAAGCGGCGACCAATATCGTGGTGAAGAAGTCCATGCGCGAGATGCTGTTCTGGGTCTATGGCGCAGTCAGTCTGCTGTGTCTGGTGACCTTCCGCAGCTGGCGCGCAACCCTGTGCGCGATGCTGCCGCTGATGCTCACCTCGATCCTGTGCGAGGCGCTGATGGTGGGGCTGGGCATGGGGGTGAAAGTCGCGACACTGCCGGTAATCGCACTGGGCGTGGGCATCGGGGTCGATTATGCGCTCTATGTGTTGAGCGTGATCCTGGCGCGGATGCGGGCCGGTGACACCTTGGCCCAGGCGTATTACCAGGCGCTGCTGTTCACCGGCAAAGTGGTGTTGTTGACGGGCATGACATTGGCTGTGGCGGTGTCGACCTGGGCGTTCTCGCCGATCAAGTTTCAGGCTGATATGGGGATTTTGCTGGCCTTCATGTTTTTGGTGAACATGCTGGGGGCCTTGATCTTGCTGCCGGCGTTGGCTTGGTTGCTGTTGCCGCAGAGGGTGTTTTTAAAAAAGCCTGAGTTGAGTCGGCAGGGGCGGTGGGTTAGAGGGTGACGGTTTTTTTGGAAGGGTGAATATCCATTATTTAGGTAACGGCGGCTTATGGTTCCGCCCTTACGGCGGGTCACTTTCGAAAAGCGCGAAAGTAACCAAAGCGCTTTTGCCCCACCACTCGGTGCCTCGCCTAGGCTCGGCATGCCTGAACGAAGGCATTGCTCCGAGGGCCGCCGCGAAGGGCCATCCATGGCCCAGCGCGGCTAACCCGGCATCCATGCCGGGTTGCCCACTGCG
>Ga0065714_10065247_pt1 | contig 11482 bp, 8 predicted proteins | sample MisRhiReplicate2_FD_59101 | JGI IMG/M metagenome (GOLD analysis project Ga0065714, IMG submission 59101) | Miscanthus rhizosphere microbial communities from Kellogg Biological Station, MSU, sample Rhizosphere Soil Replicate 2: eDNA_1 v2... | ecosystem: Host-associated > Plants > Roots >... | reverse complement strand
ATAAAATAATTCATTAGAGAAAGTTTTCATAAAGATAGCAAAAGCGCTCCCAAATTCATGGGAGCGCTCTTTAAAATATTACAACTAACCTTTAATATTTTTAAACATTAAATCTGAAGTGCATAATATCACCGTCTTGTACGATGTATTCTTTTCCTTCAACAGAAAGCTTTCCGGCTTCCTTTACTTTTGCTTCTGTCCCGTAGTTTATGTAATCGTTATATTTGATTACTTCTGCACGGATAAAACCTTTTTCGAAATCTGTGTGAATCACTCCTGCAGCTTGAGGAGCAGTCCACCCCTGTCCGATTGTCCAGGCTCTTACTTCTTTGACTCCAGCTGTAAAATAGGTCTGAAGTTTCAATAAATCGTATGCTTTTCTGATCAGACGGTTTACTCCCGGTTCAGTCAAGCCCAATTCTTCAAGGAAAATCTCCCTCTCTTCAAAAGTTTCGAGTTCGTTGATGTCAGCTTCGATTTGAGCGGCCAAAACAACAACTTCAGCATTTTCTTTCTGAGCCATTTCTTCAATCCTGGCAATCCATTCATTTCCGTTTTTGATAGAATTTTCGTCTACGTTGCAAACGTAAAGAACAGGTTTGTTGGTCAGCAACTGAACCCCTTCTATAATTGATGCTGCAAAATCATCCATCGGAAATTCTCTTGCATTTTTACCATCTTCGATAAATTTCTCAAGATTATGAAGCGTTTCATAAGTCAGAATATCTTCTTTCTTTCCAGACTTGATGAATTTTTTAGCTTTTTCGACTGCTTTTCCAACAGTTTCCAAATCTTTTAACTGAAGTTCGATATCGATAATTTCTTTATCTCTCATCGGATCTACTGAACCTTCAACGTGAATGATATTACCGTTTTCGAAACATCTTAAAACATGAATAATCGCTTCGCATTCTCTGATGTTGGCCAAAAACTGATTTCCCAAACCTTCACCTTTGCTCGCTCCTTTCACCAAACCGGCAATATCAACGATCTCCACAACAGCAGGCAAAACTCTCTCGGGGTTTACCAGTTTTTCAAGCTCAAATAATCTTTGATCCGGTACCGAAACTGTTCCTAAGTTAGGCTCAATCGTACAGAAAGGATAATTGGCTGATTGCGCTTTAGCATTGCTTAAGCAGTTAAAAAGAGTTGATTTACCTACATTCGGTAAGCCTACGATTCCACATTTCATAACGAAATTTTATTTTTATTAGTATTATGCAACCTTTCGGTTTCATATTGTAAAATTCAAAGTTTTATCCTTAAAGATCAGATTCTGAAACAAATCCAGCTTTTTATTCTGAATATGAAACCTTGAACTTTAAGCGTGCAAAGATAGTAATTTTAAGGTGATTTTCATAATAAAAAAATCTGCCGGAGAATTGGCAGATTTTCAGAAATAATAATTTCTCAGTGTGTTTTTATGGATTGTCTCCTGTAGCTTCCTGTGCCATTTTTGCATCATCGGGAGCCGATTCTAATGTTTTATCTAATGAGAACAGAGATTCGCCTGATGCTCTGTCTCCGCCTGCAATTTTTAATTTATCAATCAGGTTTTGCGCCAGTGTTTCTTCTTCTATTTGCTCTTTAACAAACCACTGCATGAAGTTCCATGTTGCCCAGTCTTTTTGCTCTAAAGACAAATCGACAATTCTGTAAATTGATGTTGTATTATCCACTTCATGTCTGAAAACATTATCAAAACATTCAGTCAGCGAGTTTGGATCATTTGGCGGCGCAGGAATCGCATCAACTTTAGGTTTTCCGCCTCTGTTTAAAACGTATTCCATAAACTTAATCGAATGGTTTCTTTCTTCCTGAGCATGTCTGTAAAGGAAATTGGCAATTCCGGCATAACCCTTGTCATCTGCCCAAATTCCGTACGATAAAAATGTATGAGATGCGTGAATTTCTTTATTCATCTGATCACTCAATGCTTTTTCCAGCTCAGGTGAAAGTCTGTTAGTATTCATAATTGTATATTTTAATGATTATAGTTGATGATACAAAAATGATTCCGAGATGATAATTTTAAACGACAATCGAGATTAATTGACTCATAATTAATTGTATATCATTACTTTAAATAGACAATTTATAGTCAGTCTAAAATAAAAAATCAGCTCACTGTTATGAACTGATTTGAATCACATATTTTAAACCAATAAGATTTATTTAATTGAAGATTATTAAGAGATTGCTTTGTTCCTCGCAATGACAAAGCAATAATAAACTCTAAAACACTCCCACAACCCTACTTCACTTTTTTCGCCATATAATCACTTTCATTTCCCAAACGGTCAATTGCTTTTATTGCAATAGCGTTAAGATTTTTTCCGTCTTTGCTTTTTGAAATTTCCTTTGAAAGAGTTTCTAATGTCAGGATCTCGGTTTCCCAAACTCCGTTGTACTGCGTGAAAAGTACCCATTGGAAAATGTTCCCTATGTTTTTAGAACTCCAGCTTGTTTGGATAAAACTTCCATTATCATTGGTAAATAAAGTCGGTTTTTCTAATGGGACTGACTTGATCCATGGACTTTTTGGTATTAAAGCTTTTTCTTTATACGGTCCGTTTTTCAATGTGGAAAGCATATTTGAGTTTTTAGTCAGACCGGCAATACTCCAGTGAATTTCACCAGCATCATTGTTTAAAATCTGTCTCGACAGCTCAATCTGATTTTTAATTTCTGTTGGTCTGTCGGAAACTTTAATTTCAACTGTATTCAATCCCGGCCAAAGATGACGATTCATGGTATTTTCTGACTTCCACCAGTTTAACAAAGAACCGAAAGGCTGTCCTTTTGATTCGATCGGCCAGTATAATTGTGGTGAGAAATAATCTATCCAGCCTTTATTCAGCCACAATTTAGCATCAGCAAACAATTCATCATATTGTGATGAGCCTGCAATTCCTTCAGGATAACCCGGTTTCCAAATCCCAAACGGACTGATTCCGAAACGTACGTAATTTTTTTCTGCATGAATTTCTTTATAAATTCTTTCTACAAATTTATTGACGCTGTCTCTTCGCCAGTCATTTCTTGAAAGCGTTCCGCCAGAATTGACATAGGTATTCCAGCTTGCAGAATCAGGAAAATCGGCTCCACGATTATACGTTGCATAAGGATAAAAATAATCATCAAAATGGATGGCATCCAAATCATATCTTTTCACCAAATCTTTCACGACATTAGAAACATGCCCCTGCGTTTTCGGATTGGCAGGATCAAACCAATACATTCCGTTTTTTAATCTTATGGTGATATCAGAAAGCTTATTCACCATCGACTGGCTTGAAACCACACCTCCGTTGGAATGATGTGCTCTGTAAGGATTTAACCACACATGAAGCTCCATTCCGCGCTTGTGTGATTCTTCGATCCAGAACTGTAACGGATCATAATTCGGATATGGCGGTTGACCTGTCTGACCCGTCAGGAAATATGACCACGGTTCCAATTCGCTTGTATACAAAGCATCTGCAGATGGACGTGCCTGAAAAATTACCGCATTAAAATTATTTTCCTGAAGCATATTCAACATAGCAATTGCTTCGGCTTTTTGCTGCTCTACAGAAAGATTATTTCTCGAAGGCCAGTTGATATTGGCAACACTCGCAATCCATGCACCACGAAATTCACGATTGATTGCAGGAAGATTAACTTTAAAGTCTTCTTCGATGGGTGTCATTATCTGTGGCTTAACGGCAACAGCAGAATCTTTAGGTTTAGCTTTATATCTGTTTTCTTTAGGTGTATTTTTTACAGTTGATGTATTTTTCTGTACAGAACACGAACTGCTGAATGAGGCGAAAAAGCCCAACAACATTATCATTTTTATTTTATTAATCTTCATTTTTTGATAGACTATTTAATTATGATTTTAAAAATTTCAAGATAACAAAATTTAATATAATTAAAACAAAAAAGCCCCGAAAATCGAGGCTTTAATATATTTAAGAATGTAAGATTACGCTTTCGCTCCTCTTTCAATTCTTTTTCTTTCTTCTTCAGAAAGTACTTTCTTTCTCATACGGATGAAGTTAGGAGTTACCTCGATTGCCTCATCAGATTGGATATATTCCATACACTCTTCAAGAGAAAATAAGATTTTCGGTGCAACACCTGTATCTTTATCTTTACCTGAAGCTCTCATGTTATTCAACTGTTTTGCTTCAACAATGTTTACAACTAAATCTCCCGGCTTGTTTTGTTCACCGATCACCATACCTGCATAGATTTCCTCACCCGGATCAACATAAAACTTACCTCTATCCTGTAATTTAGCAATAGAATATTCTGTTGCAGGACCCTGAGTTTTGCTGATCAATACCCCATTACTTCTTCCAGGAATCGCACCTTTGAAAGGCTTATATTCTGTGAAACGGTGTGCCATGATAGCTTCACCAGCAGTAGCCGTCAACATCTGAGAACGCAATCCGATCAAACCTCTTGAAGGAATTTCGAATTCCATGTGTTGCATTTCACCTTTCGTTTCCATAATGTGAAGATCACCTTTTCTCTGAGTAGCCAAATCGATAACTCTTGAAGCATATTCTTCAGGAACATCAACAACCAAAGATTCGTACGGCTCACATTTTTCTCCGTCGATTTCTCTCAGGATAACCTGTGGCTGTCCGATCGTCATTTCATACCCTTCTCTTCTCATTGTTTCAATTAAAACAGATAAGTGAAGAATACCTCTACCGAATACTAAGAAAGTGTTTGCATCATCAGTCTGCTCAACTCTTAATGCTAAGTTTTTCTCTAATTCTTTCGTTAATCTTTCTTTCAGGTGGTTTGAAGTTACATATTTACCATCTTTTCCGAAGAAAGGTGAATTGTTGATTGAGAACGTCATGTTCAACGTAGGCTCATCAATAGCCGTTCTTGGCAATGGTTCAGGATTTTCAAGATCTACGAAAGAATCTCCGATCTGGAAAGCATCAAAACCTACAACAGCACAGATATCTCCTGCTTTTACTTCGGTTACTTTTTTCTTACCAAGACCTTCGAAAACGTATAGTTCTTTTACTTTTCCTTTCACTACTTTTCCGTCTGCCTGAGCAAGACCGATCCACATAGATTCTTTAATTTCACCTCTGATTACTTTTCCGATCGCAATTCTTCCTAAGAAAGAAGAGAAATCAAGAGAAACAATCTGCATCTGCAAGTTACCTTCCTCCACTTTCGGCTCAGGAACATATTGTAAAATCCCGTCTAATAATGGGAAAATATTATCAGTTTGTTCTAGTGACGTGTTGAACCAACCTTGTTTAGATGAACCGTAGAATGTAGGGAAATCCAACTGCTCTTCGGTAGCTTCAAGGTTGAAGAACAAATCAAATACCTGATCGTGAACTTCTTCAGGACGACAGTTTGGTTTATCAACTTTATTGATCACAACTAATGGTCTAAGACCTAATTCCAAAGCTTTCTGAAGTACGAATCTTGTCTGAGGCATTGGTCCTTCGAACGCATCTACCAACAAGATCACACCGTCTGCCATTTTAAGAACTCTCTCTACCTCACCACCAAAATCGGCGTGACCAGGAGTGTCGATAACGTTGATTTTAACGTCTTTATAAGTTACAGAAATATTTTTTGATAAAATGGTAATCCCTCTTTCTCTTTCAAGATCGTTGTTATCCATTATTAATTCTCCACTTTCCTGATTTTCTCTGAAAATGTTTGTAGCATGAATAATCTTATCAACCAAAGTAGTCTTACCGTGGTCAACGTGTGCGATAATCGCAATATTTCTAATGTTTTGCATGAATGATTTTTACGGGTGCGAAATTAGTGATTTTTAATGAATTAACCACTAAAAGTTTTATTAATTAACAAATTCATAATGAGAACGTTTTGTGAAGTTGCGAGTTTTGAATGGTTAATTTTGAGTTTTTACAATGTTTTTTTGAGGAAAATATGAGATTGAGATAAAGAGGTTGAGCTTGTAAATTTTTCGCCCCGATTCTAAACAGCGAAAATAATTTTATTTACAAAAAATGATCTATATTTTTCTACACTCTAAACCAGAAAAATTAAATCTTGAATAAAGTTTTAAACCAGAAAAGGCTTGAATCATTCGATCCAAGCCTTCTTTATATATGCATATTCAATTTGATTATGCGTTCTGGTCTTCGTGTTTGCCTTCTTTGATCTCTTCTACCATTTTAGCATTGAAAGCCGGAAGGTCTTTCGGAGTTCTGCTCGTAACCAAACCATTGTCTACCACTACTTCACTGTCTTCCCAGACTGCTCCTGCATTTTTCAAGTCTTTACTGATGGAATCTACTGACGTCAGGTTTCTTCCTTCTACCACTTCAGCGTTGATCAGAATCTGCGGACCGTGACAGATTGCCGCAACAGGTTTATGCTGACTGAAAAAGTCTCTTACAAAACTTAAAGCTTTTTCGTTGGTTCTCAGCTGATCCGGATTGATTACTCCGCCCGGCAAAACCAATGCATCATATTCTGACGCAGATACCTCGTCTAAAGTTTTATCAACATCATATTCTTTACCCCAGTCTTTCTCTGCCCAAGCCTTGATGGTTCCTGATTCGGGACTGATGATGTGAGCCGTCCAACCCTGTTGTTCCAAATGCTCTTTTGGAGATTTTAATTCACTTTCTTCAAAACCGTGTGTTGAAAGAATTGCAATTTTCTTAGACATAATATTATATTTTTTGGTGTTATATGCTTACTTCAAAGAAAATATGATGCCGTGCTACTTGATAGAACTTATAAAAATTTGTTAAAATGATTTGTTGGGTATTTGTTGGTGATTATCAGTTTTTAATTTTTAATTTAATAAAAATGATGATCAGTATCTGTAACAAAATGATCAGTCCGATTTTGAGGAGAAAACTTTTCTTTGATATTTTATGTCTGAAAATGAGCATTCCCAAAATGGCTCCAAGAGTGCCACCTAAAAACGTCAATATATAAAGTGATAATTCTGAGATTCTTATTTTATGTTTTACAGCTTTCCATTTGTCTAATGCAAAGGTTGTGAAAGTGATCAGATTGATGAATAAAAGCAGGTACAACATGACGGCAAATCTAAAACAAAAATAAATATCATAAAACACACCTCATCTTTGATTTCAGCACGATAAAAGTTTTTACATTTGTTAACCTTAAAAATAAACCGATGACAGTACAGGATTTAGTGGGCAGCTACTCCATACAAGGCAGTAATCAGGAAGAAACGGATCACATTTCTTATCACGGTGTTCTGACGCTTTCTCTTGATGAAAACAACCGCATCATCGCTCAGTGGATCATTGGTGACCACGAACAAAACGGAACAGGATTTTTTAAAAATGATATTTTAGTGATTAATTTCCAATACGAAGGCGATGATCAGAAAATCTACAAGGGAACTGCTGTTTACCGTTGTCTTACTAAAGATATTCTGGATGGTTTCTGGTCTGAAAAGCATGGTAATCCCTTGTATTTGGGAAGTGAGTATTGTGTGAGAATTAATACAAGTGAGTTTTTGAATTAATTATTCGGGCATCCGTTGCGGATGATTTGTACTCGCAGGCTTCGGTTCTCGATACAATTTTCTGCGATGCAGAAAATCACTCAAATTGACGTTGAATCTGTCATGTTTAGCTTACTTATTTATCGACCGTCTCTTCGAGTGATTTTTTGAAGAAAAATTGTATCGAGAAGTTCGTGTTTTACAAACTCATGTTCCTAACTAACCTTGTTGAGGTTCATCAGCAGATCAAAAATAATCTTGACAAGGTTGAATACCAAATAAGTAAAAAATTACTCATCATTGATCCGTCCGATGTTCTTTTAAAAGAAAAATAATGGACAACAGTAAAGCGACCACTAGTATCAATTTGAGGAGAAATGCTTTTTTTGCGGATTTATGTTTAAAAAATGTGACCCCGAACAGGGGCCCAAAAATACCACCCACAAATGTGAGGATCAGCAAAACACTTTCGGCGAGTCTTTGTTTTCCCGTTTTAGCTTACCGCTTATCCCATCCGAATGCCAGGAATGTAAGGAGAGTCATGATGATGAGGTAGTATTTATGGCCATTGGTTTGTTTGTCAGGTATTACTGATCTGCTCGAAGTTATGTTATGCAAAGCGCGTGCTGGGATTGAACTTCACTTTACATTTTGGCTATTTTTATCTTCAACAAAGGCAATGCATTGGGTGCATTAGTCATAATTATTAAAGCAATTTTAAAATTTCAGTTCCAATATTTTCATCAAGTTTTCCAGCTGCGTTTAAAATAGAAATCCTTCCTAAACCACATTGATGATGCTCATATCTATCAGGTAGTGATTGAAAAGGATCAAACTTTGCTATTTTCTCTAATGCAACATTAGAAGGATATAAAAGCAATGACTTAGTTGATTTCCAATAGTCATTATACACATACATCTGTCTCAAATCATGCGTAGATGGTTGTGCTTGATCTATATTCTTCCATTTGGTATCAATAATTAAAGCAACCTTATTGTCTTTCTCCAAAACAATATCAGGACGAATGGTAATTCCATTCCAAAAACCTTTTGAACTTTGTCCGTAGACATCTACATTTTGACCCTGACAGACTTGCTTTAATCTCACCAAAATGTACTCTTCCCAAAGATTGTTCATATCAAAAAGCAATGCAAGCATCTTTTCAGAACCACTGGAAATATTAGGCGCATAGTTGAGAATAATAAGCCTTGCGATTGCTAAAGCAGTTTCATATGGAGCTGTTTTTCTAGATTTTGGAATTTTGCTAAAGGTGTTTTCTGTAGCTTTAATAGCTTTTACCTCAGGAAAATCAAGTTGTACTACTTTACATTTGCTGTAGATATACTTTCCTTTTGACAAGATCGCAATAATTTCTAAAGCCTGCCCCAAAATCTGATGAATCAAATGGTCTTTATCGTACACTTGATGTGTTGTGTAAAATCTTTCTTTATGAACAAGATTCTTCTGAATGTGACCCGCAAATTCAAGCTTTCCCCTCAAAGCTTTTACATTTCTTGTCTCTTTGTAATACTGTTTGATTAATCCCTGATGAATCAGCAGTTGCACTTCATTCAGAAACCATTCAAAATAAATATCCAGTAAATGGATGGATTGTTTTGTCACGTTTGCATGACCAACCTGTTGAATTTTCAGCTTTTTAGTAACACGCAACATTTCCAATAGAACTTCCTGCCACTTTGTTTTGCTTCCTTGCGTGTCGGATTCGTAACGATCGATCTTTGGGAGAATCTCTATTGTGAGATTATCAACTTGAATAACACCTACAAATTGTTTAAAAGTTATTTTTTTATAACCAACATTAAAATATTTGTTCTGATGAAGTTCGTTTAATTTTACCAGGCTATTAAAATGAGATTCTTTAAATAAAAGACCAGCATATTCTTTACCATATTGTAAAGAATCATACTCGAAAACTTTTATTGAATTATTTAAACTACTCATTAAGTAATAATCTAATAGCCTCTTGTATACTCACAATATTGCTCTTCAAACGGAATGATCTCACTATTTCTGGCATTTCTAAACTTCTATTTTGCCATTTTGCAAATTTTACTAAATTTTCATTTGCTTCTACACATTCAACGAAGCCTTCTCCTAAAATGAGAGCAATCTTTTCGTAATCACCAAAAAAATATTCTTGCAATAATGGAATAATATTATTAAAAAAAACTGACTTTAATTCTTCAAATGAATTGATATCAACAAAATAAGAATGTCCTATCGTATGATCTCTATCTAGTAAGATTTCAATCCTTTCATTTACTTTTTTCAGGAGATTTTCCAAATTAGCACCCGTGAACGTAAAGTCTTTAAAATAGTCAGTTTTGCTAATTATCCTGTCACTTTTCATATTCGCCCAAATATTTTTTCTTTCATCTTTCAATTTTTGAGAGACACCTAATAAATCAAATAAATTATTTTCTTTACTTACAAATTCATCATCTTCCCATCCGACATTTTCATATTTCCATAGAAGTCGACAATACATTGCAGATGGGGAAAGTAAATTTTCTTTTGGCAGCATTTCTTCAAAACAAAAACGTCGCCGTAATGCTGTATCAAGAGATTCTACACTTCGGTCTGCTGTGTTCATTGTTCCGATGATATAAAGATTAGACGGTACACCAAATTCATCTTTACTGTAAGGTAAAGTAACTTTTAGTTCCTCAGATTTTCCCAAGCGTTTACTGTCTTCAATAAGAGTGATCAATTCACCGAAAATTTGTGAAACATTACCCCGATTGATTTCATCAATTATCAAAACATAATTTAAAATTTCTTTTCTTCCATTAGTGTCGTCTGGGTAACTACGTAACTTATCTAAAATTGCAGGATAGTATATTCCTATACCTGACTTTTTTATTTCTTTCTTATTATAATAATGTTCCTTTAAAGTATTTATACTTAAAGTATGACTTGTACTTCCACTAGCTTTTTTGAACTGAATTGATTTTTTTGTAAAACCTATAATTGTATATTCTTTACCTTTTGTTTTTAAAGGAAATTTAATATTCTCATCTTCTTCCCATTCGTCTTTAAACTTCAAAAAGGAAGTCTCAAATGGCAAATGAGAAAAGTTTGTATCTTTTGAAGAATCGAAATTATCTTTAGCCCTATTACTTAATTCAACAAAAATTCCGGGAATAGTATCATAAATTACATTATTATCTTTCACATCTGGCTTTATACCTTCAATAAAATCCTCATAAGACATGCTTTGATGAAAGGTTGTAAAAACAATTTGACCTGCTTCAACTAAACGATTATATTCTGCTTTTATAATTTCTCTTTCTTGATTTATATTAAATTGCGGATTAGCAATACTTATGGCTTTGCTGATTGTATTATATGTTTTTCCAGTACCGGGAGGACCGTAAAGAATTTGATTAATTGGATATTCTTTTTTCATCTGATTAATGTCTATTGTATTAGTTTTATTGCCTAGCGAATTTGTTAAAGATGGAATTTTATTACTCTTTAACATCCAGAAGAAAATTTGTGCTTTATAAATATCATCAAAATTTATCAATGATATGGTGAATTTATTTTTATAAATAACATCTTGAGTATTTACTACAATATTAAAATCTTTTTTAAGTTTTTTTTTTAATAATTCAAAATGATTATAAGAATCAATTGATGTGAAATCACTTGGAAATAATGCCCTTAAAAAGCGATTTGCAACTGTCCATTTATTTTGATCTATAAATTCTAAAATTAATTTTAAACAAGCTTTACTGTCATTTTCTTTTAAAATACTATTCAAAAGAGAAAAAGAAATATTAACTTGGTGTATAATCTCATGTCTTCTCTTTCTCGTAACTAATTGTTGTGCTATTTCTGATAAGCCGTTATTGAACTTGCAACTATTTTTGAGACAAAATTTATATACTCTTTATGCTACATTTTTAGATTGATTAGACATTAAATTTTGATACTCTCTTATGGTTAAATTTCCTAAAGCCGAA
>Ga0065714_10003193_pt1 | contig 11484 bp, 6 predicted proteins | sample MisRhiReplicate2_FD_59101 | JGI IMG/M metagenome (GOLD analysis project Ga0065714, IMG submission 59101) | Miscanthus rhizosphere microbial communities from Kellogg Biological Station, MSU, sample Rhizosphere Soil Replicate 2: eDNA_1 v2... | ecosystem: Host-associated > Plants > Roots >... | reverse complement strand
CTTTGCTTCATTTCTGCAGGAAGCGCGGGCTTTAAAAACGGAGGGGGGGCGACTGACACGCCAGCCTCCTGTTTTAAAAAGGCCACGGCCCCAATCCATATGGTCATTACAGCTAAAAGGAGATACAAAGGATAGTAAGCATGTACACTTAATTGGTAACGGTAATAAAAATAGTCTGCAGCCGTAAAAGGTATCCACAATAGCCATAACAGGCCGAACCCCATTAGTAAGCGATGCAGCCACTGTAATTCGTACCGGTATCGGTCACCCCCATTAAATTTTAGTCGCCGGTAAAAGCGCCCTATCAGTCTGTGAGCCAGGTAAAGGTAAATCATGACCGAAACAAAGGCCAGCAATTGCAATGTCGGGTTCAGTTGCTGAAAGATTGGCGTTTCATAAGTAGCCGTGCCGGTTTTTATACTATCTCTAACTTCCAATGCCTGGGCACCTAACTCCAGCAGCAATGGACTAAAATGCAGCAGATCCTTAGACGGGAATTTATATTCCGGCCGGGTTATTTTAAGCACATAAAAGAAAATGAAGGGGCCAAGCGCAAGCGAAAATTGCAACGGAAGCCGGCTCCAATTAGTAATGTAAGTTGACAGCCCGATGTCGATGCTCAATATCCTGGCTACCCCCAAAACAACGGTAACCATTGCCAGGGCCAAAAACCGGTTTGCGGCCCGATTTATCCTTATGGTGAACCATAAAAGCAGGATAAAAGTGAGCTCGATAAAAATCGTCCCAAGGAAAGCCAGGTCGTAGGTATTAATATGGAAAGTATATGTATCCATTTGAAATATTTAGACTCAATCGCTGTTCCAAACTTATAACTTATTGATATATAAAAAATTATATATCAATAAAATATGTGCACTGTAACAAAACCGCACATTGAGCCGTTCGGTTTTGGATTGTGTAGCAGACTGATTGACGCGTCCGGAAATAGCTATACAGATTTGTGAGAAGACCCATTTGCACGGTTAAGCACTCACACCTAACTTAAAAGCGATTGCGAATGCCCACACCCGAGTAAGTAGTAAGACAGAAAACAAAAAAGTCTTCAGCCTTTTCAGTTAAAGCCCTTAGTGGCCCCAACTTTGGCTGGAGACTTCGTGGCCCGCAGGGGAAAAATATCGAACGCTTTTGGAAGATTTAAAGCGATTAGCAAGCTAAAAAAGTTCACGTTCTAACAGCACTCATCCTGATCGCTACTGGCTTAAGCTACTGGTTAGGTTATCAACACAAATAATTATTCAAAATCCCACCAGACCACTTTCCTGGGCGGATCGCCCAAGGTATAGGGTTCCCCGATACGCGGAACGTTTACCTGGATACCCAGCTTTTCGGCGGCGGGCAGGAGCTTTTCTATAGGTTCGTTCCAGGGATGATCTGCTTCCACAAACTTAGCCCAGTGGATAGGCTGCAGCAAACAAGCCTGCAGGTCAACAGCGGCCTGGGCAGCCTGTCCAAGGCGCAGGTGTGTCCACGGCCAATTCGGGCTGTACTGTCCGCATTCCAGCAGCGCCAGATCAAATGGGCCATATTGCTGGCCTATTTGTTTAAATTGTGGCCCATAACCACCATCGCCACTGTAAAACAGCCGGTAATGGTCTGCTTCTATCACGTAAGATGCCCAAAGCGTTTTATTTTCCTGGCTATATGTCCGGTTGCTGCGGTGCTGCGCCGGGGTAGCGGTAACCCGGATGCCACCAGGCAGCGTAACAGATTGGTTCCAATTAAGTTCGATGATCTTTTTAGGATCAAACCCCCAGTACACCAAATCTGAACCTACCCCCATCGGCACTACCGCCATTTTAATATGGTCTTTCAATTTTTTCAGGGTGCGATAGTCCAAATGATCATAGTGATCATGGGAAATGATCAGTACATCGATTGGCGGCATATCCTCAGCGTGATAATGCATAGTGCCTTCAAATGCCTTCACCACCCCGGGCACCGGCCCCGCATGGTTGCTAAAAATAGGATCGATGAGTACATTGCCCTGCCCGGTTTTGATCAGCATAGACGAATGCCCGAACCAAACAAAGGTTGGTGCGGTGGCAGTCAGTGTCTTCAAGTCTGTTTTAACCCATGGCAGTCCGCGGGAGGGCCGGATGGTTTTAGGGCGGCTGTGGAACATAAAAAGCAGCCGGTTGCGCTTGACTGTCGAGTCAGAACGTTCAGCCAAATTTTCGAAACTGCCATTTTTGTAATTAGGCAAGGCCTCTAACCGGGTAAGCTCTTCGCCCTCCGGGTTTTTACCCATCGACTTTACCACACCACAGCCGGCAATTGCCATCAGCAACAGCGCGGTTATCCCGATCCCCAAACAACTCCTTTTCATGCCCTAAAAAGGCTAATAACGTTTAGGTTCGCTTATTATTTCATTAATTGCTAAATTAGGTAATACACCATAGGCATTAGCATTAGCAATAACTGCCACCGCCTACGTCAAAAATCCTTTAGTTTAAAATGAAGCCTTACAGGAGACTGTTTAAAAAAGGGTTACACATGAGTAACCTGATTAGCCCGGAGGATTTTTCCCTTGTTTTTTCTTAGTTAGATTTTGCATTATCGCTTCGGCCACTTCTGTAAAAACCACCAGTTTTTCCTCGCTGATACCGGTGTTTGCCAGTTCATTAATCTCCATAACCTTTTGTTCAACATATGGGATGGATTTTAGCGCGTTTGTAGATAGCGAAATAAGATGTTGCCGCCTGTCGGCCGGGTTGGTTTTTACCACCACTATCTTACTTTCTTTCATTGAAAAAATAATATTGGCCACTCTCGATTTATCGATGTGCAATAATTCGGCTAATTGATTTTGAGTGATCGGCTCTTGCTGTTTAGCTAATGTCAGCAATACCTCAAAATGATGGTTTACCTGGATAGAAGATAGTTCCCGGGCAAGGCTCCGTGTATAAAGGTAGTTGATCAACCTTAAATTTTGCGATAGCAGTTCTGTATTTTTCATGATTGCTAAAGGGTTATTTTGTTTTTGGCGATACTTTGTATTCATTGTGCTGTGCATGTGCTTGGGCGATATCGTATTCCAGTTCGGGGTCGATATTTTGGGCTTCTACTTTCCTGGCTTTTTCCATTAGTTCTTCGTGATGTTCCTGCAAATAAGCCAGCTGTTTTTTTCCGTAAGAGAAACGGGTAAACAAAACAAAGAGCACCGGAACAATAAATATAGAAATGGTTGATGAGGCAATCATTCCCCCTAAAACGGTTACCCCTATGGTATTCCGGGATTCGGCACCAGCGCCCGTAGCCAATACCAACGGCAATACCCCCAAGATGAATGCGAGCGAGGTCATGATGATAGGCCTCAACCTGAGACGTACGGCTGCCAGAGTGGATTTTACCAGTTCTTCGCCACTGTCGACCCTTATTTTGGCAAACTCCACAATAAGGATGGCATTTTTTGCAGAAAGACCTATTAAAGTAATGAGCCCTATCTGCGCGTAAACATTATTGGTAATCGTTGGTACTATGGTAAGCGCCAGGATAGCGCCGAATGCACTTATCGGAACCGCCAGCATCACCGAAAAAGGTACCGACCAGCTTTCATATAAAGCTGCCAGGAACAGAAATACGAAGATGATGGAAAAAATAAAGATGTATATCGTGGTTGATCCTGCTTTTAACTCTTCATAGCTCAAGCCCGAAAATTCGTAAGTATACCCGCGTGGTAATGTTTTGACGGCTAATTCCTTCAAAGCCTCAATAGCCTGCCCACTACTGTATCCGGGCGGGATAGAGCCATCTACTTCAGCCGAGCGGAAGATATTAAAATGGGTTATGAGCGGAGCCGCTACTATCGGCTTATAACTGATCACAGCACTTAAGGGAAGCATCTGGCCTGCTGAGTTGCGTACGTAATATTTATTCATGTTGGATATCAGCGTCCGGTAGGCTGTATCTGCCTGCACAACTACGTGGTAAGTTCTGTTATATAAAGTAAAGTTATTGACAAACAAACTGCCCATATAAGCCTGCATGGTAGAAAAAACATCTGAGATATTGATGCCCAGTTTTTCGCACTTTTCCCTGTCTACATTAAGCTGGTAACTTGGTGTATGTGCTGAGAAATAACTGTAGGCTCCAGCCGTTGCGGGCGTTGCTTTTGCTGCTGCCACAAATTTTTTAACCACTTTTTCAAAGGTGTAAATATCATCGGTAGAGTTGCCCTGTTCAATCTGCATACTAAAACCGGCGGCCTGGCCAATACCCCTGATGGGCGGTGGCTGTGCAACTACTACACTGGCATTTTTGATGCCCGCTTTGGCAATTTTCTTTTTAATCACATCCATGAGTCCCGGCACCCTGGTATCCGGCGTAGTGCGATCGTCCCAGGGGGTAAGCATGCAAAACATCGAACCATTGTTGGAATTGGCGCCGCCGTTTAATATATTAAAACCCGATATAGCTGTATAATGCAGGATGCCCGGTGTTGAAGCTACAATTTTCATGAGCTTGTTCATCACATTAACAGATTGAATGGTGGACGAAGCTTCGGGCAGCTGGTAGGTTACATATAAGCGCCCCCCGTCTTCTGCAGGCACAAAGCCCGAAGGTTTTATCATGAAGAGCAAATAGGTACCCACACAAATACACGCCAGCAGAAGGATAATATACCGTGTGCCTCTAATGCTGCGGTGTACGCCATTGGTATATTTAAAGGTTATTTTTTCAAACATCCGGTTAAAGCCCCTAAAAAACCTATCGAGCCAGTTTGATTTTTCTGTTACGGGTTTGGTTGGCTTCAACAATAAGGTACAAAGTGCAGGTGTTAGCGATAGGGCGATGAAAGCTGAAAGGATAACTGAAATGGCAATAGTGATGGCAAATTGCTGGTATAAACGCCCGACTATACCCGGTATAAAGCCAACAGGTACAAATACCGATGCCAGGATGAGCGCGATAGCGATAACCGGCGCTGAGATTTCCTTCATGGCATGATATGTAGCTTCTTTGGGAGACTTGTGCTGCTCATCAATATAGTGTTGTACCGCCTCGACTACGATAATGGCATCATCTACAACAATGCCAATAGCCAGTACAAAACCAAACATGGTTAATGTATTAACAGTGAAGCCTAAGGGTATAAAGAAAATGAAAGTAGCCAATATTGATACTGGGATAGCCAATATAGGGATTAGCGTTGAACGCCAGTTTTGGAGAAAAAGAAATACCACAACGGCTACTAAGATAAGCGCCTTAATTAAGGTGCCTATCACTTCCTGCATCGATACTTTGATAATGGTTACCGATTCAAAAGGCACCACGTAATCAACATCCTTAGGGAATGACTTTTTTAATTTGGCTAAAGCCGCGTATACGTTTTCGGCAGTTTGCAGGGCGTTACTTCCCGGCGATTGATAGATCTGGATGGTAGAAGCCCGGTTACCATCAACAAAAGCATTACTGGAGAACGTGAATTTACCCAGTTCAACCCTGGCCACATCTTTCAAATGCACCAACTGACTGGTGCCGGGGATGCTTTTTACCACGATGTTTTCATAATCCTTTACCTTGTTAATCATCCCGTTAACCAAAATACCGGTTTCATAAGTTTGGGAGGCATCCTGCGGAGGGGCACCAACGGAGCCTGCGGCAACATAAACATTTTGCGCATTTAAAGCTGCTGTTACATCGGCCGGGGTTAAGCTATAGGATGCCATTTTATCGGGGTTCATCCAAATGCGCATACTGAAATTATCGGTACGGGCGCTTACATCGCCAACACCAGGCACGCGTAATATGGCATCCTGAATAAAGGTACTGGTGTAGTTATCCAAAAAGGTAATATTATGGCTATGCTTTGGCGAGTAAATAGCCACCAGCATCAATTGATCGGGATTGCTGGCGCGTACGGTTAGCCCTAATTTACTCACTACCGATGGAAGCAGCGGCGCGGCGATTCCAACACGGTTTTGCACGTTGAGCGCCGCGATGTGCACATTGGTGCCTATTTTAAAAGTAACCCTGATACCCATGCTGCCACTGTTGGTACTGGTGCTGGTCATGTATTCCATACCGGGCGTGCCATTTACCTGTTCTTCAATAGGCGTAGCTATGTTTTGCTCTACGGTTTGGGCATCAGCACCGGTGTACGAGCCGTTTACCGATACGCTTGGTGGCGATATATTGGGATACTGATCAACCGCCAGATTAAACAGGCAGATCACTCCGGCAATCATCAGCACCAGCGAAATAACTATAGCGGTTACAGGCCTTTTTATAAATGTATTTGAAATCATCCTTAGTTAGCTTTATGTAATGCACGGGATTTTTCAATCTCATATTCCAATTCAGGGTCAATACTCTGAGCCTCTACTTTTTTTGCTTTTTCTTTCAGGTCTTCTTTATGGGCCTGCAGGTATTCCAGTTTTTCTTTACCATAAGAAAAGCGGGTAATGAGAACAAACAATACCGGGACGATGAAAATAGCCAGTGTTGATGCCGCAATCATCCCCCCTAAAACGGTAAAACCTATTGTTCTGCGGGCTACCGCGCCTGCGCCGGTTGCCAACACCAACGGTAGTACACCCAAAACAAACGCAAGAGACGTCATGATAATAGGCCGTAAACGCAGGCTCACAGCCTCCAGTGTAGATTTGATGAGTTCATCCCCCATATCCACCCTTACCTTGGCAAACTCTACAATTAATATGGCGTTTTTTGCCGCAAGCCCAATCAGGGTTATCAGCCCGATTTGCGCATATACGTTATTGGTTAAGTCTGGCACCAGCACCAATGCCAAAATAGCCCCCATGGCCCCTATCGGCACAGCCAAAAGTACAGAGAACGGCACCGACCAGCTTTCATATAAGGCGGCCAGGAACAGAAACACGAAGGTGATGGAAAACAGGAAGATATAAATTGTTGTTGAGCCGGCCTTGATCTCCTCGTAGCTCAGCCCCGAAAACTCAAAATCGTAGCCCTCAGGTAAAACCCTTTTTGCCAATTCCTGCATAGCTTGAATAGCTTCACCACTGCTGTGGCCGTCTGCAGCTGATCCATCAACCTCTGCCGTGCGGAAAATATTAAAGTGAGAGATAAGTGGGGGCGCATCAACCGGCTTATAGCTCATCACGGTACCCAAAGGCACCATTTCGCCGGCCTGGTTACGCACGTAATATTTATCCATATTGGCTACTACCCGCCTGAAAGCTGTATCAGCCTGTACTACTACGTGGAATGTGCGGTTATAGGCAGTAAAATCATTGATATAAAGGCTCCCCATATAGGCCTGGATGGTGGTGAAAACATCGGCCACATTCACACCCAGCTTTTCGCATTTTTCGCGATCTACCGTTAAACTGTAGTTAGGCGTATGTGAGGTATAAAAAGTGAAGGCTTTTGATATCACCGGGTTTTTATTGGCCTCGGTCACGAATTTATCTACCACATTTTGAAATGCCTGCAAATTGTCGGTCGTGCTGCGCTGCTCAATCTGCATGCTGAAACCTACGGTTGTTCCGATGCCCGGCAGTGGAGAGGGCTGTATCACTTCTACATTGGCATCCTTTATCCCGGCATCAGAAATTCGTTTTTGGAGCTCGCCAATGATGCCCGGTACCTGTTCGGTTTCTTTGCTGCGTTCATCCCAGGGCGCAAGTTGACAATAAATGGTGCCGTTATTTGAATTGCTGGCATTGGTTACCACGTTTAGCCCGGATAGTGCGGCATAGTGCGCCACTCCCGGTGTTGAACCAATAACTTTCATTAGCTTCGACATCACTTCCACCGATTTGGCCGTTGAAGATGCAGGTAGCAGTTGATAGGTTACATATATATTTCCATCATCCTCTGAAGGAATAAAACCCGATGATTTATGCTGGAACAAGAAGTAGGTAGCTACGCAAATACATACCAGTAAGATCACAACAAAGCGCGAGGCTTTGATACTTTTTTTTACACCTTCGGTATACCTGTCGGTTACCCGCTGAAACCAGCTGTTAAATCTGAAAAATAATTTGTTGATGCCCCTGGCATCTTCATCAATATGAGTTGGCTTCAATAGTAAAGTACACAAGGCCGGTGTTAACGACAAGGCAATAAATGCCGATATTATAACCGATATGGCTATGGTGATGGCAAACTGCTGGTACAAACGCCCAACTATGCCGGGGATAAAGCCGACTGGTACAAACACCGCCGCTAATATTAGCGCGATTGCGATAACTGGTGCCGAAATATCTTTCATAGCCTGGTAAGTAGCCTCTTTGGCCGACATGCCCTCATGATCGATATAATGCTGTACTGCTTCAACCACTATAATGGCATCATCAACCACAATACCTATAGCCAGCACAAAACCGAACATGGTTAGGGTATTGATAGTAAAGCCCAGGGGTATAAAAAAACAAAACGTGCCGAAAATTGATACCGGGATAGCCAGAACAGGGATCAGGGTTGACCGCCAGTTTTGCAGGAACAGGAATACCACAACGGCCACCAGGCCCAATGTTTTCAATAAGGTACCAATCACATCTTCCATAGAAACCTTAACCACTGTTACCGACTCAAACGGCACCCGGTATTCCACGTCGGAGGGGAAGTTGGTTTTTAACCTGGCAAGGGCCGCGTATACACCATTGGCCGTTTCGAGGGCGTTACTGCCCGGCGCCTGGTAAATTTGAAGGTAGGAAGCCTTATGCCCGTCGACAAAGGAGTTGCTGGAGAACGTAAATTTGCCCAGTTCAACCCTGGCAACATCTTTTAGGTAAACCAGTTGCCCTGTGGCGGGAATTGTTTTTACAATAACCTTTTCAAAATCGGATACCTTGCTTAGCCGGCCATTTACCAGGATTCCCAGTTCGTAGGTTTGGCTGGATGCCTGTGGAGGTACGCCTGCGGTTCCGGCTGCCACCTGTACGTTTTGGGCATTAAGCGCCGTGATCACGTCCTGAGGGGTTAAGCTGTAAGCGGCCATTTTGTCGGGATTCATCCAGACACGCATACTAAAATCATCTGTAAAGCGATTAATGCTGCCTACGCCCGGTACGCGTAAAAGCGCATCCTGGATAAATATGTTGGTGTAGTTATCTAAGAATGTAATGTTATGGGTGCCTTTGGGTGCATAAATAGCCACCATCATAAGCATACTGGGGTTTACAGCGCGTACAGTAAGCCCCAGCCTGCTTACCACAGCGGGCAATAGCGGGGTGGCAATACTAACCCTGTTTTGAACATCAAGTGCGGCAACATCTATGTCGGTACCCATTTTAAAGGTCACGTTCATGCTCATTTGCCCGTTATTGGTATTATTGCTTTGCATGTATTCCATGCCCGGTGTTCCGTTCACCTGCTCTTCAATAGGCGTGGCTACGGTTTGTTCAACCGTTTGCGCATCGGCCCCGGTAAACTGCCCGTTAACCTGTACAACAGGCGGCGTAATATCAGGATACTGATCTATAGGCAGCATGAGTATACTCACGGTACCGGTAATAATCAGCACTATAGATATCACGATAGCCGTTACAGGTCTTTTTATAAAAGTATTAGCGATCATAGGATGTCTTCATCTAAATTTTTTTCTGTGTTTTAACGTTACAACTAACGTGAGCCCTTGCCGCCGGCAGATGGCCCAACCTTATTGGCGGTTGTTATTTTTGAACCATCGTGTAATAATTGAACACCATCAACAATAATGCGCTCTCCATCATTTATACCGCTTTTGATGATCATGCCGGGGCCAATGGTTTCGCCAACCTGAACCTTTTTCTGGAAAGCCACCAGTTTCCTTATTTTGTTTTTGGCAGAATCGGCACCTGCTTTAGGGTTGTTCATCAGGCTGTCTTTAGCAGTATATACAAAGTACTCACCCATTTGCTCAACAACGGCTTTGCCTGGTACCACAATTTGCGGTCCCGGCTCCTGGTTGTGTACCCGTACTATGCAGCTCATTCCTACCCTTAACATTCCCTTAGGATTTGGAAACACCAACCTTATAGTTATAGCGCCGGTTTGTGAATTCACGGCACGGTCAATCACCGCTATTTTGCCATTTACCGGGTAAAGCGAGTTATCTGCCAATAAAATGGTAAAAAGAGAATCTGTTGGTTCGTGCTTGCTTTGTTGCAAGCGCTCAAATTTGGGCAGTTGCTTTTCGTTGATCACAAAATCAACAGCCATCGGGTCGTTAGTCGAAATGGTATTTAGCACAGTAGTTCCTACCGTAACCACGTTTCCTAATTTTACCTGGCTAAAGCCAATGGTGCCATCAAAAGGCGCATATACCTCGGCGTAGTTTAAATTGGTTTTGGCTGTTTTCACTACCTGATCTGCCGATTTTACCTGGCTTTTAGCATTTTCCAACGTGATGATGGCATGGTCATAAAGTTGCCTGGCAACAGCGTTATATTTATTGAGATATTCATAGCGGTCTGCATCCTGTTGAGCCTGTAAAAGCGTCCCCTCGGTAACTTTGCGGTTGGCTACGGCGGCGTCATAACTATCCTGGTATATGCGTTTATCTATTTCATATAGCTTTTGTCCTTTTTTTACCTGGGCTCCTTCGGTAAAAAATATGCCTGTTATGGCGCCTTGTACTTGTGGTAACAAGCTTACCTGGCTAAGGGCCGCTGTTGTAGACGGGTACTTGTCATAATACAATACCCGTTGCGCTTTCACCTTATATAGGTTTACGGGCACCTCGGTGTTTTGTGGCGGTTGCTTTTTTTTGCAGGCGGTAAAAATTACGATACTTATAAAAATGGCATTTAAAAATACGCGCTTCATGGAGTTTATTTTTTAGTATTAATAAGTGATATCTCCCATCGCTTTCTGCAGGTCAATTTTGCTCGATAGCAGCTGAAAAAGCGAGTTGGTGTAATTGATTTCGGCTGTGATCAGGTTAGATTCTGCGGTGATCACATTAAGATAGGCCACAATGCCCTGTTTATATTGCAGGTTTACAACGAAGTAAACACGCCTGGCCATAGCCACATTTTTTCGCTGAACATTAAAGCTGAACAGGTTGCTTTTGTAGTTGGCCAGCCCCGTAGTATATTCCTTGTACAGTTGCGATTTAAGGTCAACCTGATCCCAGTGGATCAGCTGCTCCTGTAATTGCGATTTGTGAACGTTATGCACCCGCGCAAACCCCGTAAATATGGGCATGCTAAGCGATACGCCAACAAGCGAGCTGGGGTACGATTTTGACAACAGGCTTGAAAAATTATTATTGGCATATTGCAGGCTGTAATTGAAAAACCCTGATACCGTTGGCAAATAAGCATACTTATAATAATTAGTAAGCTGTGCCTGCAAGTCTTTTTGGGTTTCAATCTGCCGGTATTCAATCCGCTTTTCGTATTGTAATTGCCGGGTGGTATCAATTTGGATATCGGCCATCATTTGCGCGGTATCAATGCTAACGTTAAAATCCTTTTCAGGGTCGTACCCCATGAGCTGCTTTAAGGCAGCATATTGAGGTGTAATGTTTTCATTAGCCTGCTTTAACTGGGC
>Ga0065714_10002742_pt1 | contig 11488 bp, 9 predicted proteins | sample MisRhiReplicate2_FD_59101 | JGI IMG/M metagenome (GOLD analysis project Ga0065714, IMG submission 59101) | Miscanthus rhizosphere microbial communities from Kellogg Biological Station, MSU, sample Rhizosphere Soil Replicate 2: eDNA_1 v2... | ecosystem: Host-associated > Plants > Roots >... | reverse complement strand
CGTTGGCGGCACCGCCCGGGCGGTCCTCGATTTGCTCGACCTTGACTACCGGTACCGGTGCCTCAGGGGAAATCCGTGAGGTACCACCATGCCAGTAACGGTCGAGCATGACATCGCCGACCACCAGGACAGGGGCCTGATCAAATCGTGGCATGGATAACTTCATGGAAACTCCAGGGGCGATAAAAGCGTCGCGGATAATAACATAGCGAAAGAGCGTGGCCGCACGCGAGCCAAGGGGTTCAGCGGCGGTCATCCTGTGGTGGGGCATCCAGCGGACGCACCCAGAAAAGTTCGTGTCGGCGCACCGCCTTGCGGAAAAACTCGTCTTCACCGGTGCGGGGCCAGCGACGCCCGGCCAACAACCGCTGAATAATCCGGCGCAGACGTCTTTTGAGCGGTGGACGGCCACGCAGGTCGTGCTGCATTCCCAAGGCCATGGCTTTGTCCATGCGGGTTGGCGCGTCCAGTAATGGGCTCCATAGCCCATCGGCCGGCAATGGCTCGATGGTCGGCGGCAGGGCAATACCATAACCCGCCGGGCCCATCGGCCAGCGATCGTTGTCGTGCAGGTGATTGGCGTAGAGCAGCAGGGTACGCGGACGCCAGGTACTGAGTTCAATTGCTTCCATCAAGGCGCGAGTGCTGGCGACATGATCGCTGTGAGGATCCAGTTCCGGATGGGGCGTGAGCACCGCCTCGGGCCGGTGATGCTCAAGCAGACGCGCCAGATCAGCCACCAGGTTGCCCCAATGGGGCTGGCCATCGACGTCACCCGGCAGGCTCAGGGCATTATGCCGACGCACGTCGCGTATATCGCTCTCCCCCGACTCCCGGGAGCCGAAGCTTTGCGCCGGCTGCTGCGCCATCGCACTCAGTTGCAGGCAATAGTAGCCCAGTTGCACACACTGCTGTTGCGGCACCCCGCCCCACAGCGGTACCGCCAGGCTGTCCCAACTACGCAGACGACCCTTGAGACGAGCGGCCTGAGCGGTGTCGAGGCCCATATCGCGGTAGTTCTCGGCCTCAATTTCGCCTTGGGTCAGCGTGACGATAGCCACATCGGACGCCCGACTATAGAGACCGAAAGCCGCCAGTTCGGCGTCATCAGCATGGGGAGCGATAATCAGCAGACGCTGTTGGCCAAAGTCCGGATTACTCAGGGCGTGCAAAGTCGCCTGTGGCGCCAGTCTGCAAAAGCGTCCACGTAATGTCAGGGTCCCGGCAGCCAGTGCCGAACCTTGCCCGGACAAATTGAGAAAACGCTCTCCCGCAACACCGCGCTCCAGGTCCTGACGATCGTCACCGATCCAAACCTGGGGATCAAGAAAGCGCCCCAGCCAGTGGCTCTTGAGCCGCACCTGCAAAACCAGGGTTTGCGCCACGCAAAAGTCACCCGCCACTTGCAAGGTGTCATTGACCAGAGTTACGGGGAACTGCGGCGTATCCGCCGGGAAGTCATAGCGATAATCGTCGCCTGGGGCATAAAACAGATGGTCTGAGAACCAAGCCTCATGGGCGATCCAGCCCAGCAGCAGGAACAACGGCAACGGCCACCATGCGACAAAAATGCCAAATAGTAACGCAGTCAACAACGCACCGATCAGCGCCACGCGTTTGCGTTGGCGATGGCGTTTAAGCAACTGTTGTTTGCGTCCGCTCATGGCTGCCTGTCCTCGCTCAAACCTGGTAGACCGGAACCCGGTGACACCAGCGATCCTTGTATTCGCGATCCGCGCGGCCGAATGAATAACGCAGCGGCTTGCCCACAGCTCGGGCTTGTTCCCAAGCGGCTTGGGTGTTGACGAAGCTGAGCACACTGCCGGGGCTGAACTCACGGTTCTGCGGGTCGACACCACCGTTAATGTATTCCAGGCTGACCCACTTGGGCGCCTCTACGCGGTACAGAATCTGGATCGCCACTGGCTCGTCGTTCAAGTAGATCAAGGACCCGGTCATGAACTCACGCAACAGGCTGAACACTTCAGCCAAATACCCCTTACCCGGTGCTTCAAAGTTCCAGCGACGCTGGAACAGGTCGGCATAGATGGTTGCCTGTTCGCTGGCGCTCAGCTCCAGCATCGGCCGAATACTGCCGCCCGCCTCTTCCAGCAAACGCTGTTCACGACGCTGGTTGTAGCGGAACTTCTTGCTGTAGTCCTCGGGCTCACGAGCCAGCGCCAGGCCTTCAGGCTGCTCAGCGAGGCTGGTGATGCTTTTGGCATTGAGTACTGACACATAACGCATGCGATGCCGCACACGAACCCGGGCATCTTCGGCAGCCGGCAGGATGATCTCGGCATTGCCAAGATCAAGCACGCCTCGTTTGCCTTCACGCTTGAGCACATCTTTGGACAAGGCCACATGACGGCCCCAGGTCGGCATCGCAGCGCACAATTCACCGTCGACGAGCCAGCCCAGATATCGCACCGGGATCCCTGCCAGTCCGGCCAGGCGCTCAACCACGTCGGGGTGAGTCGCCACGCTGCCGCCAAACTGTTGCCAGGCTTGGGCGTAAGCCGTGGCATCTATGGGCGTCCAACCGCTTTCTCGCCAGGCCCGCCAGTAACTCAAAATCAAACGTGGGACTCCGTCATCGCCTCGTCGGCGCTTTCGACGAAATCCTTCTCGTGCAGGCGTGCGTAGAAACCATTCAGCGCCAGTAGTTCGGCGTGGGTGCCGCGTTCGACGATGCGGCCCTGATCCATCAACAGGATCAGGTCAGCCTTCTCGATGGTCGACAAGCGGTGAGCGATCACCAACGTGGTGCGGCCTTTCATCACTTGATCCAGGGCCGCCTGGATGTGGCGCTCAGACTCGGTGTCGAGGGCTGAGGTAGCCTCATCGAGGATCAGCAATGGCGCATTTTTGAGCAGTGCCCGGGCAATCGCCAGGCGCTGGCGCTGACCGCCGGAAAGCAGCACGCCATTTTCGCCCACCAAAGTGTCGTAGCCCTGGGGCATTTGCTCGATGAACTCGGCGGCGTAGGCATCTTCGGCAGCCTTGCGCACGTCTTCGAACGGTGCGCCGACGAGGTCGCCGTAAGCGATGTTATTGGTGACGGTGTCGTTGAACAGGGTGACCTGCTGGGTCACCAGGGCAATGTGACGACGCAGGTTGGTCAGCTTGTATTCCTCGACATCCACACCGTCGAGCAGGATCTGGCCCTTGTCGTGATGATAGAAACGCGGAATCAGGTTGGCCAGGGTTGACTTGCCGCTGCCCGAACGCCCCACCAGAGCGACCATCTGGCCCTCTTCGGCGGTAAAGGAAATATCGTTGAGCACGACCTTCTCAGTACCCGGGTATTGGAAGCTCAGATTACGCACTTCCAGGCGACCGCTGACGCGCACCATTTCCTTGGTGCCAGTATCGACTTCCGGTTCTTCGTCGAGCTGCTCGAAGATGCTCTCCGCACCGGCCAGCCCCTTCTGGATCGTAGCGCTGACTTCCGACAACTGACGAATCGGCTTGGGTAACAAACCGGCGGCGGTGATGTAGGCAATCAGTTCGCCAGCAGAGGCATCGCCGCGAAGGTAAAGCACCAGGTACATCAACACGGCCATGCCGATGTAAATCACCAGTTGCAGCACCGGAGTGTAGATCGATTGAGTGCGGGTCATGCCCAGGCTGCGGTTCATATTGTCGGCGCTGGCCTTATGGAACCGCTCGATTTCGTAGGTCTCACCGCCAAAGCTGCGAACCACGCGGTAGCCCTGGATCGTCTCCGAAGCCACATGGGTCACATCGCCCATTGCCACTTGGATTTTCTTGCTTTGCTTGCGAAATTTCTTGCTTGCGCTACTTACCAGAACCGCGATGATCGGCAGGATCGCCAGCAATACCAGGGTCATTTTCCAGTTGCTGTACAGCAGGTAACCGAACAGGAACACCACCGTCAGGCCTTCACGGATCACCACCTTGATCGCATCGGTGGCGGCGCCGGTAACCATGGTCACGTTATAGGTAATACGGGAAATCAGGTGACCGGAGTTATGGTTATCGAAGTAGCGGTTAGGCAGGGTCAACAGGTTGTCGAACAAGGCGCAACGCAGATCGTGGACCACGCCACGGGCAACCTTGGCCAGGTAGTAGTTGCCCAGAAATGAGCCTATGCCTTGATAGACCGCAATGAGTACAATCAGCAACGGCACACCGAGTACCAGCGAGACCCCCATGAACTTGGTGTCATTGGGATTTTGCAGAGCATCAAGGAAGTGTTTGAGCATGTCCGCCAGCATCGGCTGACTGGATGCGAACAGCACAAAGCCGATAATACTGATGGCGAAAGCGCCCCAGTATGGGAGCACGTATTTCAGCAACCGCAGGTAGATCTTCGTGCTCGATTGCTGGTCGGGATTGGCCATTCGGCGCGCCTCGTACGTTTGAAAAGAGAGACAAGATGCGGATTGTAACAGCGAACGAATTACAAGATTGGCTAAGCTGTGGCGAGGTCCTGGAAAAAGACAGCCGCGGCGCCAAAGTTCTGAAACTCGACGATGGGGACATTCTTAAGATATTTCGCAGTCGGCGCCACCCCTTACTCGTACGCCTGATGCCGGATGCGCGACGTTTCGTTCGATGTGAGCATCGTCTGCGCGAACGAGGAATCAGCACTCCGAACGTTAAGGATTACTTCTGGATAGACCGCTCCACGGGCGTTAGTGGCTGTCTCTACAGCCCCCTGGAAGGTCGCGCGCTGGACAAGATCTTCTGGCATGAACGCACAAGATTCGATGAGTTGCTGCCACAGCTGGCGGCTTATATTTTCAAACTGCACCAACAAGGAATCTATTTCCGCTCGTTACATCTGGGCAATATATTGCTGGTCCACGAGCAACACTTCGGCCTGATTGACTTTCTCGACACTCGCTTCAAGCGGGCCCCTCTGAGCTCCAACCTGGTACAGCGCAACTTCCAGCATCTCCACCGCTATTTGGTTCGCAGCAAAATTACCGACTTCCCCTGGGATGAGCTGATGCGACATTACCAGAACGTCGCACAGCCCTCTTGAGAAGTCTCAGGCGGCAGCCTCGCTTCTCCCCCGGTAACGCTGAGCCGCTCGTTCGAAAGCCTCAAGATAACCGGTCTTGATCGCAAGTTTCTCAGTCTCGGTATCCTTGGCCTCTGGCGCCCAGTCAATCCGCTTGCTACGCAGGCGATTGCTGAACGTCCTTGCAAACCACGTCTCGCCAACGTAGTTGATCCCGATCAGGTCGGCGATGATGCCGACTCGGTAATCGTCCCGGCATTTATCGTCATACAGGAACACCACCGGAATACCCATGGCAATGCAGGGCATCGCACAATGGATTTTTGACGTAATCACGAGCGAGGCCTCGCGCGCGTAGGTATCGAGCAGATCCTGCGAGATCATTTCCTTGGCCTGTGGCGTAAGGCATGGCAAGCGCAGCTTGGCCTGATCCACCAGCACCGCTTTCTTGCGAATGGCACGCGGAACAGTGCTTTCACCTCCCTTGCTCAGGCCGACCATAAACACCTTGCCATTCGCCGGAGCCTGGGCTCTGCGCGGCAGCGTCAGGGTCACACACTTGCTGTAAAACGCCTCCAGCCCGTGCGCCTGCATGTGTTCCATCGTGCCGCGATCACGACAACCGATGGGTTGGAAATTTTTCAGGTATTCGATGCCTGCTGGCGAGCAAACCTTGGCCAGCGAGCCAGGCGTCACATGGAAGGCAAAGAAGAAAGGCTCAATACCTGGAGCCGGGGGCCACTCACACGCCCCCAGAAAATAACCATTCATGGACAGAACACCGACCTTGTCCGTACTGGTCAGGCCTTCCCGCGGAACTCCACCGTCAACGCGAGGCAACAACTTCTTGGCCGCCAACGATTGTATGTCATCACCCAAGTTTGCCCAATCGTCGAACGATGCTCCCGAATACTCAATGGTGTAGATGTTCATTCTTATTTTCCGGTAGTTAAATAACAGCTGGAAAACTCCGTTCCAGCTCAAGTTGAAGCTTCTCCAGCCCAGGCCTCTTGTGAGCCTGATGCAGCTGTTCCAGCTTTTCCCATACAGAGGAAAGTTGGCCTGCCTCCAGCAACTCGGGCGGTAAAATGCCAAACGCCGAGTAGTAATCCGTGAACTTCAATTCATCAATCACGCCCTGCGAAAGCCTGGCTCGAACATTGGGTACGCCAAATGCATCGGCAACAATCAAGCCATGCAGGCTTGAGGAAACGATGAATTCACAACTCGCTATATCCCGCAAGACATCAAGAGGATGCTGAAAAACGTTGATGAATTTCACATCCTGATTTGCGTGCATAAACAACTGCGCTTCAGGCAATTGCTGGTCGACGTAGTGAGGGACGAAGCCGACACGCCATTTCTTCTCCGGACGGCTGATCAGCCAAGGAGACAACAACCCTGGATCGCCTAGTGCAGAGGCGCTCGCCTTGCCATCCTCGACTCTGGCCCGAGTCTCCTGGCCTCGTACCGCATGATAGTAATGCCGGGCAGAAAACGACTCATGGTCCCTCCCGCAGCCTGATCCCCAGATATGTATACGGCGTTTGAACCCAAAGCGCTTGGCCTTGGACTCATTGGCCAGAATGGTTCCGATCGACATCATGTCCGCATGGGATAGCGGCGAATACTCGACGCGTTTTTTCGATACAGCCTCCACTATCAGAGGCGAAAGGTAGTCGCCGAAATTTTGACGAAGAGGATCAGAACGACCGGACCCTCGATGCCAATACAACTTAATAGTCATGAAGGATTCCTTTCGACTCTGGGCTGGAATTTATCCCGCGTAAACGTCGAACCTCGATCATCGAAAGCAACGTTGGCATCCAAAAATATAGCCAGAAAGGCTGAGGCGAACTTAATAAACCCGATCCGGTGGTGAGCAACCCGCCCCAACCAATCAGAGACACCAAAAACCAGCGACTCTTCATCCGAATACCCCAATACCAATAACTGGCAGCCCACAGAGTGCCGATCACGGCGACGAAGGCACCGTAACGATAGAGTACCGAGAGGTAACTATTGTGAGGGTGGAAGAACTCACCGAGGAACAGATAATTGTCCTTGCCGCAACCGAATGCCACACCACACTGCTGGAACAACCTTTCCAGCGCGTCTTGCCAAATGGTCAGGCGAAAGCTCGCTCCACGGGACATGAACAGATCGAACAACCCTGTTAAGTAGAGCACCAGCCCTACCACAACAGCCAGCCCGAGCAACAGTTTGGCCCCACGCTCACGGCACAGTGCCCAGCCTACCAAAAACAGAATGGTACCACTCAAGGCAGAGCGCGCATCAAAGATCAACGCCACCCAGATTTGCAGCCCGGCGATCAGCAAGCCGCCCAACACCATGTGCGTGAATCGCTGCAGTCGTGGCTCTATCACGAACAACCAGAAAGCCGACACCCCGGAACTGATCATCAGCGCTGCATGCACGGGATTATTGGCTGCCGCAGCCATCTGCAGACGCACCAACTGACCGGTTTGAAGATAGATCCAGAGCCATTTCCCCGCGGCGTAAAACAGACATAACAGAGTGAAGCCGCCCCAGGCCCTGACCCAGTAGCCCTGATGGGAGGGATGATCGACGATCAATTGCAAGCCGATATAAAACATCAGCAGATAGAGGCTATGCTTCAATTCCGAATACATGTCCTCACGCAGAAATGTCATTTCAATCAATGCCATCGCAGCAAAGAACACCAACATCAGCAATAGGGACTCGTTGCGCATCTGCAGGGCGGAGCGCCACGACACCAGCGTCCAGATCAAGACGGGAAGTGCGAAACCGACGTAAAAAATGTTGTTTCGCGTCTTGGAGACATCGATGAAAAAAAATGAAACCGCAAAGACAAAAAGCAAACAGAGCAACCAAATAGACAGCTTTTTATTTTCGACCAATGATGGCACGTATCACCTTCTTGAAATAACTTAGCTTGAATGATCTCGTCATAGGAACGGAGAGCAGTTGATAAAACCTGTCGGACTGGCTGTAGTAGTCCAAATGCTCACGAGCGAACTGCGCCCCTCGCGCGGCGATTTGTCCAGCCCACTGAGCATCATCACGTGCTTGTGCCAAGCGAGCCAAAAACGTCTGCTGGTCATCAAACAACAGCACATTCACACCATCTTCGAGCCCAAGCGCCTGCTCCTCTCCTCCTCCCTGACGATAAGCAAACAGCAAGCAACCGCATGCCATCGCCTCAAAATTCTTGGCCATATACTCGCCAAGGCCAATATCGGCACTGACAAAAAAGCGAATCCGGTTAAGCGCCTCGCAATAAGCCGCACCCGGTTCTGTGCGCATGATCTGCAAGCCGCAAGTCGCCTCGATACCTTTCAGGAATTGGCGCCGTTCCTGGTAGGCATCACTGCCAAGCCGCCCGATGAACCCGAGCTCGATATCACGCGGCACATTCTGCACGTAAAGGCTCGAACGGTTATAGCCCTTGGCAAGGAATTGCGCATCCACGCCCATTGCTTCGAACTGCCTGGCAACCCGGTGGCCGGTAAAAAACACCCTGGCGTGCGGCACTTTACGATAGAACGCAGAGAACTTGCCGCACCAGCGTGACGCCGGGATAAATTCCTGGCAAGCATCCTCTTCGTAGAACACCAAGCCCGGAACACGACTCAGGCGCCGGGCATGCAGACGCACGTAACGAAACAACAGATCCAACACAACCCGGTCGTAGAGCGCAAAGTCCAGCGAATCCAGCAACACGCCCAGTTCTTTCTGCTGTGTCTTGTCGACATAACGAACGTCGACATCGGCATGCTGCGCCAGCCCCTTCCATAACAAGTGGTTGTCGGGTTCTCGAGGCCGACTGGAAAGCACCAGAATTTTCATTCAACCGACCCAAAAACCAGGCTTGAGTACCTTGCGCAGGTAACGCCACTGCAACGCCTGGCGCCTGCTCAATTTAAGCGCCTGCCAATACAAGTGCCGGGCATCCGCTCGATCGCCTTGCAGCAAAGCCGCTCGAAATCTCGACAGGTAGCGTTGAGACTCATAGTCAGCCAGCATCGATTGACACTCAGCAGGCAGGGTTCGAAAAACCTCCCGCGTCATATTTTGCGCTACAGCCTGCTCATCAACCCGACTATGACGCAAGCTCGTCACGTGCTTGTGGATACGAGCAAGTGGCTCGTCAATGCATACCACCTGAGCCCGCAACAATAAATGCAGAAACACCGGAACATCTTCTCCCGAGCGCAAATCTTCAGGGTAAGGACGCTCCAGCAGCAAATCTCGACGAAATAGCGAACAACAATGAGAAACCGAGATCTTCTTGCGCAATAAATAGTCTTCGGCACGCTTGCGCGCACTGCCCGAGACAGGGGTTGGCAACCGCAACCGCTCCCTACCATCCGGGTAAACGGAAACATGTGCCCCCAGGAGCATGCCAACACCCGGCGTCTGTGCAATAACGTTACGCAGAATGCTCAACGCGCCAGCAGTCAGCTCATCGTCAGCATCAAGCAGCAGGACATAAGCACCTCGCGCCATCGCGATGCCCCGGTTGCGCGCAGCCGCCACCCCCGCATTATCCTGATGCAAGACCTGCAAACGCCCTGGGTACCGCACCTGATAGTCGTCGAGCACCTCGCGGGTATTGTCCCGGGAGCCATCATTAACAACGATCAGCTCGATGTCATCAGCCCACTGAACCAATACCGAGTCCAGAGCCCTGGGCAAGGTGTTGGCATAATTGTAAGTCGGGACAACAACGCTGATGAGCGAGTCAGTCAAACTGATACTCCGTGGCACCCTCTTTGATCACCAGAATGTCTTCCATGATCAGATACTGTAGATCGGAACCGAAGAACATGTTCAGGGCGTCCGTCGGCGAGCAGATCATCGGTTCGCCACGACGGTTGAGCGAGGTGTTCAGCGATACGCCGTTACCGGTCAGTACTTCCAGCGCCTTCATCATGTCGTAGTAGCGCGGGTTGTATTCGCGCTTGAGCACCTGGGCACGGGACGTACCGTCTTCATGGACGACTTCCGGCACGCGGGTCTTCCACTCTTCCGCCACTTCAAAGGTGAAGGTCATGAACGGCGCCGGGTGATCGACCTTGATCATCTGCGGTGCAACGGTGTCGAGCATCGACGGGCAGAAAGGCCTCCAGCGCTCGCGGAACTTGATCTGGTGGTTGATGCGGTCAGCCACACCAGTCGCACTCGGGCAACCAATGATCGAACGACCGCCCAAGGCTCGCGGACCGAACTCCATGCGGCCCTGGAACCAGGCCACCGGGTTGCCATCGACCATGATCTTGGCGATGTTTTCCGGCATGTTCTCAAGCTTGCGCCATACCGGCTTGCTCGGGTGACGAGCGCATGCAGCAAGCACGTCTTCGTTGGTGTACGACGGGCCGAGGTAAACGTGCTCCATCTTCTCGACCGGCACACCACGGGCGTGGGACACATAGGCCGCCGCGCCGACCGCGGTGCCGGCATCGCCGGACGCAGGCTGCACGAACAGTTCTTTAACGTCGTCGCGGGCGATGATTTTCTGGTTCAGTTTGACGTTCAACGCACAGCCACCGGCGAAAGCCAGCTTGCCGGTTTCCTTGAGCACGTCACCCAGGTAATGGTCGATCATCTGCAGCGAGATCTTTTCGAACAGCGCTTGCATGCTCGCGGCGTAATGGATGTACGGCTCGTCAGCGATGTCGCCTTCGCGCTTCGGNCCCAGCCACTCGATCAGCTTCGGCGAGAAGTAGAAACCTTTGCCCTTCTCTTTATAACGACGCAGGCCGATGACGTTGGCGTANTCGGTGTTGATCACCAGTTCGCCGTTCTCGAACGAAGCCAGACGCGAGAAATCGTATTTGCTGGCATCGCCATACGGCGCCATGCCCATGACCTTGAACTCACCATCGAGCATCTCGAAACCGAGGAACTCGGTGATCGCGCCATACAGGCCGCCGAGGGAGTCCGGATCGAAGAATTCCTTGATCTTGTGGATCTTGCCGTTTTCGCCGTAACCGAAAAAGGTCGTGGCGTACTCACCCTTGCCGTCGATCCCGAGGATCGCGGTTTTCTCTTTGAAACCGGAGCAGTGNTAAGCNCTGGAGGCGTGNGCCAGGTGATGCTCGACCGGTTCGATCTTGATTTTCTTCGGATCGAANCCCAATTGCTCGAGGCACCAGACAATCTTGTTGCGATAGCGCTTGTAGCGACGGTTACCCATCAGGATCGCGTCNAGCGCGCGGTCCGGGGCGTACCAGTAACGCTTGGCNTAATGCCAGCGAGCCTTGCCGAACAGGCTGATCGGCGCGAACGGAATCGCTACCACATCAACGTCGGATGGCTTGATGCCGGCCTGCTCGAGGCAAAACTTCGCCGACTCGTAAGGCATGCGGTTCTTTGCATGTTTATCGCGCACAAAGCGCTCTTCCTCAGCCGCCGCGACCAGCTTGCCGTCGATGTACAACGCTGCGGAAGGATCATGGCTAAGGGCGCCGGACAGGCCAAGAATCGTCA
>Ga0065714_10065245_pt1 | contig 11494 bp, 13 predicted proteins | sample MisRhiReplicate2_FD_59101 | JGI IMG/M metagenome (GOLD analysis project Ga0065714, IMG submission 59101) | Miscanthus rhizosphere microbial communities from Kellogg Biological Station, MSU, sample Rhizosphere Soil Replicate 2: eDNA_1 v2... | ecosystem: Host-associated > Plants > Roots >... | reverse complement strand
AAGCTATCTTTGCACACTCTAAAAAACCAAACGCGGAAGTGGCGTAATTGGTAGCCGCACCAGACTTAGGATCTGGCGCCGCGAGGCGTGGGGGTTCGAGTCCCTTCTTCCGCACCACATGGGATTGTGTCTAAATCCCGAGAGGGTTGCTCTACAAAGAGCAACCCTTTTTTATTGAGAATCAGCACTTTATCTTGGAAGCCATCATTGATGTAGGGTGTTCTAAATGCACCGTCTTTATACATGAGTCCGTGTTGGAACACCCCCTTGATAAGTGATTGTTTCTGTCTGAGGTTCGCTGCTTCGTAAAGTGCTGGCAATGAGATCATATGAGACAATAAGGACAATTGCTTTTTGACCTTTTCATCATTGTTTTCAGTTAAGGATTTGATCTCTTCGTTTAACAATGTTTTTTCGTAATTATATTTACGGAAATACTTTTTATAGGTCACTGTCTCAATCTCGTCATTCAGCAGCCTTTCTTCTATCCGCTATATCTTAAAAACTACATCTTTTAGTTGCGCCTGCTTGGCTTCCAAATGTTTGACCCTAACCGACACCGCTTCCTTTAAAAATGCTTTAACCTTTTTTACGAGATGTTAGATCTGGTCTTGATCAAAGCTCAGGATGCCCAGCATTTCCTCCAATTGCCTATGTATCTTTTTACCGGAAACATTAACGCATCCACGTTTCGCACAGCGGTAGTACATATAATAGTTCTTTTTGCCTTTGCTGTGGCTGGCCGTCATACTACCGCCGCAGGTGCAACCCAATACTCCACGCAAAGGGAAATGATCTCTTGGCTGCACTTTTTCCTTTCGTTTATGTTCAGCAAGCAGTTCCTGCACACGCCAGAACTGGTATTCGGGTACAATCGCTTCATGAACGCCTTTTGTTAAGCGCTCGGGATTCTTTTCATTAGCGGTCACCCGGACAAGCCCGGCGTAAAGCGGGTTGGTGAGCGCCCTGATAATAGCGTCGTTGCCTCTGAGTGTAAAGCCCAGCTTGACAACGTCTTTGTAAATTATGCGGAATCCCGGTAATAAAGTCACGAAAGATCTTTTTGATGATGAACGCTCTCGACTCGTCGATTATGAGCAGGCTTTTACCATCCCGCTCCTTGGAGTTCAGATAACCGAAAGGGGCGATGTGGACGAATCGGCCGGATTCCTGCGCTTGCCTGATCCCGATGCGCGCCCTGCGACGGATGGTGAATAACTCCTGGTTGGCCATCATATATTTGAAGGCACGCTGCATGAACACCATTGGGTCACAGGTGTCGATATCCAGCGGTTCGCTGGTCGCGATCACTTTTAAGGCATGTTTTTTTCCAGTTGCTCAATCTTCATGAGCGCTTCGGGTAGGTTCCGGCTGAAGCGGTCGTGATCCAGCACTACCAGGTACTGCACATGATTTTTGTGTTTTTTGATGAATTTTTCGAGTGCGATGTAATCGGGACGGTCGAACGTGTAACTCTTCTTTCCATAATCGATAAACATTTCTACTACGTTGACATTATTAGGGGCACAATATTCCCGTATGTGCTTTTCCTGGGACGCCAAAGACCATTTGGACTGGTCTTTACTACTGATCCTGACATAGCCTATTGCATTCATGGCGGTCTAAATTTGAAGTTTTTTGGGTTCACTAATTTTGCGGCTAATCAGCACGGGTCTGCTGAATGATGACCTCGACGATCAGCTCTGCTATTAAATTTAGTAAAATCTCCTCGTTTTGCGAAAATATTCTGCCAGTTTTTTTCCCTTTAGGCAAATCTTTTTCGACGGTCTTTTTCGGCACTATCCGCTTCGCTCTCCTGTACTCCATAGCTTTCTGAAATACAATGTTGGCTGTTTTAGTACTGCTAAATAGGCTACTTGCTGTTAAAAAAAATGGCTGGTCGCTACGGCTTATATGGTATTGACCGGGCGGCTACCTGTTGATCTTAACCGGTGGTACGTACCTCAGCCGCCTGATTAGGAACAGCCTGAACAACGATATTTTATGTGGGCACCGGCGCTTTTGTATTGTTCATAACCGAATTGGGTAATAGCAAAATGCAGCTGACCGGCAAGTGGTTCCCTTACGGGGTTTACTTTTATGGTAACGACCGGTATGACCAAATCCAATATCACTTCTTTTATAAAAAAGAAAATTAGCTGTTACAGCCGTAGTTCTCCGGAGTTTAACGTTAAAGGGAAACCTGCCTGACGTATCCCGTTTATCACTGAAAAGTGACCCCGTCAACCGTGAGCTCCCGGCAATAGATAGACAATACCGATGATCCAAAATTATCACTGTAGCCAACGGCGGAGAACTGGTCTGAATAAGAATACAATGTTCCCTTGCTGAACTTTAAGGTTTTCAATGTCTTTAGTGTAACCGGATCGCTTATAACAATGCTGCCGTCAAACGTTGCTTTGTTTTTTGCAATCACCTTCAGCATTTCAGGGCTTAATGTTTTGGCCTCCATGGTTATATACGATACCCCGCTTGCCGGTTTCAGAATTTTATTAGCAAGTTTTAATTTTGTGGTGTCTTTACCCGGCGGGTTTTTAGCTTCTGTGAGTTCTTCTGTATCCCCTTCGTAACGGTTCACTGAAATGTTCACAGAGTTAAGTTCGGTAATAACCGGCTTTCCGCTATCCATAACCGTCATTATCACTTTATTTTTTGTCTCGTTTGCTTGTGCGAAAGTTTGCGCTGTCTTAAGCAGCATGGCAAGCATTATGGTCAGGAAAAGTGTCTTTTTCATCATTTTAATTTTTAAGGGTTAAACATTCTACAAGTCCTTTATTCACGGGCTCCTGCAATTAATAGCTGTTCCAGTATTTCCGTATAGCCGCGCTCGCCGGCAAAATCCAGTGCGCTTCTGCTACCGTTGTCAACAGCGCCGGCATCGGCGCCATTCTCTAACAGCATAGCTGTGAAATCATTAAAGCCGCATTGGGCGGCTACGATCAGCGGTGTTTCGCTGTAGCTGTTGCGCGAGTTAACCTCAGCCCCCGCTTTTAGCAGCATTTTGCCTATGTGATGGTTACCCATCCCCGCTGCATAATGCATGGCCGAGTTGCCGTTAAGCACATGCTGGTTTACATCGGCACCATGTTTTATCAGCAGCTCTGCCAGATGTATATTAGCATTATTTACAGCCAGTATAAGCGGGCTCACACCGCCGTTATTTAGTGCATTGGTATTTACGCGGCCGCCTTTTAACAACGCCATTACCGTTTCGCTCTGGTTGTTGTAAACAGCCTGGTGCAGCGGCGTATTGCCCTGATCGTCTTTCTGTGCTCCGCCGCCATCTGATAACGCAGTAACCAGCTCGCGCATGCCATTAGCGGTGGCATGGTCCAGGACATTATAGCCGGAATTATCTTTAACAGCGGTATCGGCACCTGACAAAATGAGGTATAAGGCTGTTTCCGTTTTGCCGGCAAGCACCGCATAAAATATAGGCGTTTCGCCAGAATTGTTGGTTGCATCAATCGCGGCGCCGGCATCGATCAATAATCTGATCAGCTCCTTACTGCCCGAGCGCGAGGCAAAATGCAGCGGCACTTCGCTTTGGTTATTGGCAAGGTTAACATCGGCCCCCGCATCTATCAGCATTTTGGCAATATCCTTCGCGCCTTTTACACAAACATAATCAAGCGGCGTGTTGCCCAGCCCATCGCGTTTATCCACGTTGATGCCGCCTTTTTTCAGGAATGCCTGTATGATTCCTTTTTGCGCATTCCTGCACGCGTTTAAAAACATATTATCCATAGATGTATATCGTTAAGCCAGTATCCGTTTTACAACAGCGTCGTTACCGCTGATGATGGCAATATCCATTGCTGTCTGCCCGGCGTTGTTTACTTTTTCAATAGTTGAGGGATCCCTGTCTAACAGCAGCGATACCAGTCTCTTTGCTGAGACCTGGTCTGGGTTGGCTGCTGCATAAATCAGCGCGGTATTCCCGTTGTTATCGGCATGTGTTGTATCAGCACGATGATCAAGCAACAGTTCAGCAATGCCGTATTTGGGTTCGTTGCCGCACTGCGCAAAAGACATCAGCGGTGTTTTACCATAATGGTTGGGTTTATTCACGGCGCAGCCCGCACCTGTCAGCTCCCCGGCCAGCGAAGTGTTAAGATCAGCCAAATAGCCCGCCTGACATAGTACGTTCATCGCCGTATCGCCTTCGTTGGTAATGGCAGCATCCACATCAAGGCCGTTATCAATTAGCGTACGCAATATTTTAATCACGTCGTTCAGGTCCTGGCTCATGCCTCTGCCAAAATTGGGAATGGCTTTTGTAAGCAGATAATAAACCGCTGTTTCGCCGGCGCCGGTCCTGTAGTTTACATCTGCACCGCCTGTAACAAGCAGCTTTACCAGCGGTTCTGACGGATATTCGCAGGCTAACATCAGGGGCGTACGGCGGTACTGGTCGGACAGTTCATTCAGGCCGGCACCATTCTTAATGATCGCATCCAGCGCCGCTGCATCCCGGTTAAGCACCGCCTCATGTATAGTCATGCCGCCGGTTGTGACGTCGCCTTCATCTCCGGTCAGCAGGGCGGCAACTTCTTTTATGCCGCTGCGCTGTGCGTAGGCAAGCGGTGTAGTCCCAAACTCGTCCTTATCTTCTGTATCGATACCGCCTTTGTTTATCAATATCCTCACTGTCTTAATGGCTGCCTCCACAGCACCGGGGATATTTTTACGATGAACCAGTTTATCGCAAATAACATGCAGCAGGTTTTTACCTTCTGCCCCGGTTGTATCCATTTTTACACCCGCATCACCCAAGGCATCTAACATGGGGTACATATAAACCTGCCCCGCCTCAAAATAAGCCAGTTTACCCGAGTCATTCTTCTTTTTCGGGTTGATCCCGGTCTCCAGGAGTACCTTTGCCGTTTCATAGATACGGCTCGCTTTTGCTTCCAGACCGGGACTGTTCAGATCTAATTTTGCTGCTGCAAGCGCATGGAAAGCAGTATTGCCGTGTTTGTCAGCAGAAGGACGCAAACCGGCCTCTTTCAAAAAGCTGATGGCAACCGGGTCTGTATAATGCGCAGCCAGGTGATACAGTGTTTCCCCGTAATCACCTTTAACGCCAAGGTCCGGCAGCTCTCGGTACAGGGCCAAAACATCTGCCTGCTCATCCGCCGCGGCAAACATATTGCGCTGGTATATATCTTTTATCTGGTTATATTCGATATTCATAGGTTGATCTGTTTTTTTGCAGCAGCTAATGCACTGGTTACGTTACTATAGTTCTTGTAAATCATGGGCGTGGCAATATTTATCACTTCCCCATATTCTTCCAGCTGCAGCCAGCAGTCGGTCTTTAGCCGCATTATGCCGTCGGTTACCAGTTGCGGGGTCATCTCAACATGCTTTTGCGTAATGGGACAATGATGATCGTTCAATTGGTTTTGCTTCTCCCGTAACGCCTTGTAGAAATTATCTGCAGCAGGGTTTGTTTTGCCCGCGGTTACCGGCATAAAACGTTGCGCCCTATCCAGGCTCATCAGTGCTTCGCGATAGCAGCCTATCCAGTAAAAACATAAAGCCAGGTTGTATTGGGTCTCTGTTTTATCTGCCGCCTCGTTTTTCAACAGCCTGTACGCTTCCGTGTAGCGCGACTGGCCGATCAATCCGGCTATGAACGTGTCTTCGCTTTTATACGTGCGGTTTATTTCGACCTGGTTTGAGTTTAACAGCATAACATGCTATATTTTGATTATAAATGCAGTCCATTGCCCCCGTACGGGGGAAGGTTAGGTCCGGCAGTCAAACACTGCTGTCAGGATTTAACACTGGTCCCGTTTGAAAAATCAAACCGCCTTTCAAAAAATTTCCCTACTAAAGGAAGCGGTTTCATCACTTCGTTATTGGCAGTAACAATACCTAACAGCAATAAAACCAGCACGGCTGCGCTAAACAAATAGCTTAAAAAGTAAAGGGATGGAATTATGAATAATACAACTGACATTATAATACTGAGGGCAAATGATAAGATGACAAGGCCAAGTGACTGCCCAAGGTGGTAATTAACCAACGCGCTTTTTTCCGCCCGCTTTTTAAACGCTAAATAGGATGCGACCCACCCGATGATGGTAATGTAGGCCAACATGGCCATGCCTTTGTTTGTCATAGTTTTAATTTTATGGTAAATGATAAAGATGTTGATCCAAAGGTAGTTGGGGCATTAGGAGCTGCCAAAAAAACACAGACTACAAGGTGTCTACGATCACACAGGGCAGCGTCTATAAATCGTCTACAACAATTTTGTAACTTTCTCTGTTACAGCTATGGCAATTGCGCTTGTGCGACATGTTCTGTCAAACACGTTTTAGCTGTATATCTACCTGAGCACTTATGTTTTTAAAGAAGATAGTACCCTGCATCACATTTGTTGTGATCCTGTTTTTTGCCATTTCTGCATCAGCGCAAACCCTGATTATTGACTCCCTGACCCGGGTCGCCAATACTGCGCCAACGCATGAGAGGCCTGTCGCTACCGCGGAATTGGCCCGGGCAACCCTGGAAAAGAATTCCGGCGAAGCCATTAAGCTGGGAAACCGCGCCATTGTACTTGCTAAAGCGGAAGCAAATCCCGGTGCAAAGGCCTTTTGCTATGCCACTATGGGCCATCTGCTGATGCAGAAAGGGCAGGAGAGGCGCGCAGCTGTTTATATTGACAGCGCCATACGCTGCGCCGCAAAAACACCTGATGTAAACATGGCAGCATTTGCCTGGTTGCGGAAAGGCTGGCTGGAACTGGTAAGAGGCAATAATGAAAAAGCCATCTCCGGTTTGCTAAAAGCCAACGGGATGTTAGAAAGTGCTACGGATAAACGGGCATACAGCTACAAAACGCTCATTAATCATTACATATCCAGCATATACGCTTACGGCAGCGACACGTTAAAGCAACACCGGTATGCGGTAACCTGTCTTGCAATGGCAAAACAAAGTTCTCTTGCTGATGATATGCAGATAGGCTATATCACTCTCGCCCACAGTTTTTTCTCATCATTTGAGCGTAATACAGCACGCCGCGAACGGCTTGATTCTAGCATGCGTTACTATCGTCTTGCGATGGTTTTTTATCAACGCAACCGCGAAAAAATATTCCTGCAGAGCAACGCAGCGCTCAGCGCATTGAACCTGGCTAATAGCTATTTTAAATATTATCCGCTATCTTTTGAAGATAGCGCCCGCAACTACATCAATATTGCGCTTGATATTGCCCGCAAAACCAACGGCCGGGAAATTATGGCTAATTGCTACGGCATGCTCAGCGAGTACGCCCTGCGCGAAAAGAACTACAAAAAGGCAGAACAGTATCTGTTAACCGGGATAAGCGAGCTGGAAAATGCAGCGCCGGGGGTTGATATTACCCGCTCGAGGTTGATGCTGGGGCTGGCTAACATGGCAGAGCAGGAGGGAGATAAAAAAAAGGCGCTTAATTACTACAAGCAATATATAGCCTACTACAGCAAAGTATTTGATGCGCAAAAGCTGGGGATCGTTCAGCAACTGGAAGAAGAATATCACGCGGCTCAGCGCGATAATGAGATCGCGCGCCAGCGCGAACGCGCTGATTATAATAAACGCCTCAACTGGCTATATGCCGCCATCGGTTTGGTCAGTGTATTGGTATTAGCATTATTGCTGAGTTCCTATCATTATAAACTGAAGGCCTCTGAACAGCAAAAACAAATGGCCGGTCAGGAGAACGAGGAAATAAGGCTGATAGCAGAACTGCAAAAAGCCGAGGCGCAAAAGTTGATGCTCGAAAAGCAGGAAGCCGAATTACAGGCCAGCCTGCGCGAGCAGGAACGCGCCAGGGCAGAGGCCCAGCAGGCCTTGTTGCAGGACCGGACCGAATGGTTGGAGAAGGAATTACTGGCCGGCACGCTGAAAATAGAGGAAAAAAACGCGATACTGGAATTGCTGAAGGAAAAATCGCGCGGAGGGGATACGCTGCACACAGCCCGGCAAATTGGCCGTATCATTAACCAGAATCTGCGCATGGATAAAAATCTGGAGGAGCAGCAGGCGCTTAGCCATATTCATCCCGCATTCTTTACTTCGCTCCAGGAACGCGCCGGTAATTCACTTACCCGCCTTGATCTGAAATACTGTGCCTATATTTTAATGGGGCTGGATAACAAAGAGATCGCCGGCCGGCTGGGTATTGAACCTAAAAGTATCCGGATGGCCCGCTACCGGATCAAACAAAAGCTTAATCTGAAAAGATCGGACGATCTCGATCAGGTTATTCGGGATAGTGATTAATATAAAATCCCCGACTTTTTGGGAACTATAGATAAACAACATTACCCGGGCGTCAAAGCATCTCTGAATTCTTTTGAATGCGTGTAAATAATTATAGTTAGCTTAAATAAAAATCACTGGCTTTATGTGGTTCAGGTATATCGGATTCATTTAATAACTGTTTGATATTGATCTCGATCGTCGTTGCGATTGCGGTCATCGCGGTATCGGTAGGCTTATTACTGAACGGGTCCTGCAGGTGCGTGGCCGTACGTTCGAGCAAAAAGAAAAAAGAGGTAATGATCAGCAGTAAAGGGATTTCGAAATACCCAGCCACATTGCGCAGGGCAATAGAGAGCGTGATGACGAAAACATAAATGATCGTATGCAGAAATATGCGGTAAGTGACGGGGAACACCGTGCTTTTGATCCGTTCGGCCATACCCATCCAGTTAGTGAGGTTAACCATCGTGCTGTTCAGCTGAACATGGCCGAACAGGTCCAGGTAACCGTTTTCCCTCAGCTGGCGAAGTTCTGCCGTGTTCTGCTGCAAAATGCCTAAGGGCTTGTTCCTGTGGCGTTCAAGTATGGCCTGATCGTCTTCACTTAAGTATTTACTTAAGTGGGCTAACGGGCTGAGTTCCCTCAGGGTTTGCCCCAGGCTGTAGCACCAGGCAATTTGCCGGTAAGCCATCCGGTGAACCGTCTCTTTTTGGCTTCCATCGACAAAGGATTGCAGCTGCAGGACAAAGTTCCGGGAATCATTGACGATGCTGCCCCATATCTTCCTTGCTTCCCACCACCGGTCATAGGACTGTGACAATTTGAAAGAAAGGATCACGGAGATGGCTGTACCCAGGAAGGTCGGTATGGTCATCGGCATTTCGGGTATCAGGTGTTCAAAACGCGAGGTCAGGAAATAAACAAGCAGTGCAGTGATGGAAACATAGATCAGTTCCGTCTTCACTTTATTAAAGATATATTTTATAGGTGGTCGTTTATTCAGCAGCATGATCTTAGTCCTTTCAATGGTTATTTTACTATACATAGCTACCTGCGGGGATAGCCTTCGTTAAAAGAGTTTGTATTATTTGTTCCCGGTTCAACATAAGAACCTTATCCGTTTGCGCAAATCAAGTTAAATGCCAACATTGAAAGCACCGTCCAGATAGTGCGCAAGGCTGTAAATTTTGCAGTCCCGCTGAAAAAAATTCAGTGACCTGGCAGAATGATACCCATATTACAGGCTGTTTGAAGGTGCAGAAAAGTTTACGGGCCAGCTCACCGGCATTGTTCTGAGCCCGGGCTTTGACCGTAAAGAACTCCTGGCACCGCTGAAGGAACTATTCGGGCGTAAAACTACAAACAGACGAAGCTTCCCTGAGTAATAAGCTGATCAGCCGGAACCTAACGCCAACCCAGTCCCGGCGCAACATGCTCGAGAATCGAAGACAGCACATGCACGTTGTAATCAACACCTAAGGTATTGGGTATGGTCAGCAGGAGGGTATCCGCTTCCTGAATGGCTTCATCTTTGGCCAGTTCTTCGATCAGTTGATCCGGTTCGGCCGCGTAACTTTTTCCGAAGACCGCCCGTTTGTCCGCCTCGATATACCCGAAGCTGTCGGCTCCTTTAGCCTGCCCGAAGTAAAGCCGGTCCTGGTCTGTGACCAGCGCGAAAATGGAACGGCTCACCGAAACTCTTGCTTCGCGCCCGTGCCCCGCTTTTTTCCAGGCTTCTTTATACAACCTGATCTGTTCGGCCTGCTGTACATGGAAGGGCTTGCCGCTTTCATCGAACTTTAAGGTGGAGCTTTGCAGGTGCATCCCCTGCTCGGCCGCCCAAACAGCGGTGGCGTTAGAAGCCGCGCCCCACCAGATGCGTTCCCTTAATCCTTCCGAGTATGGCTCTAAACGTAACAATCCCGGCGGGTTCGGAAACATCGGATAGGGGTTAGGCTCGGCAAATCCGATGCCTTTTAATTTATCCATGAATTCCAAAGCTTTTTTGCGTCCCATATCCGCATCGTTTTCACCCTCAACAGGTTCATAACCGAAATAGCGCCAACCCTCGATCACCTGTTCGGGAGAGCCCCTGCTAATCCCTAACTGTAATCGCCCGCCGGAGATCAGGTCGGCAGCGCCGGCGTCTTCTACCATGTACATGGGGTTTTCATACCGCATATCGATCACGCCCGTCCCGATCTCTATCTTGTTTGTTTTAGCCCCTATAGCCGATAATAAAGGAAATGGTGACGCGAGTTGAGCAGCGAAATGATGAACGCGGAAATAGGCGCCGTCTATACCGATCGATTCGGCGGCGACAGCCAGGTCGATGGATTGCAGCAGCGTATCTGCTGCCGTACGGGTTTTATATGCCGGGTGGCCGGACCAGTGTCCGAACGATAAAAATCCAATTTTCTTCATGCTATTGCAAAGCTAGTTAATAGATCGCTCGTTGCGCATCAGGGAAAAGTCAAGCTTTTTCAGGGCTGAAACCAGCTACTATGGTCGACAAATTCAGAACTGCAAGCCGGCAGTATTGTTATAAAGAAGGTCCTCACGTTTAAATTACTTGTCTTTTATAATCTCACAACTATTTCTTTACCGTCGTAACTGATTGCTTTAGCAAAACGGTTAGCATCCATGCCTGTATTCTCGTTTGGTTTTACTATTGCCACCTTAAATTCACGTTTGATGATCATACCCGGAAATTGGCCTTTTCGTGCAGCGTCAACTCTTTTTTGGCGTCGTTCCACTTAAATTCGATTGTGCTGAACAAACCTTTTTCGTAATCGTAGTTATCCGTTTTGTCTTCATAAAAGGTAAAACTCCCGTTGGCACCGGGGTAAATTCGCAGTTCAAGTTCGTTCCAGGCCTTCTCACTTGAATATTGCACTTCCGGCTCCAAGGGTAGTATTGTTCCGGCTTTCACATAAATAGGAATAATGTCTTTGGGTACATTTTTTTTAACGGTTTGGCCACCATCATTTTTCTGCCCTGTCCAAAAACCCACCCAATCAGCACCTTTAGGCAGGTAAACCGGCCAATTTTTAACGTTGGGCTTTGTTACAGGGCTCACCAACAACGAGCGGCCAAACAGGTATTCGTTACTAGCTAATAAAATCTCCCGTTTCGTCAGGACGATATGTTACCAGCCCGTGGTATCTTTGCCCATGAATTCCTGTTTGCCCGCAGACGCGGCGTGTTGCGT
>Ga0065714_10065244_pt1 | contig 11498 bp, 12 predicted proteins | sample MisRhiReplicate2_FD_59101 | JGI IMG/M metagenome (GOLD analysis project Ga0065714, IMG submission 59101) | Miscanthus rhizosphere microbial communities from Kellogg Biological Station, MSU, sample Rhizosphere Soil Replicate 2: eDNA_1 v2... | ecosystem: Host-associated > Plants > Roots >... | reverse complement strand
GTTAAAGTCGTTACGACTCTCACCCACCTCTGGACCCAAGGAAGTGGAACAATTGCTTCCTAGCGGACTACCACAGGCCGGCGTTCCACCATTGGCATTAGTGTTTTGATCATAACGCTTGCCCCAGATTTCATTCATCACCGAATGAGCAAGCTCAGCACTGCGTACTCTATGTAAGGTGCTGGCCGCACGATCAGCTTGGGGAAATAACATGCTGGTTAGCATCACAATCGCAATGGCCATCACCAGCATGCCAATCACTAATTCGATAAGGGTAAAACCTTGCTGTGGTTTGACTTTTTTGGATGCTTTTATTGATGCTTTGCCCAATAGCAGCCGAGGATTAATTCGCATAAATATAGCCCTCGGAGGAGACGTTAATCATCACAGTGTCATTAGCAATCACATTAATGCATGTCCCATTACAAGCCAACGAAGTGCTACCATCGATATCGAAATCGATGCTGAAGTTGCTGCTGTTAGTACTGTTAGGGCTTACTAGCACTAATTGAGCACCGCCTTGAAAAGCTTGGGTATAAAGCGGGTTTGGCGATAATGCAGTACCAGAACAAACCGCCCCATTTCGGGCAGAGAATTGACTCACTTGATAACCAGTGCCAGAAACAGTTACACGAAAACACCTGTCAGTATTATTGAGCGCTTTTTGCTGTACTTGACGCAGCTCGCTAATGAACTCGTTACGTAGGCTATAAGCACTGTAGGAAGACTGGGTAAACAGGCGAGGCAGTACAATCACAGCAAGAATTGAAATCAAGATGATGGTCGTCACTAATTCGACTAAGGTAAATCCGGCCTGTTTTGACATAGAAAAGTAAGCATCGCTCGGGTTAATTGCTGATTTGAAGTGCTAGGTTCAGTTTCTGCCAACGATATGATTAACGCAAATAAATGTCGGTAAATTCTTGGCGGACTCATTTATTTAAAATCATGTAAGAACCGCATTTTACCTAAAAAAAAGGCCTGCTAGGCAGGCCTTTTCTACACATCTATATTAACAAGCTGAAGCAGCTGGTAATGCTGAAAACACAGGTGCTACGCTTGTGCTTACAGCCTGAGTATAAGTAAATTTACAAGCAGCAGGGGCACCACGCTGCCAAATTGTAACAGTTGTTCCGGCCGTAGCACTACCAGGAAAAATAATCCATTCATTAGTACCTGTTGCAGTTGGATCCGTGATGCTTGTACCAACATCAAACTTCATCTCAACAGCATTTTCAAGCTCACTTTGTTTTGCCTGTAAGTAACCGTAATGAGGTATAATATTGGTGGCAGTACCAATATTCACTGATGGAGCTACAGTATCATTGAATGGTTTTTTCTCAACACCAGCTAGAGCAGCTTTCGAATATACTAAACTATTTGCACCTTGAATCGCAGCTTTAGCTCCTTGTAGAGCAGAAACACGAGCATCAGATTGCAGATTAATAAACTTAGGTGCCGCTGTGACAGCAAGAATACCTAAGATAATGATCACTACGACTAATTCAATTAAGGTAAAACCTTGTTGTCTTTTCATATCAAACTACCTTTCTTTATAAGTGAGTACTCGTGTGAGTACTAATTAAGTTAAGTCACTTCTGAACTAAGCTACTTAAAACATGAACAAAATAAAACTGTTAATTACAGCCTATGGTACAAATGGCGTTTGGGTAAAGCTTAGCACTTTACCTGTACCTGGGTTATACACGACTCCTTTCGCACCAGCTGTTGATAAATCCGGTGTAGGAGTGGGTACGCCAGTTGTTTGATTTATCACCAGTGAAGCCACTTGGTGATAAACACATAAATCTAAACCAGTAACGACAGTGCCTGTAATCGAATTAGCACTACCACCTGCACCATCAATCACACGCACGGTATAACGTTGATTACGGGCATCTTGAGTGTAGAGCACATTACGAGGAGCGCTCTGCAGCACAGTATTAAATACTTGTTGGCAACTCGCATCCGTCATTGCAGTCACATCCGTCACGGAAGTCCCTGTAGGATAACCAAAACGTGTATCAACATTTACTGTGTTACCGTCGAGGATAACGCTGCTATTTTGGCGCCCATCAACTTCCCACTGCGAACGTACAAAGCTAACGGCAGTCGATAAACCACCGGCGACACCGTCAACACTGGCGTCTTCAGCATCATCGGTAACATTTAAAAATCGTGGGATCGCGGTTGCAGCGAGTAGCCCTAAAATCACAATCACAATCACAAGCTCTATTAATGAGAAACCTGTTTGCTTAGTTTTCATATATATGCCCCATACTTAAGAAATTTTATTCTAACAGCTAAATCAATTTTAAAAAGCCATTGAGTTAACAATATTTTACGGTGCAGTCAAAAAAATGACCCTGCCAGAGTTCAGTTGATAGCCTAAACTATCGCCATTGCGCGACCGATAGTGACAGCTGTTATCCTTAACTAAGTAATCAGCAACTAGCCCTGCGTTATCCACTTCGGCGCCCATAAGTTGTTGCCATAAATCTTGGCAACCTTGAGCACTTAATTGTTTAGGTTGTGGCCATCCTAAACTATTAATATCGACGACACTAAACTCAGTTTCTTTCGATATGTTTTCAAACGCCTCCCAATTCAGCTGCATCTGCGGCGGCTTACCCAAAGATAACCATTGGGAACGCACCATCACCAACACATTTAAAAAACGCGCATGATCGACTTCTAATCCACGGGCAGCGATTTGCGGTAGGGTAAAAAAGTACTTAGCACCAATCACCGCCATGATAACCAACACTAATCCTATGGTTATCATACGCCCATAGAGGCGTAATAGATCGCTTTCTGCCTTTTGCTGAGTCTGCATTTAACCTCAGCCCCACACACAAGAGAGAAGATAAACATTATCCATATCGATTATTTACCGCCCTTGACCACATTAAGCATATCCCACATGGGCAGGTATATCCCCAAGGCCAACACGAGTACAATCACGGCCACAAAACCGATCAAAATAGGCTCCAATTTAGCGGTGAGGTTCTTTAAATCATAGTCTACTTCGCCCTCATAGAAGTCTGCCGCATCATTGAGTAATTGATCGATTTGCCCCGTCTCTTCACCCACTGCCACCATTTGCAGCACCAACGGCGTAAATAACTTGCTCTGATTCGATACCCTTAACATAGAGTCGCCAGACTCTATGCCGCGGCGCATACCGACTATTTTGTCGTGCATGTAGGCATTATCTACCGCATCAGCCACTAAACTTAGGGCTTGTGTCATAGGCACGCCAGCGCTCAGCATCATAGAGAAACTGCGACAATAACGGGCTAACGTCGAACGCTCGATAATCGATCCTACGGCGGGGATGTGCAGTTTCCACTTATCCCACTGTTTCTCGCCCTTTTCCGTATGGTGCCAATAACGGATGCCAATGATAGTGCCAATAAGCGCCACCAACATCAGCGCCCAATAATTCACAAACAGATTCGATGTACCTATCAACACTTTTGTCGCCCAAGGTAAGTCGGCACCAAAGCGAGAAAACATCTCGGCAAACTTAGGGATCACCATGATATTGAGGATCACCATAGCGAGTGCAATCGAAATCAATACAAACATGGGATAACGCATGGCCGATTTAATTCGCCGCCGTGTTTCCTGCTCACGCTCGATATAACCCGACAGCTGAATAAAGGCATCCTCTAACTTACCTGTGTTTTCTCCCACATGCACCATAGAAACAAACAAGGAATCAAATACATCGGGATGTTGATTCATGGATGATGACAAGGGGCGGCCTGCGGTGAGCTGCTCAGAAATATCGTTGAGCGCATCTTTCATCCGCTGGGAATGTGCCGTTTCAGACAACCCCGCAATCGCCCGTAAAATAGGGATGCCAGAACGAGTCAGAGAATACATTTGCCGAGTAAAAATCTGTAATTCTTCTAACGCGACTTTACCGCCAAATAACTTAGTCAGTGAGAACGACTTAACCACTTTGGCGACTTTGACTTCGAGGGGAATTATCCCTCGCGCCAATAGCATGTCAGCGGCAGCACTTTCCGACGCGGCATCCAATTGTCCCGTAACGGATTGACCTTTACCACTGCGTCCACGGTATTGATAAATCGGCATAATTACGCCTCAACGCCTTGTTGGCTAATAATATCCTTCGACAAAGGTATCTGAGATTCACTCACGTCCTCTACCAGCTTAGCCACCTCTTCAATGGTCGTCATGCCTTCGCTCAAATATTGCAACGCTGACTCGGCGAGCGGGGTAAAGTTAGGGCTCTGCAACGCGGCTCTGGCGAAATCCTGCGGATTACCGGTACGCATCGCATCGATCATCTTTTCGTCGAGCTCGAGGATCTCAAAAATACCAATACGGCCACGATAACCACTGCCGTTACAACTCTGGCAACCGGTACCGATTCTAAAGTTCGCATGGCTAAAATCTTTGCGACTCACACTACTCAGCCAAGCTTTTTCCTGCGGTGTCGGCTGATACTCAACGCCACAGTTATGGCAAACGCGGCGCACTAAACGCTGGGCAATAATCACCCTTAAGGCACTGGCAACTAAATAACTCGCAGCGCCCATATCGAGTAAACGCAGCGCACTGGTGACCGCATCGTTAGTGTGCAAGGTCGATAGCACAAAGTGACCCGTTAATGCGCCCCTCAGGCCAATCTCAACGGTTTCTTGGTCACGCATTTCCCCTACCATGATGATATCGGGGTCTTGACGCAAGGTGGTGCGCAATACGTTGGAAAAGTTCAAGCCAATCTTATGGTTAACTTGTACTTGGTTGATCCGTGGCAATTGATACTCGACCGGATCTTCCACTGTGATGATCTTACGGTCGGCGGTATTGAGCTCGCTCAAAATACCGTACAAAGTGGTGGTTTTACCGCTACCCGTGGGACCAGTGACCAACAACATGCCGTGGGGGCGTTTAATCTGTTTACGAATACGCGCCAAAATAGCAGGCGGCATACCGGTTTCGTTCAGGGTCAATAACCCCGCCGATTGGTCGAGTAAACGCATTACCACAGATTCACCGTGGTAAATCGGCATGGTCGACATACGCACATCGATATGGTGACCTTTGATTTCCATGTGGAAACGGCCATCCTGCGGCAAACGTTTTTCAGAAATATCGAGACCCGCCATCAACTTAAGTCGCAATACTAAAGCTGCGGCAATATTAACTTCATTCAGAATCGTTTCGTGTAGCTGGCCATCGATACGCTGGCGAATACGTAGGGCTTTATCACCGGGTTCGATATGGATATCCGAGGCGCGCATTTGCACCGCATCCTCAAAAATCGACTGCAGCAGCTTAACCACTGTGGTTTCATTGTCACTGTCGCCAGAAGTCAGACTGGCTAAATCGAACATCTCATCGGCGGCGTATTCTTCTTCGAGCTTACCGGCGATCTGAGCTATTTGATCTGTACGGCGATATAAGTTATCAAACGCTTGCAGCAGTTGCTGCTCGGGCGCTACCGCTAACTTCAAACGCTTAGGTGCGATAAGCATTTCGAGGTGATCGAGCGCCTGCAAATCGGCAGGATCACTCATAGCTACCAGTACGCTATCGCCCCTGTCTTCAACTGCTAAAGCGCGGAAACGTCGAGCTTGCACCTCAGGAATAAGATGCACGACTTCCGCTGGGATTGGCATTTTACTGATATCAAGCAAAGGCACATTCAATTGTTGCGACAAGAACTGCAGCAACTGATGCTCAGTAATCGATTGCAAATCAATGAGGGTACGGCCCAGTTTTTTGCCCGTATTACGCTGCTCGCCTAACGCCTGTTGCAACTGCGCTTCGGTAATAATGGCTTCTTGAACTAACAGATCGCCCAAACGCATTTTTAATCTGGGTTTCATTGGCTATCTCCTAGCTGAGTCAAACGTTGTTCGATAAAGGCACTCGCCTGCGCCGATAAGCCTCTGTGGCCTAATGCAGTCCGATAGGCTTGGCGTGCTTGGGAGAATTGCTGCTGCGAATCAAGCGCATAAGCTAGTCCCATCCACCATTTAGCCTGTTGGGGTTCTTGTTGTAATAACTGCCTGTAGGCTTGTTCCGACACGGAAAACTGCCCTAGTTTTTGCGCCAAATCCGATTGTGCCATCCACTTTTGTCTCGCCAGCGGATGTATATCAGGTATGTTGGCTAACGTCGCTAATGCAAGATCAGCCTGACCAGCGGCTTGCTGAACCCGAGCGAGCAATAAGGCAAAGTCTAATTGCTGCGGGAATAACAGCATACCTTGCTGTAACACTTCGCTGGCTTTGGCTAATTGACCTTGGCCATAATGCAGTGCAGCTAATTGCTTGCGCGCTTCATGCATGTTGGGTTCAAGCGCTAAGGTTTGCTCATAATAACTAATGGCTTCTTTGAGCTTGCCATCCCTTTCGGCCTCGCTCGCTAGCGTGAACCGCTTCTTTGCCAGCTGCTTTGGCGTTAACTTCACCTCAGTAATTGCCATTTGCCCTTGTTCTTTGGGCGCGAATCGATGAGTACCTGCATCAGCGTTAACTTCTTGTACGTTAAGCTCATTGCTCGCGTTACCTTCATTATCGGCGGCCATACTGGTACTGGCCCGCTCCGACATCATTAACGCAGAGGGCGCAGCTACAGTGACCTCGGCGCTACGCACACTCGATGTCGTACGATTTGGCTGCGAGTGGCTTGGCTCGCTTACCGTATCGACCTTGTCCGCTGCGAGTGCAAGGCTCACGTCTGCTTGTGGTTTTTGTTGTGGTTGCGACTGAGACTGAGCTTGTTGCTCATGCTCAGCTTCTTTTGCAGTTCCTAATTCTGGTGCCTGACTCGATGCCACTTCGGTGGCACTTGGTTCAAACTCTTCACTATTGGCTGTCATCGCCGCCGCAATCTTCTGTGTCGTCGCAAGCTTCAATGGTTTAGCAGCGGCATCGACGTTAGGTGAAGCTTCTTCTGAGGCAACACTGTCGATCCGCACAGACTCAGTTTGGGCGGTTAAAGTATTTGGTTCCTGCGCTTGAGATGAAGCTGTCGCTTCTGCAGGCTCTGCCATGAAAAATTGCCAGCCATAAACCGTGCCGCCACCGAGTAGCAATGACAAACCACAGAGCAGCAGCCAGTGAGATGATGAACGCCTGCGAGCTAAATATTGCACCTGCGGTTGAGCCACATTGCTGAGTTCGTGCCCCTGCTGACGTTTGTCGAGGTCCTGCAACATCTTGTTGATCACACTCATACAACACTCCTCAAAACGTGTTGTAATCCCAAACCGAAAGCCACAGTTATCAGAGTGAAAAAAGGCAGCCATTTCCACGACAATAATCGGCGAACACTTGCATCTTCGGTATCTTGAATCGCTGCTTTAACGTGGGAGGTTTGCACACGCGTAGCGCCCTCGCCGAAACTCAGTAACAAGGCTTTGTGGGCAAGAATATTGATCAATCTGGGGATCCCTCGGGACGCATAGGCAATCTGACGTGTTTCCCGTGATGTAAAGAGTGGTTCGCCCGCACGCCCTGCTATGGCTAATCTGTGACGAATATAAGCATCGGTTTCATCCCATGTCAGTGGGCGAAGGTTGTAGCTAAAAGTAATACGTTGTCTTAATTGCCTGAATTCTTGGCGTTTAAGTCTTTCATCAAGTTCGGGTTGCCCAAATAACACCACCTGCAATAACTTACGCGTCTCGGTTTCGAGATTAGTGAATAACCGCAGCGCCTCTAAACTGTCGTCCGGCAATGCCTGCGCTTCATCGAGCACTAATACGATGGCGTGACCATGGGCGCTCAAAGCTAAAAGCTGCTGCTGGATAAGCCCAGTGAGCTGCTGCTGGTCGATATTGCTGGCGTATTTAAGGCCTAACTCACTCGCCACCGCCCAGCGTAACTCTGCAGGCGTAAGGTAAGGATTGGGTAGATAGGCGCAATGGAACTTAGTCGGTAATTCATTGATAAGCTTGCGGCAAATCAGAGTTTTACCTGTCCCCACCTCCCCTGTCACCTTGATAAAACCTTCACCCGTTTGTAGCGCAGTTTGCAACACTTGCAGGGCTTCTACGTGTGGCGATAGGCCGAAAAAAAATCCGGTATTGGGTGTCAATGAAAATGGGGCTTGGTTTAAGCCAAAATGCTTCTGATACATAGAAGCTTACTTTGTCTCCGGATACCAACGATCTAATAAGGTCTTAGAACGTTGTAGCTCAGTTTTCCAGGTATCGACGCCAACTACCGTAGGTTTTAACAGAATAATCAGCTCAGTTTTCTTCTTTTGCTTGCTGCGGTTTTTAAACAATTCCCCGAGGAAAGGAATATCCCCCAACAAAGGCACTTGCGAGACGACTTCGGTATTTTCGCTCTTCATCAAGCCACCTATGATGACTACGTCACCGGAAGCGGCGCGGATAACGGTATCAGACTCGCGAATTTCACTCTGCGCTAAAGGTAGCTCCAACGAAGCATCACTCACTTTGATATCTTTAGTCTGCTCTTTCACATCGATAACGGATGGATGCACGTGCAATAACACATTGCCGTCACTATCAATTTGCGGCGTGACATCTAAGGCAATACCTGAGAAAAACGGCGTAAGCTCGACTTGCGGAGTAGTAACAGGCGGCGTGCCACCAACTGTCGTCGATGAAACGTCAGTGACAAAGTACTCATCAGTACCGACTTTAATCACCGCTTTTTGGTTATTCGATGCAGTCACCCTTGGGCTAGACAATACATCCACATCGCCTTGGGTATCTAACAGATTGATCATGGTCGTAAAGTCGGAGCCTTTAATGCTCAGCGAGGTCACGCCACCAATCGCCGAGGTGATTTTATCGCTTAAACCAGGGCCTTTCGAAGTCCCAAAATTCACATTCGTATTGCCAACATGACCAAGCACATTGTCCCATTGGATGCCCTGCTGATAGCCATCAGATAAAGTGACTTCGATGATCTTAGCCTCCAAGATCACTTGGCGCTGCAGATGACTCTCGGCAGAATTTAAGAAAGTGCGAACTTGGCGTAATTCACTTGGGAAAGCACGAATGGTCACTAAACCCGCCTGCGGTGTGACCACCACTTGCCGCCCATTACCTGTGTCACCAATAATCGCCGTCAGCGTTTCTTTTAGCTCGCCCCAAAAATCAGTCTTAGTGCGCGAGCGGATAAAGGTACCGTTACTGCTATCGCTGCTGCCATTGCTGCTGGAGTTACTACCATTACTGCTGTTGGAATTATTATTACTCGAACCACTGTTATTTGAGTTGTTATTGCTCGAATTACTATTGGAATTATTGCTATCGGAAATGCGTCCAGAACTCACTGAGGTCACTGATAAGCCGTCGCGCTCCATATAAAGATAATTCAGCGGGAAAGTCTCAGTACGCATTCCAGCGGGGAAGACTCTTAGAATACGCCCTTCACGGCTCACTTCGTAACCGTAGATATCTTCAACCACTTGAATCGCTTCGCTTAAGGTTACACCTTTAAGGGATAGCGAAATCGTACCTTGCACATCAGGATGCACGGCAACACTCAGCGGCGTACCTTGGACTAAGCTTGGAAAAAATACTTTGGCATCCACATCATGGGCAGAGACATCAAAACGACGCTCAGTTTCCAGCGCAGGGGTTAAACCTGACAGTAAAGCGCCCGAATTCAATTCTCGCTGAACCGCATCCGGCATAGTCGCAGGCGGTGGCGGTGGCGTCGTTGATGCCGTAGCCGTAGCCGTCGCCATTGAGGCCGCTAATTCCGCCTTACTCGCCTCCGGCTGTGGCCTGTTTGTGGTCTGACACGCCACAAGGCAAAGTGAGAGCAGAGGTGTAAAGTATTTAATCGCTTTCATCTGAGGTGTATTCCCTATCTCTCTGTTATTGCTTGAAACAATGTCAATTTCCGTCCATCGGACAGCGACACATAAGTGGGGGTGATCTTGACGATACTCTGCCCCTCAATGCTGTCGCCAACAGACAATATCTTGTTATTTATCACAGCATAAGCCGTGTTGCCTGAACTCACTATGCTGTTAAGTACCATTGCCTGATCCTGCGCTTGACTCGCATGACCGACCACTGCAAAACCTTTACCGGGCAAGGTAGGGTCACGCAGTGATTCAGCAGACACCATAGGGCTGCTGACCAATAACAACACACTGATAATATAAGACTTATTTAGAGACACTGATAAAGTCCTTATTAATACTCAAGGTATAAAGTTCAATCTCTATTGTCGCTTGGGGATATTCTGCGACTTTATAGTCGAGACGCTTCCAATAAAGTTTATCTGGCATGGCCTCCACGGCTTCCACAAAGCGCAGCACAGAGAAATAATCGCCCTCTAAGCTCATACGAATACCATGGCTATACAGATTGAGTTTCTTCTCGTCACCCACAGCTAACAGGGGAATAGGCGCTATCGACATAAACTTAATTAATTTAATCCCTTGCACTTGTCCCAGTAAATTACCCAGTAGCTGTGGCATATAGTCTGCCGGCACCATATCCACCATCTGCTCATTGAGCTGGGCATCTAAGGCTTGATTCTGTTGCTCTAACAACACTAAACGCTGTTGGTAATCTTGATTGGGATCCAAGGCTAAACGTTGCTGATACAAGTCAACCTGCTGGGCCGAAATCGCGTTTTCTTGCTCTAAAGCTTTTAACTGTTGTGACAACGCCACATGGGTTTTCCACGAAGACTCTAAGGGTAAATAACTCAGCATACCGACCACGGCCAGAATGGCGACTGAGATCAGCACTCGCTCACGGCGACTTAACGCATCAAACTGTTGTCCTAGTTGGGCTAACTTTTGCTTCATTGCGCGGCCTCCTCCTTGTTATCGCTCTTCAAGGTAAAGGCCAAAGGTTTATCTTCACCGCGATCCATGCTCATCGACGAGAAAGCTTGCCCCTTTAAAGTCTGCGTAGTCTTAAGTTTGCCAATCCACTGCGGAATGCTTTGGGGATGGTCGGCAAAACCTTCGAACATAAAATCTTGCTCATTAATGACGATATGACTAAGCCACACGCTAGCGTCCGACACGACCGCTAAATCTTTAAGTACAGGCGCAAAACCTCGGCTGGTTAGAGAGGCCCTAAGGCTCAATTCACCCATGAGTAACTGCTTCAGCTCTAACTGTTGTGCCGCGAAATCGACTCGCGCAACGAGATCGGCATCGGGTTTACGCGCGGCAATTTGTGCTTCTAATGCCTGTTTTTGGGTATCGAATTGCAGCTTTTGCTGAGCAGCCAATTGCTGAGCCTGTTGCAGCTCACTGACTTGCCAGTAGCTATAACCGCCTAAAGCCGCAAATAGGACCAAAAATCCCGCAGCATAAGCCCCCAAACGTGCAAAGGTTAATCTTTGCTTAGGCGGAAGTAAGGAAGGAGTGTAGAGATTGACTCGGTATTTAATCACTCAGCACCTCTGGAAAATTCGGCGAAGGCTAATCCCGCCATTCGCGCGCCAACACAGCTTTTATCGATGACATTCACAGCTTGATTAAAGTTTGCCGAC
>Ga0065714_10065240_pt1 | contig 11512 bp, 6 predicted proteins | sample MisRhiReplicate2_FD_59101 | JGI IMG/M metagenome (GOLD analysis project Ga0065714, IMG submission 59101) | Miscanthus rhizosphere microbial communities from Kellogg Biological Station, MSU, sample Rhizosphere Soil Replicate 2: eDNA_1 v2... | ecosystem: Host-associated > Plants > Roots >... | reverse complement strand
ACGGTGTCGGCTGCCCGCTGACTATTGTCGAAGTGCGTGCGAAAAACGAGGAGAAACACCTGATGCGCAAAGGCTCTGCTTGCCGACCGCCCGATCCAGAAAAACCGGAGCGCTGACGTTACCACGGTGGCCACCAGCGTTCAACCTTGCATGCTTGAAGGGGGATCACCGTTAATTTTGGGGTTCTGGAGCTTGCTGCACGCGGGGGGGGCTTGCTGTTTGAGTTTTACGCAGATGCTATTTTCTGGATGGGGCGCTATCCAACCCCGAAGAACGCGACCGATGAAAAGTTGACGACGGCGTATGAGCGCGCTGAGTCGGTTCTTTGCAGGCGATCCAAGGTCAATCCGGGGATGTTCTTGTCATGGGTGGAGCCGAGTGGCGCAACAGATTGGCTTCAGTTCAGCGAGTTGGGGTTCAAGTATGCGAACTTGTTCGATCACTTCAAGTGATCAGGGGCGTCGGATGCTGGCAAACCCGATCTAACTTTGATGGTGATGGGATCGCGATTTCGGGAGGCACTTGTTGTCCTGAAAGAGGAAGTCCGGTAGGCCGTAGCCATGGTCTTCAACCAATGAGGTGTTGAGTAGTTATGAGCTCAAACATTTTAGTCCCAAATCGGCCAAGCGCTTGTTGCAAGCATACGAATTGCGACCAATGCCGATTGTTGTTCGATCTTGCCGTGAATACAAATTCCAGTAGGCAGACTAAAAATGATTCGGTGCGTGGTCGCTGCGTGCATGTCGTCCTCTGGCGATCGGAAACGCGGCTGGGCAGGTGAGGGGGCGAGGATCGCTTACGCGCGTTTGCGACTCTTGGAGGCAGGCCTGGAGGATCAAGCGTCGAGATTCAGCACAATCTGCCTGGCCATTTCGAGGGGCCGTTTGTTGTCGATGATCAGATAGATGAAGTCACGGTTGCTGCGATGGCGCTTTTTTTCCCGTTCTTCGCGGCGGCTCACACACCTGTATCCATACGGTGAATTTTTGCGGCCAAAAGCGAGACCAGTGAGGCGTGGGTGAGAGTCATAGTCCGTCTGTGAAAATTGCCCTAAGGTCAGGCTTTATTTTCGCCCTTCAACCAGCGGGGTAATGCGCTGACCTGAAGGGATTTTGGCGCTGCTGAATGGGGTGGGCAAAGCATAATGCCGGACTATCTCTGTGCCAGAGTCGCGCAAGTACTCCGCTAGGCCATGGTCGTGACATGTGAGAAGCACTCCGCGATTTATACCGATTCGTACCGCGTCAAACACGTCGATTGCGTATGCCTTCGATGTCTTACACCCACTGACAAACTCGTTCGTCAGTTGCCTAACCACTCCGGCGACGTTGACCATTAAGCCTTTGTCTGTCGTTGAGATGATTACACCTATAAAAGAGTCAAAGCGACGAGCGCCTCTGGGCTGGAACAGCACTGGTTGATGCTTTGAATAGCCGCCATCAGTGGTCACCAATTTTCGAGTGCCAGCAGCTTTGCGACGTGAGTTGATCTGCTGAACAACGTCGATATCATCCGAGATGATCGTATGCCCATGGCCAATCGCTTCATCGATTTCAGCATCACTGGCTGCGGGAGGAAATTCTGGGGCTCGTACACTGCGATCGAGAGCCACAGTGTGGAAATAACTTCGTAGCTGCCTCAGGTGGAATCTACGGCGTAGGGCGCAGGGTTCTGCCGCATGGTGGCTGATGAGAATCAGTTGATCTTCTTTCCCCACCTGTTCAAGCAAGACGACTAGATCGCTGAGTGTAAACCGGTCAAAGTCGATCACGATCCGGCTTTGTCCCGTGTGACCTCGGTGGGGGACGGTCTGGTAAAAAGGGACGATCTCCTCATAGGGAAGCCATTTGGCCAGTGCGAAAGCTCTCTGCTCTGAATAGGCCGCAATTTGGGGAGGGTTCCAGTGAAGGGTCTGGACTAAAGCTGAGTATTCTTCAATAAGCTGTGCAAGCTCGGTCAGTGAGCCGTAGTTCACCATCACAACTTGTTGATTCACCAGCAGGGGGAGGAGGGCATAAAAATCCATAGTGACCCTTCCTGAAAGCCCTGCAAGCCTTGAAGACGCAAACTCTATCTCTGGGTCGCTGTAGGTCGGAAAAAAATTGGCAGTTAATCCTTCAAGCTTTTCCCTGAGCTTTGATTGCAGTAGGGCGTGCGAGCTCAACTGAATCTTCTTTTCATCGGCCCTTAGCCAGTGGTTCTCCACGCAGATGTCCAACGCAGGGCGTAGCTTTGGCGGGACTTCACTACGTGCACACAGAGTGTGACCTCGATCCGCCTGGTCTTGAAGCCAAAGCAACAGTTCAAACGAGGTATTGGTGCTTTCAGCAACATCCCCCTGTTGCCCCTTCAACGCAACTGTCCTGTTGTTCACAAATGGCCATGCAGTCTGGGGGACGGCTGCCAAATGCGAGGACGCGTTTACGCCATAGCACTGCAGATACCGTTCAGCTTGCTGTTGATTCAATCCAGCTGAAATCAGCTCCATCAGAATCTGCTGATCTTGTCGTTGGTTTGAAACCTCAAGCCATATTTGGGTGGCGTATGGCTCATTGATTGGAGCCGTGAGGTGGGAGATATCTGCGAGATTGAGCCAGTCGGATATAGCATTGGCCCGTTGATGGATCAGCTTTTTGATCGCTCGTGGTAGATGGAGCTGGGCCCCAATTATTCCCCGATCAAATGCGATACGAATGCTCTCAGGCATATGACCTACAGGCCGGGAGTAAACGAGCTGGGGGCGTCCAGACCGGTAGCTGAGCTTAATCTCGAAGACGAGACCGGGTAGGATCGGAGAGGCGATCTCGTTCGTGTCTATGACGATCCGTTCTGGCCGATTCCTGCTGATGTCGATCGTAGAGAAGACAGTACGTCGATCCAGTCGATGGAGGACGCTTATCACTAGGTATTGCTTCATCAATAGACCATGGGTTTCCCAGAGTGAATCAGGTCATGCATGAGCTTCAGCCGGTTGACCTCTGCTCTGAGCTCGCGTGATTTTAGGTGTTGTGCCTTCAAGGCCGCCCGAAGCGCAGATACGTCGTTACCTGGTTTTCGACTTGAGCCAGTCGATGAGGGTGGGCAGGACTTTGCGTATGCCGACAGCGCAGCTATCAGCCCATGAAGGTCTTTTGGCCCTCGACCAAGGTAAAATTTCTGGCGGTCGATGCCGCTTTCGCTCGCCACCCAGGACAACTGCAAGTTGCCAGCGCGCATTGTTAGCGGATGGCCTTCAGACAGCACTGAAATCGCCCATTTTTTGAGTTTGACTGCGTCGTCACTCTGGGCTGTCAGTGCTGAGAAGTTTGCGAGCAAGGTTCCCTTTCCCTGACTGCCAGTCGAGGAAGGGTTTGCAGCGCTCAGCTTCGCAGATGAGGACGATGTCACCAACGATAGGTGCTGTGTCATATAGTTCTCCGTCAATTATCTCCAGGCCAGTATTCGGGTGCCGCAGAAGCTTTTGTAAAACCAAACAAGTCTGTTCGAACTCATAGAAAAAATTGACTTGAGGGGGGCTGGAGCCCGCTTCTGGCTGTAGTGTATTTTTTCTTCTCAAGCCAGCCTTGTAGGCATCTTCAATCATGGCAAGCTGACGCTGAGTCTCCTTGAGCTGGGTTTCCAGTACTTCATAGGGGACTATAGGTTTGCCGGGAACTAGCTGTCCTACGTATTTGTCGACTAATACGCGATGTACCCCATGGTTCTGAGGTTTTTTAGGGTTGGGCTTGGCCAGGAAAAGCGTCCTGTCGTATCCAAGGGTTTTAGATAACTCTGTTGCTAACTTCGAAAGAGATTTAAATGTTTTCTCGTCCGAAACCCACTCGGAAAGGGTCTCGTCCAAACGCTTAAGAGTCGCTTCAAGTTGGTTTGCTTGAAATTTTTCAAGGTAAGCATGTATTTTGCTCACGCTGCTTGTCCAATTCTGAAAAGTGTTTGGTCTTCCATGCGCTGAGCAAGCTCAGGTATTGTAATGCCTGTGTTGTCGAGCATGTAAATGATTTGATTTGCAATGATCTCCCTTTCTTCAGGTTTTGCCAGCGCAATGGACAACAGGTGTGGCTGAGATGCAATTTTTTTCAGGCGAATAAGATAGTTTTTAGCGGTAAAAGCAGGAAACTCGCGACCATCAATGATGTTCGCAAGAAAGCGTTGAACAGGATCCTGGTCGTCATATTCTAAACAACGGTCACGGAGATCCCCGTGACGAGAAATGTATTTGGTTCTGTATTCTTCACTTTCCATGTGCTTATTTAGGATTTGCCGAACCTGCTCAAGGCCGGCTAGCTCAAGTTTCGATACGGTCAATAAATGGTGAAGATCATGTGTGGTCTGTGATGCAGGCTGAGCTGTTGAAGTTGCAGTTAACTGCTCTTGAAGGGCTTCGCACTCATCGATGAGAAAGCGCATCTTCGCGTTAATAGCAGGCAGGTGGCTTACACCAAATACGGCGTGTGGACACATTCCACAGGTCTTAGCGCAGGTAGTAAATGCCAACAATTCTTTTGGGCATTTCCCATTGGCCATGCAAGCGCATAATTGATACCATCCAATATCCGTTACATTCTGAAGCTTTATAAGTTTTAGTCCTGCATTCTCTAGTTCAACGACAGGAGAGCTGAGGCTAACTAAGCCATGGCTTTGTGCGGCCCTCGCAGAATCGGCCTGCCATGCCGCTTTCAAACCATTTTGCGGTGTTTGCGCAGATTCCTCATGCCACAGCGAGTCCCAACTCGCTTGACTAGCCTTGGTTTCAGCCGCACGAATATGCTCTTCTGTTTGCTGAAGAGTGGGTGCTGTGTAATAGATGATCGATTTCGGATTGGCATGCGCCACTTGTTTTCCCAATATAGTCTGAGGAAGGTGCCCATAAATCGCCATGTAAGTAATCCATGTGGCGCGCAGTGCGTGCGGCGTATGGACTGCTAGAGTTACCCCTTTAGAGTTGACAGTTGTAAAGCTGTGTTTTCTATGGTCTGGTACAATCGAATTGTATACGGATTCAATTCCCTTCAGTACTCTGATCCACTTGCTGGAGTATGCGTTGTCCGAAAAGGGCAAGCCTTTCTTATTGAATGGGCTTCTGAATAATGGATGAATTTCCCCGTATTTTTTATCCTTAGGATTATTTTCGTAATGAATCGGGGTTACAGGGCGCCAAGAATTTTGAAATTGGCGCTCTTCCAGTAAACGTTCAAAAACTTCTGTTGGTAACGAGACGGGCCTGCTGTCCCCATTTTTATCTGTGTTGACGAATAGAGTGGTATACCCGAGTACAGTTTTTTCAGGTGAATAATATTTATCGAATGATAGTATATCGAGCCATTGGCTGTTTTGCATGCGCAGGCCGCCATACATCGCAACGGTTAGCATCCTGTTTGCTGATAGCCATGGTATCCAGGCCAATTTGCCGTTGTAACGACCATGGTGCCAGTGGTAAGCATTTGCGATTCTTTTGAGCGGTATTTCCTTAGCAATGGCTTGAGTATTGGGGTTGATTAGCTTGATAGTATGAGCTATTCCAACTTCTTCTAGGTCAATCCAATCATCAGATCTGATCTTGTTTTGGAGTTCGGCAGATATTTCGCCAGCCAGAATCTTCGCTCGTATCGTAGTCCCTATGTCGTCGATTGCAAGCATGTACTCTTTTGCAACTGGAACTGAAGCCAGCGGAAGGACAACTTTGTCAGTCTTCGTCCGCCCTCCGCTCCCTGGCGAGTCGAGCTTGGGGAATACAGGGTTGACAAGAGTTCCGTCGTTAAGCGCCTCATGATCGATATAGCGATCTACGCCTTTTGCGCACGCTAGGTCAAATAGAAGATGGATGGTTGATACAAATGATGCGGCTGTCTTTCGGCTATAGCATTGCAGATAAAATTGAATTGCCGTGAGTGGCAGGTTCTTTTTTCTGAGGATGTGTAGTTCGTCGTTGCTGCCAGCGTGTTCTTCGGTATCGAGGTATGTGTTTTCAGTATCTACGTAGTCATCGCTCCAGAATACTGTACGATGGAAATCGGTGAGTAAGCGAGGTAAGTCAATTATGCTATTTTGGTTCTTATGCTTCCAGAGAGGCAGATAGCAAAAAATGTAATCTAGCAGCAGTGTTACTTCGATGTAATAATTATTTCTGGCTCGCCCATGTATACCCTTCTTGTCAAGATGATCGCTCAGAAGGCCAATAGCAGCTTTCCAGTGGGATGATAGATAGTCTATGTTGACATGTTCTAGTCCAATATAAGCGCCATTAGTCAACCATGAGAAGTCTTTTGAAGTGCGAGTAACCGATTTTTTTATAACCTTAGCTAATTCCTCGGGCGTGGAGTTTTCCTGAGCCTCGATGATGACGGCCTTCCGCTTTTCGGTAGCCTCTTGTTGATTCGCTAACTGATAAGCGACATGTAAGTGGTGGGTTCGCTTTTCATAGCGCAGGTGCTCGCGCTCCTTGGGAGTCATATTTTTCCATGACTCCAAATCTACCCCCCACATATCCCTGAATGCCTCAAAGCTTTGGCGGTTTTCAAGAGCGGTTGAAGCCCTTGGCTTTTGCTGAAGATGTTGGTGGTATTTTTCCAAATGAAAATACTGGTCTGGAGAGACAATTCCAGGATGGTGTGCTGAAATCAGCTTTATAAAAGACAGGTAGCCGAAATCCAGATTTTTTAGTTGTCCAGAGTCTCTTATCACTTTTTGAGTGTCGATAACTCTGGGTGCGGCTTCCCATAGTTCAGAAAATGAAATGTCTGCTAGCGTATGCCAAGTGGTTCTATACTGGAATGCGCGCGCGTACTTGAATAGCGATGGTGAGTTCTTTGTGAAATTATGAATGAATCCGTGGCTGATTTCTTTGAGTTGCGGGAATTTTTGCCAGGCCCCGTCTAGGTTGAATGTATAGGGCAAGGTGAGGGCGCCTTCCGACCACAAAATTGCAAACATTGCCCGAAGCGGAGAGCGAAGCCCCTCAACGTCCTCTAGGTAAGTGGGAGGGGTTCCTACCACTTTTTCGTAGAGTTCTTTCAGATGACGCCTGTCTGTCTTTGGGGCTGTTGTGATATTATAAAGAGTGTCAAAGGTCTCTTTGCTAAATCTCTCGATATCTGTCTTCTGAACTAAGATGCAAAGAGCTAATCGGGAGCGAGCCTGAAGGTTAAAGATTTCTTCTATGGGCTTCCCATTGTATTTTGCATTTGTAGCACTGGTGCATTCGAGGTCTTTCAGAATCTCGATTGCTCGACGGACAGTCCCTTTTTTTGTCCAGATGATAAAATCTGATGTATTGATCATTAGGCTGCCCTCGCCAGGAGCTCATCTGCAAGTCGCGTGTAGGTTTGTGCTCTAACCAAATCAGCGCTATAGGATGTGCTCCAGCCATGAACAAGCTGATTGGCTGACGCTATCTCAGCCGCCACATTTAGTTCGTCCAGCTTGGCATAGCGTTCAGTTGATTTGATGTCTTTGTGACCCATTAGAAGTTGGATCTCGGAAAGTTCAAGGCCCACGCGGTTGCGTCCGGGGATGTAGACGCAGTTTCGTGCCCAGTTACCATAGAAGTGGCGAAGGCTATGAGAGGTGAAAAACTTTTCACCTTCTCCTGCAATACCCGCTGCTATTTGGGCTTTTCTGAGCTCTGTGTTATAGGTTTTGGTTGTAGTATTAAATAGAGTTGATTGAATAACTGATTCGCCATGCGATTCTCGTTTTTCTGACACGAACAGGAAATCGCTTGACGAAGTTGGGCGCTCTTTTTCGTATTCGTCCAGCGCCTCGAAAAATATACTTTTATAGGGCTCAAACATAATGACTGATGCCGTCTCGCGTCCTTTGTAGGCGATATTGGAGCCGTCTTTTTTCTTTTCCTTTTTCTTTGAGGGATTGCGACGATTGTTTGGATCTTCGATCTTAATTGTTTTATTCTTGGTGTTGATGTCGCTCCGGCGAACCAAAAAAGCTTCCGAAATTCGCAAGCCTCCCCCGGCTTGTAATGTCCAGAGGCAGCGATAGTATGCAGAGGGTGCGTGGCGTAGCAGGCTCAGGATATGGCAGGTCGGAAAGTCCCGCTTCGCATTGATGCGCTTCACCTTGGGGCTGGGGATCCCACCTCGGGCAAAAGCGAAATCAGTCCTGGGCGTGCCAAACTGAAGCGTTTCCTCAAAGATACGCTCTCTTTCTGTCTGGCTCCTTCGCCTGGGTTTGATCACCGACGGCATCACGGACGGAAGAGGTTTCTCTCCGGCAAGGATGCTCCGGTGTGCCGCAGTGTCTTGAGCCACTCTCGTGCTGTTATGTAGAAAATGGTTGACGGCTGCTATCTTGCGCGCCGCAAACGCGGGACTTACAGGTCGGTGATTCAGCGCGATGGCTGCTCTTCTGATGACGAAGTCTTTGCTGTGCGCACCTTCAGTCAGATAGTTACGGTACTGGCACATAGTCGCGTGTGCCGCCTCTGGAATGAGACACCTAGTACCTAAGATTCCGGTTTCGTACCCGTAGTCAAAGAACTCGGCCACATCGGGGCAGTAGATCGTGGGGGTGCTCGCGCCGCTTGAGTGATACAGATTGTTGAACAGGAGATCCGAATAGGCGTTGAATGCGTCTATAGGTTTGCCAGTGTCGGTCTCATAGAGACGTGGAATCCCGCGATTTATGAGGCGTACATTCTTCATTGACCTGCCCCACCAAAGGTCGCATCGAAGGATGGGGTTTTCGCAGTCGACGACGCCTTTGTCTCCAATCTGGTGAGTAGTGAGGGCTTTCGCGGGTAGACAGCAGTGGTCAGTGCCTCAAGCAGAAGGTGTGGAGAGTTGCCGGCAGTGGGTGGGTGAGGCATGCGGGCAACTGAACGGGAACTCTGAGCGTTGGCGAAAGAATTTCGGAAAAACGATTTAAACATATATTGACGGGCTTATCTGGTTCGTGTATAAAGTCGAGCCGGATTTTACATTCATTTAAAAAGTTGGCAAGTCTAGCTAAGGCTTCGTTGTGTGTTGTCGTGGGTGTTGGTGCGGGAAGTGACGTAGTTTCGAAGGTCGGTGAGATGGGGATTCTGTTCGGTCGGCTGTAGTTACCGCCGACTGTGGTGCATTAGCGGGGTTGGGTGCTTCAGCCGACTGGCTCTACTCGTTGTTGTCCCTTTCGTAAGCGTGGCCTTCGCGCTTCGCGTCCTCAAGTTCATCCTCGGTATAGAGATCGAAGAATTCTGCGGCTGAGTATCTGGACGTCTCCGTAAAGACGTTTCCGAGACCGCACGCGGAGAGTTTCGAATAGCCAGAGATCTTGAGCAGGCAGGCAACACATTCGAAATTGGAGGGAAGCATGCCTTGGCGCTGCGTCACTTCGTCATCTCCAATTGTTGTTGCTACCGTTCCTATTGGGGTGCCCTGTAGCAATGCTGCAGACTTGCAAGCCGGACATTGGCAGCGGTGACCGGCTTGTCTTGTAGCCCAGGCGTCTGCTTGTGATTCTGAAACCCGCCTCTCCTGGTCACTTTTGTTGTTCCAAACCTTCGCATGGGCTTTGATGTCCTGATCTACGGCTTTGGCGGATGCATCCTCCAGCGACTCAATCATCTCCTTGGCTTTTTGCGCGTCTGGCATGAGGCTGCTCAGCGGTCTATCCATCGACTCCAGCAAAACGGTGCAAGCTCGGTAGTAGCGAGGAAGCCACTCAGAATTGGAGGCAGTTAGAAATACCGCTTCTCCAGTGTGGAGCTCGATATTTCTGCGCTCGACATGCTTGGCGCAAAAGCCTGCGATCTCAGCAGTAAAGGTTGGTAGCAGCTCTGCCAGCCTTGCCAAGACCTCCTTCGTACCGATCGAGACGGCAGAGAACTGTTTGCTCGTTGCCTCTTTCCCCATCGCGTACATCAAATTGCGCCAGTTCTGTTGATCCGCAAGGAGAACCGGTGAAATGTTTGAGAGGGCTGCACGAGCGAGAAACTCCAGTCCCAATGATGAAAACAACCCAAACTGCCAGTCATCAGGTGAGTAGGTGCTCATCTGATCCGCGTACAGCTGAGCCTTGCTTAGTAGAGTTTCTTTGGCCCAGGGTGAGCTATCCACGTTTGTATTCATCACTGCTCCCAAAGTTTTGAAACGTAGATGCGCTCCAATCGTCGGTGTGTCGTGCTCGGAACCGAAGACCGTCCATGTAGCATTCGCCAGTTATCAATAATTAACGTATCTCCGGGATTGGTCAGGCAGACATCGATACGCTGGATTTCTTGGATTGATTTAATGCTTTCGCCGACTCTGATTGCAGCCTGATTCAGTGGTTTGAGAAACAGATAGTCCCAGCGCAGTCCCACATTTCCACTGTCTCGGAAGCAAACTGGCATGGGGCATAACATCCTTCCTGGGTTGGCTCTGCGCGGCACTACGACGGCTCTTTCTGCGAGTCCATCTGCATGCTCAAGAATCTCAGAGGCTGGCAGTAGATAGGTGCTCACCGAGGGGGTGCCCTCAAGGCAGCGCAGCATTAGGAAGCGGGGTGGTGATCCCCAGTGGGCGTAGTCGGAATGAAGTGGAAACTCGTTTCGGCCATAAACTCCGCCGTAGGTGTGAAGGTCGAGGTCACTTGATTCGCGTGGCTTCAACGTCTGAACGGTTGCGATCCCATGGTCTGGTGCAATTTTCTGTGGATCAAGAATGGGGCCGAGGCGAATTGCGATTTCTTGGGTCGATGATTCAGGAAGCAAGGTTCTGGCGAATGCATAGCCGTTCATGCTCACGAGTTGCATGAGCTGCTCAAAACAGTCGTTATTCGTTATAGGGGGAGCGAGCGGTCTGGGTTCTCTACTAGCGCAGGTGTCCATCACTATCCTTTTCACTTCCTAGTGGAGCTCCAGATCTTGAATCGCCGCATTGGGACAGGATGGATATGTCCTTTCACTGGTCTGGCTCTTCAGGTCTGGCTGCTGAATTGATGATAGGGCGTTGCTGGGCTTCCTGGGGGTTGCTGCCTGATGCGGGTTATTGGTCTTTGAGGCTGGAGTTCTTCACAGGAAGAGACTAGCTGGGAGGCGATCAATGTGGGAGTAAATATTGGAATGGGGAAGGGATTTTCTGGGGGCGTGGGTGAATGACTTTGGTGAAGGTGCGATCTTGTTGAGGGCCAGTGTCGGAGCCCTTTACTCACCACTTTGGTCAGTGGCTGCAGGTAGATTTCTAACCGAAATGGTTTGACGGGACGCTGTGAAACCAGCGTGGGGGGGAGTGCGCTTTCGCCTGATTAAGTGCTCTGAAAGGCAGAGAATACGGGGCTTTGACAGGGAGGGAGGTGGAGCGGGTAGAGGGAATCGAACCCTCAACTAAAGCTTGGGAAGCTTTCGTTTTGCCACTAAACTATACCCGCTTTAAGCGTCAGTCTTTACTCACCAAAACGGGCTGTCCAATAAGAACCCTCGTTATCAGCTTGGGAAGCTGGAGTAATGCCATTATACGACACCCGCTCAGAGCGGCTGACTTTGTACCAGATGTGAGCGCGGATTTGAAGTTTTTCTTTATGCGCGATGGCTTTAGCG
>Ga0065714_10065239_pt1 | contig 11516 bp, 9 predicted proteins | sample MisRhiReplicate2_FD_59101 | JGI IMG/M metagenome (GOLD analysis project Ga0065714, IMG submission 59101) | Miscanthus rhizosphere microbial communities from Kellogg Biological Station, MSU, sample Rhizosphere Soil Replicate 2: eDNA_1 v2... | ecosystem: Host-associated > Plants > Roots >... | reverse complement strand
GGATGACTGACCAAATGGCTGCCGACGCCTTCACCGCCGCCGCAGACGATGTTGATCACGCCGCGCGGCAGGATCTCGGCCAGCGCAGGGGCCAGGGCCAGGATCGACAGCGGTGTGTGTTCGGACGGCTTGAACACCAGCGTATTGCCGGCGGCGAGGGCCGGGGCAATTTTCCACGCTGCCATCATGATCGGGTAATTCCACGGTGCGATGGACGCGACGACCCCGATAGGGTCTCGACGGACCATGCTGGTGTAGCCCGGCAGGTATTCGCCGCTGAGCTGGCCCGTCTGGCAACGCACGGCGCCGGCAAAGAAGCGGAACACATCAACAGTCGCGCTCAAATCGTCCTGTCGGGCAAGGTGCAACGGCTTGCCGCAGTTCAGCGATTCGAGGCGGGCGAGGAGGTCGGCTTGTTTTTCGATGGCGTTGGCGATGTCCAGCAGCAGGGTTGAGCGTTGCTGCGGTGTGGTCCGCGACCAACCGGCAAAGGCGCGGTGGGCGGCGAGAATGGCGGCTTCGACTTGCTCGGTGCTGGCCTCGGCGATGTGCGTCAGCACTTCCCCGGTGGCGGGGTTGAGGATCGGTTCGACAAAACCCTGGCCTGCGACCAATTCGCCATCGATCAATAACGCGGTAAACAACGGAGTCTGCGCGCCAGCCATTTTGCGGGTTCTCTTTTCTTGTATGGCCATGCTGCTCCCTGTGACTGGGGTCCGGCCGTCTTATATAGATGCATCAAGACTAGTGCGCGAGCCCGAGGTCGACAAATACTAATTACTGAAGGTGGCGTTCGATTAAATAGATGGCTTGCGCCCGCCGTGAGGTTGTTCGCGGGCGACGGTCAGAAACGGATCCACCAACGCCGGGCGCGCGGTGCCACGGCGCCAGGCGAGGCCGACGTCGAGGGTCTGGCTCAGGTCGGCGATGGGCCGTGCTTCGATGATGTCGCCCTCCAAAGACCACGGGCGATAGGTCATGTCGGGCTGGATCGACACGCCCAAACCGGCGGCCACCAGACTTCGTACTGCCTCTGTCGAAGATGTTCTGAGGGTGATGCGCGGTTGCAGTGATGCCGCAGACCACATGCGTTGAGCGTTGCGGTCCATTTCGTCGACTTTCAGCTGAATCAACGGTTCGCGCGCCACGTCGGCGAGGTTGATGCTGTCGTGCTCCAGCAGGGGGTGCTGGGCCGGCAGCCACAATCGATGGGGTGAGTGGGTCAGGACTTCGGTTTGCAGGGCGTGACGGTCTTCGAGGTTGGACAAGATCAGCACGCCGACATCGATCTCGCCACTGACCAGCAAATGCTCGATATAGGGGCGTTCATCCTCCATCACCCGGATCTCGACATTGGGATAGGCGCGCTGGAAACGGGTGAGCAAATCGGCGAGGTAGTAACCGGCAACGAGGCTGGTCACACCGATGATCAACTGGCCGGCCACCTGATCGGTGCTCTGTTGCAGGCTGCGCTTGGCGTTGTCCACAGTGGCCAGAATCAGGTGCGCCTGGCGCAAGAATTGATGCCCTTGGTGAGTCAGCGTCATGCCCTTGGCGTGACGGTTGAACAGGCCGACGCCGATTTCCTGCTCCAGTTGCTGGATTGCCAAGGTCAGGGTCGATTGGGAAATGAACGCGGTTTGCGCCGCAGCGGAGATCGAGCCGGTCTCGGCCACGGCGATGAAATGACGAATCTGACGCAGGGTCATCATGGGACAGTACCCGGTGGGCGGTTTTTATAGATTCACTTGAGTGTATATCGGTTTAATCGATGGGTGCCTGGGCATTACAAGAGATGAGCAACATTTGGAAGCACTCTCGCCGAGAGAATCCGCGCGCTTTCGATCTAGGCTGGTGGCCGGTTATCCCTTTCGTGGAGGCGGCAAAATGAATACCCGTGGTTTGCTCGATCAACTGCTCAAGTCCGGCCAGGATCTGCTAAAGAACAAAGCCGGTGGTCATCAGAACAAGGCATCCAGCGGTGGCCTCGGCAGTTTGCTTTCGGGCGCGAGCGGCGGTGCGTTGGCGGCGGGCGCCATGGGGCTACTGCTGGGTAGCAAAAAGGCCCGCAGCGTCGGCGGAAAAGTCGCCATTTACGGCGGTCTGGCGGCATTGGGGGTGGTTGCCTATAAAGCCTATGGCAACTGGCAGACACAGCAGGGCGCCACCCCGAACACTGAACCGCAAACTCTCGACCGCTTGCCCCCGGCGCAAGTCGAACTGCACAGCCAGGCGATTCTCAGGGCATTGGTCGCTGCAGCGAAAGCCGATGGCCACGTGGATGAGCGCGAGCGTGCATTGATAGAAGGCGAATTCATCAAACTCGACAATGATCAGGAATTGCACCGATGGTTGCATGCTGAACTCAGCAAGCCACTGGACCCGGCGGAAGTTGCCCGCGCCGCCAGCACACTGGAAATGGCCGCCGAAATGTACATCGCCAGCGTGATGCTGGTGGATGAGCAGAACTTCATGGAGAAGTCCTACCTCGATGAACTGGCGCGACAGTTGAGGCTGGAGCCGGGATTGAAGGCCGAACTGGAGAAACAGGTGCGTCAGGCTTCTATGTAGACCCAGTGGGAGCGAGCCTGCTCGCGATGGGATTTTCAGCAAAGCCATAAAATTCATTGTCATTCGACGTTCCGTTTCTTCCGATTCTCCACCAGCAATAGTCTTATAAATGAAACACCGCCCTCGGCTATACTCCCCAGCATTTGAGCCCCCCGAGGACTGACTGTGAAGAATTGGACGTTGCGCCAACGCATCTTGGCGAGTTTTGCGGTAATCATCGCCATCATGCTGTTGATGGTCGTCGTCTCTTATTCACGGCTGTTGAAGATCGAGTCCAGCGAAGCCAGTGTTCGCGAAGATGCGCTTCCCGGGTTGTATTACAGTTCGATGGTTCGCAGTGCCTGGTCCGAAAGTTATCTACGGATGCTGGGCATGCTTGGCCTGGAGCAAGGGCAGGGCCTGAATGCTGAGGATGTCTCGGAATTCAAGGGCTATGCCACGCGCCTGCAGGAGCAAATGGAGCTCTATCGCGAGACGGTCACAACCGATCAAGACAAAGTCGAGTACGCCGCGTTCGAAAAACTTCATGAGGATTACCACCGGACGCTGTCGGCCGTGATCGAGTTGTATAAACGCAACCAGGGCGCCGAAGCGATCAAGATGTTCAATGAAGAGCTGACCCCGACCTGGACCGCGGGCCGGACGAAACTCACTGACATTTTGCGCCACAACAAATCGGTGGCAGACCAGGACGTCGCAGCCATCGATGACGCCGTCTTCACCGCAAAAATAGTCATGGGCGTTTCCTTGTTGATCGCCGTACTGGCTGCCGCGCTTTGCGGCCTGTTGTTGATGCGCGCGATCATGGCGCCGATGAACCGTATCGTGAGGATCCTCGAAACTATGCGCACCGGCGACCTCAGCGGTCGTTTGAACCTGGAGCGCAAAGACGAATTCGGCGCTGTGGAAACCGGCTTCAACGACATGATGACCGAGCTGACCTCTCTGGTTTCCCAGGCCCAGCGCTCGTCGGTGCAGGTGACCACATCGGTCACCGAAATCGCCGCCACGTCCAAGCAGCAACAAGCCACCGCCACCGAAACCGCCGCCACCACCACCGAAATCGGCGCGACGTCCCGGGAAATTGCCGCGACCTCCCGTGATCTGGTGCGGACCATGACCGAAGTGTCCACCGCCGCCGATCAGGCCTCGGTGCTGGCCGGTTCCGGGCAGCAAGGCCTGGCGCGCATGGAAGAGACCATGCACTCGGTAATGGGCGCGGCCGATCTGGTTAACGCCAAGCTGGCGATCCTCAACGAGAAGGCCGGCAACATCAATCAGGTGGTGGTGACCATCGTCAAAGTCGCCGACCAGACCAACCTGCTGTCGCTGAACGCCGCCATCGAGGCCGAGAAGGCCGGTGAATACGGGCGTGGATTTGCCGTGGTTGCCACTGAAGTGCGACGTCTGGCGGACCAGACTGCCGTGGCCACTTACGACATCGAGCAAATGGTGCGCGAGATCCAATCGGCGGTATCCGCCGGAGTCATGGGCATGGACAAGTTCTCCGAAGAAGTGCGCCGTGGCATGTCCGAAGTGCAGCAGGTCGGCGAGCAATTGTCACAAATCATCCACCAGGTTCAGGCGTTGGCGCCTCGGGTGTTGATGGTCAACGAAGGCATGCAGGCACAAGCCACCGGTGCTGAACAGATCAACCACGCGCTGGTGCAATTGGGCGATGCCAGCAGCCAGACGGTCGAGTCGTTGCGCCAGGCCAGTTTCGCCATCGATGAGCTGAGCCAGGTGGCCGTCGGGCTGCGTAGCGGCGTTTCGCGATTCAAAGTCTGATGAGCGAACTTGCGGCCAAACGCGGCGCCGTGGTGCCGGTCAGGCAATCGTTGTTTCTGGTGTTCCGCATCGGCAGCGAACGCTTTGCCTTGCAGGCCACCGAGGTCGCGGAAGTGCTGCCGCGTCTGCCGTTGAAGCCGATTGCCAAAGCGCCACACTGGGTTGCCGGGGTTTTTGCTTATCGTGGCGCGGTGGTGCCGGTGATCGACCTCAGTGCGCTGACCTTCGGCCAACCGGCCCAGGCCCGCACCAGCACGCGGCTGGTGCTGGTCAATTACCGCCCGGATGAAACGACTCCAACGCAATGGCTCGGGCTGATTCTTGAACAGGCGACTGACACCTTGCGCTGCAACCCGGCGGAGTTTCAGCCGTACGGCCTCGACAATCGTCAGGCGCCGTACCTGGGGCCGGTGCGCGAAGATGCGCAGGGGCTGCTGCAATGGGTGCGGGTCGCCGATTTGCTCGATGAGCACGTTCGCGCGCTGTTGTTCCCGTCGCCGCCTTTCGATCCGGCGCTGCTTGAGGAGCCGGCATGAGCAGTGATCAGCGGTTTTTCGATTTCCTCAAGGAGCGCATCGGCCTCGACGTGATGTCGGTGGGACCGGCAATCATCGAGCGCGCCGTGCGCCAGCGCAGCCTCGCGTCCAATTCGCTGACGGCCGATGAGTATTGGCAGACGCTGCAAGGTTCGCAGGATGAGCAGCAGGCGCTGATCGAAGGAGTGATCGTGCCCGAAACCTGGTTTTTCCGGTACCCGGAATCGTTCGCGACCCTGGCGAAACTGGCCACCAGGCGACTGGCCGAGATCAACAACATGCGCGCGCTGCGGATTCTCAGCTTGCCGTGTTCAACCGGTGAAGAACCGTATTCCATTGCCATGGCCTTGCTCGATGCCGGGCTCAAGCCGCATCAATTCAAGGTGGAAGGCATGGACGTCAGCCCGCTGTCGGTAGAAAAAGCCCGGCGTGCGCTGTACGGCAAAAACTCGTTTCGCGGTCAGGACATCGCCTTTCGTGAGCGGCATTTCAACGCCGAAGGCGAAGCCTATCGACTCAGTGATCGCGTGCTTGAACAGGTGCGTTTGCAAGTCGGTAATCTGCTTGATCCGGCGTTACTGGCCGGCGTGCCGGCGTATGATTTTGTGTTCTGCCGTAACCTGCTGATCTATTTCGATCAGCCGACCCAGCGGCAGGTGTTCGAGGTGCTCAAGCGCCTGACCCATGTCGACGGCGTGCTGTTTATTGGCCCTGCCGAAGGCAGTTTGCTGGGGCGTTTGGGGATGCGCTCGATTGGCATTGCGCAGTCGTTTGCGTTCAGCCGTCAGAGCGTCCCGGAGCCTGAACCGTTTCCCGTGTTCGTGCCGGCACCGTTGCCGGTGCATCAACCCGCGCGCAGTGCGCCACCTCCACCCGTGCGCATTCGACCATTCGCTGCGGTTACACCGCTACCCGACATGGCGAAAGCCTCGGACGCTGCCGCGTTGTTGGCGAACATCGCCGTGCTGGCCAACGAAGGAAAAAGTGTTGAAGCCCGCGCCGCCTGCGAACAATATTTGCGCAGCCACGACCCGGTAGCGCAGGTGTTTTATTGGCTGGGATTGCTCAGCGATGTCAGCTCAAACGCCTTCGAAGCCCAAGGTTTTTATCGCAAGGCGTTGTACCTTGAACCGCAACATCCCGACGCGTTGATGCATCTGGCAGCCTTGCTGCAATCCCAGGGCGATGCAGCGGGTGCCAGACGATTGCAGGCCCGCGCCGCCCGCAGCGAGCGCGCTGACAGTGAGCGTAATCGATGAACGCCTCCGACAGCTTTAGCGTCATCCACAAAGATGCCATGCACATCGACGATTGCTGGAACCGCATCGGTGTCCACGGTGACAAGTCCTGCCCGCTACTGAGCGAGCACATTCACTGCCGCAACTGTGCGGTGTATTCGGCCGCTGCCACGCGCTTGCTTGACCGTTACGCCTTGCAGCAGGACGACCGCGTACAACACTCGGTAACGGTCGACACCGAGGTAAAAACCCGTTCGCTGCTGATGTTCCGGCTCGGTGAAGAGTGGCTGGGGCTGGCCACTCGCAGCCTCGTGGAAGTGGCGCCGCTGCAAGCCATTCACTCTTTGCCACACCAGCGTTCCCGGGCCTTGCTCGGCGTGGCGAATGTGCGCGGTGCGCTGGTCGCGTGCCTGTCGCTGGTGGAGTTGCTTGGGCTTGATGCGACCAATAGCGTGGCTTCGGGCGCGCGGGTCATGCCGCGCATGTTGATCATCGCTGCCCATGGTGGGCCGGTGGTGGTGCCGGTGGACGAGGTCGACGGGATTCATGCCATCGATGAGCTGATTCTCGATGCCGCCTCTCAATCCGGTACCCAGGCCAGCGGCAAATACACCCGAGGTGTGTTGCCCTTCAAAGGTCGCAGCTTGCGTTGGCTGGACGAAGAACAGCTGCTGTCTGCCGTGACCCGGAGCCTCACATGACCCCCGAGCAAATGCGCGACGCTTCGTTGCTGGAGCTGTTCAGCCTGGAAGCTGAGGCCCAGACCCAGGTCCTGAGCGCAGGCCTGTTGGCACTGGAACGCGACCCGACCCAAGCCGATCAACTCGAATCCTGCATGCGCGCGGCGCACTCGCTCAAGGGGGCGGCGCGGATCGTCGGTGTTGATGCCGGGGTCAGCGTCTCGCACGTGATGGAAGACTGTCTGGTCAGTGCTCAGGAAGGGCGCCTGTACCTGCGGCCTGAGCACATCGATGCGTTGTTGCAAGGCACCGACCTGCTGATGCGCATCGCCACGCCTAACAACAGACTGACGCCGGTGGAGATCGAGTCTTATGTGGCGTTGATGGAGCAGTTGCTCGATCCGCTGGCCCCCGTCGCGCCGATCAGCATGCCCGTCATGGCCGAGCTTCAGCTGGAACAGCCCCGATTCGAGTTGCCAGTCCCGGTCATTGAGCCGCCTCTCGCTGCGCCGGTCGAGCCGCCACGCAACGCTAAACGCACCATCGAAAACGGTGAGCGCGTATTGCGCGTGACGGCCGAGCGCTTGAACAGCCTGCTCGACCTGTCGAGCAAATCCCTGGTGGAAACCCAGCGCCTCAAGCCGCACCTGGCGACCATGCAGCGCCTTAAGCGCACGCAAGACAATGGTCTGCGGGCGCTGGAAAACCTCAACGTGCATCTCAAGGATCACGCCTTGAGTCTGGATGCGCAGGAAGCGCTCGAAGATGCTCGGCGTTTGCTGGCGGAGTCCCAGCAACTGCTGATCGAGAAGAACGCTGAGCTGGATGAATTTGCCTGGCAGGCCAGTCAGCGGGCGCAGGTGTTGTACGACACTGCACTGGCTTGTCGGATGCGGCCGTTTGCCGATGTGCTGACGGGGCAGGTGCGCATGGTCCGCGATCTGGGTCGGGACCTGGGCAAACAGGTTCGGCTGGAAATCGAGGGCGAGAAAACCCAGGTCGACCGCGACGTCCTGGAAAAACTCGAAGCACCGCTGACCCATTTGCTGCGCAATGCCGTGGATCACGGCATCGAATCCCCTGAACAACGGTTGCTGGCCGGCAAACCGGCGGAGGGCCTGATTCGTCTGCGTGCCTCCCATCAGGCGGGTCTGCTGGTGCTGGAGTTGAGCGACGACGGTCATGGCGTGGATCTGGAAAAGGTCCGCCGCAGCATCGTCGAGCGCCAGCTGTCCCCCGCGCAAACCGCCGCTCAACTGAGCGAAGAAGAGCTGCTGACGTTTTTGTTTCTTCCGGGTTTCAGCCTGCGCGACAGGGTCACCGAAGTGTCCGGGCGCGGCGTGGGGCTGGATGCGGTTCAGCACATGGTCCGCGAATTGCGCGGTGCGGTGGTGCTGGAGCAGACGGCGGGCGAGGGCAGTCGTTTCCACCTCGAAGTGCCGCTGACGTTGTCGGTGGTCCGTAGCCTTGTGGTGGAAGTCGGTGACGAGGCCTATGCATTTCCGCTGGCCCACATCGAACGCATGTGCGACCTGGAGCCGGCAGACATCGTACAGGTCGAAGGGCGTCAGCATTTTTGGCACGAAGGCCGGCATGTCGGGCTGGTGGCGGCCAGTCAGCTGTTACAGCGCCCGGTCAACCAGAGCGGTCAGCTAACCCTGAAAGTCGTGGTCATCCGTGAGCGCGATGCGATTTACGGTGTGGCGGTCGAGCGTTTTATCGGCGAGCGGACGTTAGTCGTATTGCCGCTGGACGAACGACTGGGCAAGGTGCAGGACATTTCCGCCGGGGCCTTGCTCGACGACGGCTCGGTGGTGCTGATAGTCGACGTCGAAGACATGCTGCGTTCGGTGGACAAACTGCTCAACAGCGGACGCCTGGAGCGCATCGCCCGCCACAGTAATCAGGTGGTCGAAGCGGCGCGCAAGCGAATTCTGGTGGTTGACGACTCACTGACGGTTCGCGAGTTGCAGCGCAAGCTGCTGCTCAATCGCGGTTATGAAGTGGCGGTGGCGGTCGACGGTATGGATGGCTGGAACGCCCTGCGTTCCGAGGATTTCGATCTGTTGATCACCGACATTGATATGCCGCGCATGGATGGTATTGAACTGGTGTCGTTGTTGCGCCGTGACAGTCGTCTGCAATCACTGCCGGTGATGGTGGTGTCGTACAAGGATCGTGACGAGGACCGTCGTCGTGGGCTGGACGCCGGGGCTGACTATTATCTGGCCAAGGCCAGTTTTCATGATGATGCATTGCTTGATGCCGTGGTTGAGCTCATTGGAGGAGCACGGGGATGAAAATCGCCATCGTCAACGATATGCCCATGGCGGTGGAGGCTTTACGCCGCGCCCTGGCGTTTGAACCGGCGCACCAGGTCATCTGGGTCGCCGGCAATGGCGAGGAAGCGGTGAAACAGTGTGCCGCACAGACGCCGGACCTGATCCTGATGGATTTGATCATGCCAGTGATGGACGGGGTTGAAGCCACTCGCCGGATCATGGCCGAAACGCCGTGTGCCATTGTGATCGTCACCGTGGATCGCCAGCAAAATGTGCATCGGGTGTTCGAGGCCATGGGCCATGGCGCCCTGGACGTGGTCGATACCCCGGCGCTGGGTGCCGGTAATGCTCAGGAAGCGGCTGCGCCGCTGTTGCGCAAGATCATGAATATTGGCTGGCTGATTGGCGAGCGGGGTAAGCAGGAACGATCGGTGCCGAGCCCGCTGCGCAGCTCCGCCTCGCGCCAACGCCTGATTGCCATCGGTTCATCCGCAGGCGGGCCGGCAGCACTGGAAATTCTGCTCAAGGGCTTGCCGCGAGATTATTCGGCGGCCATCGTGCTGGTACAGCATGTGGATCAGGTGTTCGCCGCCGGCATGGCCGAATGGCTCAGCAGTTCCAGCGGCTTGAACGTACGCCTGGCCGTGGAGGGTGAGACGCCTCAGGCCGGTTCGGTGTTGTTGGCGGGCACCAATCACCATATTCGTTTGTTGAAAAACGGCACGCTGGCCTACACCGCCGAACCGGTCAACGAAATCTACCGGCCCTCGATCGATGTGTTTTTCGAGAGTGTGGCCAATTACTGGAACGGTGATGCCGTAGGGGTCTTGTTGACAGGCATGGGACGCGATGGCGCGCAGGGGCTTAAACTCATGCGCCAACAAGGTTACCTGACCATTGCGCAGGACCAGAACAGCAGTGCGGTATATGGAATGCCCAAAGCGGCCGCGGCCATCGACGCAGCCAAGGAAATTCGTCCACTGGACAAGATAGCGCCACGATTGCTGGAGATTTTTGCAAAATGACCACCATTGGCAGCAATCCTGGCCCAAGTAGTACTTCAGGTGACCGCACATGAATGAGTTACAGCTCGACGAATTCAAAACCAACGAAAACGCCGCCATGGTGTTGTTGGTGGACGATCAGGCAATGATCGGCGAAGCGGTGCGTCGCGGGTTGTCGAACGAAGAGAATATCGACTTCCACTTCTGCTCCGACCCGCACCAGGCCATCGCCCAGGCGATCCGTATCAAGCCGACGGTGATCCTTCAGGATCTGGTGATGCCAGGCCTGGACGGCCTGAGCCTTGTGCGCGAGTACCGCAATCATCCGGCGACCAAGGACATTCCGATCATTGTCCTGTCGACCAAGGAAGACCCGATGATCAAGAGCGCCGCGTTTGCCGCCGGCGCCAATGACTATCTGGTGAAGCTGCCGGACAACATCGAACTGGTGGCGCGGATCCGCTATCACTCGCGCTCCTACACGATGCTGTTGCAGCGTGATGCGGCGTACCGTGCGTTGCGGGTCAGTCAGCAGCAACTGCTCGACACCAATCTGGTGCTGCAACGGCTGATGAACTCCGATGGCCTGACCGGGCTGTCGAACCGCCGGCATTTCGATGAGTACATGGAACTGGAATGGCGACGTTCGCAACGTGACCAGAGCCAACTGTCGCTGCTGATGATTGACGTCGATTACTTCAAGTCCTTCAACGACAGTTTCGGCCATCTGGAGGGCGATGAAGCCCTGCGCAAGGTGGCTGATGCGATCCGCGACGCCGGCGCTCGTCCATCCGACCTTCCGGCCCGTTACGGTGGCGAAGAATTTGCGTTGGTGCTGCCCAATACCACGCCGGGCGGTGCACGTCTGGTGGCGGAGAAACTCCGCCAAACCGTGGCCGCGCTGAAGATTGCGCATATTGCCCCGACCGAAGGCTCAAGCCTGACCATCAGCATTGGCCTGTCAACAGTGGTCCCGCAACCGGGCAGCAACTGCCGGCAATTGATCTTGGCGGCGGACAAGGGGCTGTACCGGGCGAAGCACAACGGGCGTAATCAGGTGGGAATTGAGTAACCTTTGGATTAACTGACGCTCCCAAGACTGGTTCAAACACTGTGGCGAGGGGGCTTGCCCCCGTTGGGTCGCGAAGCGGCCCCAGCATTCTTTCAGTCATACCGTGCAATGAGATTTCACGACTGCTTCGCAGCCGAACGGGGGCAAGAACCCTCGCCACAGCTTTTAAGTTGTGCCTAAAGCCGCCAGGCGGACTGCCGTTTCAGGCTGTTTGCCGTTATACTCGCCGGCTTTCAAAAGTTCGCCAACGAGTGCTGCCCGCCATGGAAATCAACCCGATCCTTAACAGTATCAAGGACCTGTCCGAGCGCTCCGAAACTATTCGGGGGTATCTTTGACTACGAT
>Ga0065714_10003149_pt1 | contig 11517 bp, 8 predicted proteins | sample MisRhiReplicate2_FD_59101 | JGI IMG/M metagenome (GOLD analysis project Ga0065714, IMG submission 59101) | Miscanthus rhizosphere microbial communities from Kellogg Biological Station, MSU, sample Rhizosphere Soil Replicate 2: eDNA_1 v2... | ecosystem: Host-associated > Plants > Roots >... | reverse complement strand
ATGACGGTTAACAAACATCCAAAAGTAAGAGCAGGTTTATGCTGGACTAAAGAAATTGCAGCTTTAGTTCGTTTGCATAATGATGCTAATATTATAAGTATTCCGGCACGTTTTACCTCTGTTCCACAAGCGGTAGAAATGGTTGAAACTTTTTTAACTACTGCATTTGAAGGAGGAAGACACCAAAACAGAGTGAATAAAATCGCCTGTTCGTAAAAAGACAAAAAAAATCGGGTGCTTCGCACCAATAGAAATAAACACACCGGGCGGATTTTAAATTCATCCGGTTTTTTATTTAATGTTCTTAAATTTTATCAATAATTATGTGATAGATAAGCTTTTATGGAGTTATTAACAATGCAAATGTTTATATTTTTAACTCGTTAGAAAATGGGCAATAGTAAAAATATCATTCTTATAAATTAAAAGAAGTACAGCGATTAAAATTTGAATAAAAAGAATTGCTGAAAATTTTATAATAAAAGAAGGTTTACTCGTTTTATGTCTAAAAAGTAACATTCCGAGTAATAAACCAATTGTTCCGCCGATGGCTTCTAAAAAAAACAATGTGTTTTCGGGAATTCTTCGTTTATGATTTACAGCCAGGTATTTATCATAAGAAGTAAAGACGAAGGCAATACTATTGAGGACTAAAAAATAAAGGAGTATGAGATTCATTCTTCAAAATTATAAGCAAATATATCATAACCATATTGATTAATTCAAAATTTTACTTCAGTCAGAATAATAATTTTCAGCACATGCCGGGTTATAAAAAATAAAGGTAGGTTTTTTAGTAATTAAGTTTATTTTTGTTAAAATTATTACCCCAAACATACCTACACTTAACCTATATGAAAAGAATATTTTATATGGCATTTTTCTCGTGTCACTTTTTGTGCGCGCAGGAAAAATCAAAAATACTTTATAGAAATGAAGTAGTCAATTTATCCAATAAAGGTAAACTTGAAATAGAATCTTTTATTGAAGAACAGAGAGAAATTGCCAGAAGTAAAAATGTAAATGAATATTCTATCAATATCCCGTATGATAATTTTAGTGAAATTTCGAATATCAAAGGCGCTACTATAAACGCTAAAACAAATAAAAAAAGTAAGTTATCACAATATGAAATTAGTACTAATGAACTAAAGCAGCGTGATGTTTTTTACAGTGATAATAAATACAAGCATTTTGATTTCAATTTTGTAGAAGATAAATCAAAGATAGAATTTTCATATAAAATAAAGCAAAACGAGCCACGACTGCTATCCTTCTTTGCCTTTCAAAATGAACTGCAGACTGTTAGTTCGAAGTTTGAAATAAAAGCAGATCCATCCATTGAAATTGGTTATAAACTTTTTGGAGAACATCAGGATAAAATTATTTTCGAAAAAACAAAAGAAGGCACTTTAGATGTTTATACCTGGAAAGTTGTCGATATGCCAGCTTTTGAAGAAGAAAATCGGGCGCCAAATTTTAGCTATTTTCTTCCTCATATTGTCTACTATATTAAAAGCTATACCACAGAAAATAAAAAAGAAGAACTCTTTCCTGATGTACAGCATCTTTATAAATGGTATTATTCTTTAATAAAAGATGTTAATAAGTTAGATCAGCAACCTTTAAAAAGTAAAACTTTAGAGCTGGTTAAAAATAAAACCACAGCTAAAGATAAAGCAAAAGCTATCTATAATTGGGTGCAGCAAAACATTCATTATGTGGCTTTTGAATATGAAATGGGAGGTTTTATTCCGCGTGATGCAGCGTCAGTTTTCGATAAAAAATATGGGGATTGTAAAGACGTTTCAAACTTATTAAATGAAATGTTTAAAGCAGCCGGAATAGAATCTAATCTGGTATGGATAGGTACGAGAGAGAAATCGTATAGTTTTGAAGAGGTACCAACTCCTTTGGTTAGCAATCACATGATTACGGCAGTAAAAATTGATAATCAGCGCTATTTTGTAGACGGGACAGATTCTTTTTGTGCCTTTACTTTTCCGTCTGCCATGATTCAGGGAAAAGAAGCCCTTATCGGTATCTCAGAAAATGAATTTGTTATTGAAAAAGTTCCTGTAGTCGACAGAAAAGAGAACAGACTGAAGGTCGATATGAAATTAAAAATCGAAGATAACGCAGTAACAGGTGCCGCTAAACTTTTACTATCAGGTTATGAGAAAAGTGATTTTTTGAATATTGCAGCAGTGAACAAACTAAAAGAGGATGAAATTTTAAAAAGCGGAATGGCCAGATATAATCAAAAATTTGAGATTGAAACAGCTGAAGTACAAAAGAATGAATATGAAAATAAAGAAACTGAAATTTCATATCAGCTAAAACTTGATTCCTGGGTAAAAAAAATAGGAGATCAGATTGTAGTAAAACCTATTCTATTATTTCCTTTTAAAGATTATATAATTGATCTCAAAGAACGAAAATTTTCTATTGAAAACGACAATACTTTTACAAATGAATTTACTTATGTGTATGAGATTCCGGCCAATTACCAATTTGATTTTATTCCGGAAAACAGCAAAAAAGAAAACAGTAATATCAGTTATGAAATAACGTATAAAAAAGATAAAAAGAACTTAATAGTATCTCAAAAAATAAGTTTAAAAAAATTAATCATTGAAACAAACGAGTTTGAAAGCTGGAATACAGTAGTAAGTGATTTAAATAACCAATACAACGAATCTATCATCTTTATAAAAAAATAATGAAAAAAATAGTATTGATTTTACTTTTCGCCTTTCTAAAAGGACATGCACAAGAAATAAAAAGTTATACCTGGGATGCCGTTCCCGCTTTTAGCAGTATTCCTGAAGAATATAAAAAACAACCCGCTGTAATTCTATTTGATAAAAGATGGGTTCATACCAGAATTAACTCTAATATGTATGGATTTGCTAAATTTAAAATGGAGCATTTTGCAGTTAAAATAAATGAAACTTCAGAAATCAGCAAGTACAATAAAGTTACTGCAGACGATAATACAACAATTCGGGACACAAAAGATTTTCATGCGCGAGTGATAAAACCTAACGGAGATGTCAGGGTATTATCTGAAAGCCAGATTGTAAATTCTGATATAAAAAATGTAAAATCTATTGTTTTTGAAGGTGTTGAAAAAGGCGATATTTTAGAGTATTATTTTATTGTAAAAGAAAATCCAACAGCAAACGGAATTGAGATTTATCAGAAAGATGCACCGGTACTGCATGCTGAGTTTACACTTACAAACTCGGGATCTGCAATGTCCAGGGTATATCCTTCTGGCGATTTTCATTATAGTAACCTAAAAGACAGGACTTTTTTTTCTGCAGAGAATATACAACCACTGGTAAACGAAAGAAGCTCGATGAAATTTAGGAATCTGGTTAAGGTATTGTATTTAATTGCGGGATCACCAGCCGAAATGCAAAGTAAAAAATGGGAAACGTATTTTAAAACGTATTTGAAAAATAAATCCTATGTTTTTTCTAACGGCGATGTTAAAAAGCTTGTTCAGAAATTAAATTTGAAAGACCAAACGGATGATGAAAAGATTACCATTCTGGACGAATACATAAAGACCCACTTTGAAAGTTATGCAGATGGAGAAACAATTAACGTAAAAATTAATCTGACAGAGGGAAATTGGAAATTAACTCGTAAAGATTTTATTTTGCTTTATAAATACGCTTTTGATATACTTAAAATTCCATATGAAATTATTGCTGCCGAAGATCGTTTTATTGGAGATCTTGATGAGGAAATTGTGACATTTCATGAATTTACAGATATCAATTTTTATTTGAGAGATTTATATAAATTTATCTCGCCAAATACTGGATACCTTCCTTACGGAAAAATGGGGTATGAATATCAGGATACAAGAGCTAAAGGTTATAATGCACAAAAAAAAGAAGAAAGCTATGTTTATCCGCTTGTAGCTCCTTCAGATTTTACCAAAATAACAACAGAAACAGTTGTAAACCTGAACGCTGATCTGTCAAAAGTAACGATAGATAAAAAATATTCAAGTACGGGTTATACTGGACAAATGTTGAGGTATGGTTATAACGACTTATCAAAAAATGAAGAAAAAAAAGAACTTACAGATTTTGTAAAAGATGTTTCTATTGATGAGGTTGATGTTAAGCTTTTAGAGCATAATGTAGAAAATTTAGAGTTTAAAAATAATTATAGCAATACACCGTTTATTATTAATTCGAAGCTGGAATCTGTAGAATCATTTACTGAAAAAGCCGGAAATTTGCTTTTGATAAATTTAGGAAAGGTGATTGGAAAGCAAGCTAATCTTTATCAGGAGAATACCAGAAAAACAGACATTGATTTAAAATATACAAAAGAATACCACCATAATATTGTCTTTAACATTCCAAAAGGATATCAGGTAGATCATTACAATGATTTAGTTATAGACAAGGAAATGAAATATGACGCAGACAAAAATTGCTGGTTTAAATCGACTGTTAAAGTAAATGGAAACCAGGTCATCATTACTATTGACGAACAATACAAAGCAATACATTATCCTAAGGACATTTATCAGGAATATAGAAAAGTTTATAACGCATCTGCAGATTTTAGCAAAGCAAGTATCGTGTTAAAGCCAATTAAGAAAAAATAAAATGACTAATATTCAATTCATTGCCAAGGCTGTACAGACAGCGCCGATTAACATTCAAAACACGGTAAAATTATTAGAGGAAGACTGTACGATTCCGTTTATTTCCCGTTACCGAAAAGATACAACCGGAAACCTGGATGAAGTTCAAATTGAACTAATTGCAAAACTTCAAAAGGAGTATGAAACGATTGTTAAACGTAAAGAAGCAGTTTTAAAATCGATTGAAGAGCAAAAAGCACTTACTCCTGAACTGAAACAAAAAATTGAGCAAAGTTTTGATTTGCAGGAAATTGAGGATTTTTACCTTCCGTACAAAAAGAAGAAAAAAACAAAAGCCGATGTGGCCCGCGAATTTGGATTAGAACCATTGGCGAAAATTATTATATCGGAAAATGATGTTGACGTCGATTTTATTTCCACGCAATACATCAATGAAAATGTAATTAATGAAGAAGCCGCCATGCAGGGCGCACGTGATATTGTGGCCGAATGGATTAATGAAAACATTTATGTTCGTAAACAGCTTCGTCGATTATTTAACAGAAAAGCAACGATAGCAACCAAAGTTGTAAAAAAGAAAGCAGAGGAAGAAGGAGCTCAAAAATTCAGTCAGTATTTTGATTGGGAAGAAAATTTGACAAAAGCGCCATCTCACCGTTTATTAGCCATGCTTCGTGCAGAAAACGAAGGTTTTGTGAAAATGAAAATTGATGTTGATTTGGATGAAGCTTATGATATTATTGATGAAATAATAATTAAAAAACAAAACAGCACAACGGCACATTTGCAATTAGCGATTGAAGACAGTTATAAAAGGTTGTTGAATCCGGCAATTGGAAATGAAACGTTGCAGGAAGCAAAAGCAAAAGCCGATGCAAATTCTATTCAGGTTTTTGCCAACAATTTAGGACAACTATTATTAGCACCGCCATTGGGAGAAAAGAGAATTCTGGCAATAGATCCAGGATTTAGAAGCGGCTGTAAAGTAGTTTGTCTGGATGAAAAAGGAGATCTGTTATATAACGAAACGATTTATCCGCACGCACCACAAAACGAAGAAGCCATGGCGATTAAGAAAATCCGCTCGATGGTAAATGCGTATCAGATTGATGCCATTTCTATCGGAAACGGAACAGCTTCAAGAGAAACTGAATTTTTCATCAAAAAAATCGCGTTCGACAAACCGCTGCAGGTTTTTATTGTTTCTGAGGCCGGAGCTTCGGTTTATTCGGCATCAAAAATTGCGAGGGAAGAATTTCCTAATTATGATGTAACTGTTCGTGGATCGGTTTCTATTGGAAGAAGACTTTCAGATCCTTTGGCCGAATTGGTTAAAATCGATCCGAAAGCCATCGGCGTAGGCCAATATCAGCACGATGTGGATCAAACGAAACTAAAAGAAGAATTAGATAATACGGTAATTCGCTGCGTAAACTCCGTTGGAATTAATATCAACACCGCTAGTAAACATTTACTAAGTTATGTGAGTGGAATAGGAGAGAAGCTGGCTGAAAATATAGTTCAGTATCGCTCAGAGAATGGCCCGTTTGAAGACAGAAAACAATTGAAAAAAGTGCCTCGTTTAGGTGATAAGGCCTATCAGCAGGGTGCGGCTTTTATCCGAATTTCGAATGCAAAGAATCCTTTGGATAATTCGGCAGTACATCCTGAAGCTTATCCGGTTGTGGAGAAAATGGCAAAAGATTTAAAACTATCGGTAAACGACTTAATTGCAAACAAAGAGAAAACAGCGCTTATTAAAGCCGAAAACTATATTACACCTGAAATTGGTTTACTTACACTAAAAGACATCATTAAAGAGCTTGAAAAGCCAGGATTAGATCCAAGAAAGTCTGCCAAGGTTTTCGAATTTGATGCCAATGTAAAATCAATCAAAGATTTAAAAACCGGAATGATTCTACCGGGAATTGTAAATAACATTACCAACTTTGGCTGTTTTGTTGATATCGGAATCAAAGAAAGTGGNTTGGTTCANATNTCNCAATTNAAAGCTGGTTTTGTGAGCGATGTGAATGAGGTTGTAAAATTGCATCAGCATGTTGATGTGAAAGTTACTGAAGTTGATGAAGACAGGAAAAGAATTCAGTTGACGATGGTATTGTAAATTCCAAAAAAAGAAAATCCAAACGCCAATTGCAGGGTTTGGAAAAATAAAATCCCAAATTACAATCATAACAATTGTAATTTGGGATTTCTAATTTTTTAAAAAAGTCGTAATTATTATTTTACTTCTTCCTCTTCTTTTTTGGCAGCAGCAGTTTGGTCGTCTTTAGCGGCGTTTTTGAATTCCTTAATTCCACTTCCTAAACCTTTCATTAATTCCGGAATTTTTTTACCTCCAAAAAGTAATAACACAATACCTACTATTACAAGGATTTCTGTAAGACCTAATCTTCCCATGATTGTATATTTAATGCCGAAGCAAATTGTTTTTCTAATTGTACCGCAAAGGTATATAGAAATATACGAACAAAAAGTGTTTTTGGATTAAAATATTTAGCCTTATCAACGTTAAATATTTTATAAAATCGTAAATTAAGCAGATTCGTTCCAATCTGGCAGGCATCAACAAGGCGATTAATTATTATATTTGCTCATACTTAAAGAACCGAAATGACAAAAAAAAAACATAATTTCAGAAGAAAATTATTCACTAAAAACCGACTGGTAATTTTGAATGAAGATACTTTTGAAGAAACTTTTTCTCTCAAACTCAACCTAATGAATGTTTTTGTTGTGTTGTCTTTAGGAAGCATATTTTTAATTTTAATTACCACATTTATTATTGCTTTTACACCCTTACGCGAATTTATTCCGGGATATTCTTCTTCTAAATTAAAAAGAGACGCAACCAGATTAGCAATAAAATCAGATTCACTGGAAACAGCTTTAAGAAAAAATGAGGCCTATATTCATGGCGTTCAAAAAGTATTGAGAGGCGAACTGGATTATGCAAAATTCAATAAAGATTCGATTTTAGCAGATAGCAATGAGCCAGAAGAAGTCAACATGAAAGCTACTGAAGAAGAAATAAAATTAAGAGAAGAAGTTTCGAAAATAGAGAAGGAGTCGGGCGAAAAAACGCGTAGTAAAAACAAAAGTGACAAGAAATAATACTATAAAAAATGTCGATTAAATCTGTAGCAGCAAAATTATTTGCCAGCAAAATATATTATAAAACGCAGGCTTGGGCCAATAAACCGGTAGAAACTCAGCAAGAAGTTTTTAAAGGATTAATAAACAGTGCAAAAGAAACTCAGTTTGGTATTGACCATCATTTTGATAAAATAAAAACAGTTCATGATTTCAGGAAACGTGTTCCTGTTCGTGATTATGAAGATTTAAAACCTTACATCGACAAAGTTCGAATGGGCGAAAAGAATATTCTCTGGAAAGGAAAACCGCTTTATTTTGCAAAAACTTCAGGAACAACTTCCGGAGCAAAATATATTCCGCTGACNAAAGAATCAATGCCGTATCATATTGAAGCTTCGNGAAATGCNATTCTGCATTATATATANGAAACCGGAAATGCCGATTTTGTAGATGGAAAAATGATTTTCCTGCAGGGAAGTCCAATTTTAGTTGAAAAATATGGAATTAAGTTTGGAAGACTTTCCGGAATCGGGGCGCATTTTGTTCCGAAATATTTGCAAAAAAACAGAATGCCTTCCTGGGAAACCAATTGTATTGAAGATTGGGAAACCAAAATTGATGCCATAGTCGAAGAAACCATTGAACAGGATATGACCATTATTTCGGGAATTCCGTCCTGGGTCCAGATGTATTTTGAGCGTTTGCAGGAAAAAAGCGGAGGCAAAAAAATAGGCGACTTGTTTAAAAATTTCAATTTGTTTATTTATGGCGGTGTTAATTACGAACCCTATCGTGCAAAGTTCGAAAACATGATTGGCCGAAAAGTGGACAGCATTGAATTATTCCCGGCTTCTGAAGGATTTTTTGCTTATCAGGATTCTCAAAAAGTAAAAGGAATGTTGTTATTATTGAATTCCGGAATTTTCTATGAATTCATTAAAGCTGATGAATTTTTTGAACCAAATGCAAAAAGTTATACCATTGGAGAAGTTGAGGTTGGTGTAAATTATGCTTTGATCATATCAACAAACGCGGGACTTTGGCGTTATAATATTGGCGACACGGTTCAGTTTACTTCTTTATATCCGTATCGTGTGATAGTTTCAGGCCGAATTAAACATTATATTTCAGCATTTGGCGAACATGTTATTGCGAATGAAGTCGAAAATGCAATGAAAGAAGCTACCGCAGGAACCAAAATCGTTATAAATGAATTTACAGTAGCACCACAAATTAATCCGTCAAGCGGATTGCCGTATCATGAATGGTTGGTTGAATTCGAAACCGAACCAGAGAATATGGAAGTTTTTGCAGAAGCAATTGACAGCTCCATGAGAAAACAAAACATTTATTACGACGATTTGATTACAGGGAATGTTTTAAGAAAAGTGGTTGTAACCAAAGTTTCTAAAAATGGTTTTCAGGAATATATGAAATCACAGGGGAAATTAGGCGGGCAGAATAAAACACCGAGATTATCTAATGATAGAAAAATTGCGGATAATTTGAAATAACTTTAGATAATATTTCCAAGGTTAAAGCATTATTATCCTTATGAATAAGATGTATAGTTACTAAAATTAATGAGTCAGGGAAAGTTTCAAAATAAATACCGTACTTCTTCAATAAGAGCTCAATGGTGGGATTATGGCTGGAACGGAGCCTATTTTATAACAATTTGCACACAAGACAGAGCACATTATTTTGGAGAAATTCAAAATAATAAAATGGTTTTGTCAGAGGTCGGTATTATTGCTGATATATTGTGGCATCAAATTCCAGTACACCATAAAAACGTTGAATTGGGTGATTTCGTTGTCATGCCAAATCATATTCACGGAATTTTGATTATTGATAAAAAATTGGATAATATTGATACAGATAACGTGAATAATACGAATAACGTAGAGACAGGGCATGTTGAGACAGGGCATGCCCTGTCTCTACCACCATCATCACCATCATCACCACCGTTGCCGTCGGTACCAAAACCAGGTTCGAAACGTTTTCAAAATATTGGAAAAAATACCATTTCGTCAATTGTTGGATCATATAAATCTGCGGTAACCAAACATGCTAACAGATTAGGATATCGACATCAATGGCAAAAATTATTTTATGACAATATCATTAGAAGCAATAATGACTATCAAAGAATTTCTGATTATATTGTTTCAAATCCGGAAAATTGGGCAAAGGATAAATTTAAAAGACAAGATAAATAAAAATGATTTTTTAAAAAATAATGTGGTAGATACACGGTATGCCTTGTATTTGCTTAAATTTGAGTTTATAAAATAAAAAAGAATGAAAGAAACCAAACATATATCAAGATCAAGAGCGCAGGAATCATCTGCGGCAATTGAAAGAATGTACATTACAATGCGCCATTTATTCAACCGTGGTTTTTATAAGCCAATGGGAGTCTCAGGAGATGGGTTACGTGAATCATTACTGGCATTACGACCGGAAATTTACGGAAATATAGGAGAAGAAAAAGTTGAATTAAATGGACTTTTATACGTTATAGAACGTCTTCCGATAGGAATTGAACAATGCCGTTTTATCAATTTAACTTCAGACGAAGGGTATTCGAAATCACATTTCCAGGCGATTGTTCCTCCAAAAAGAAGAAGAAATTGTTACCGAATTGACGAAGAACAAATGAATGTTGAAATCACTCGTGGACGTTCAGACATCTACGATATTTTGACGCATTTGACTTTTATTTTCATCGAATCTTATAAAATTAAAAGCCGAGTTTTATTAGATGATGGTGGTGAAGTTTCCCGCGACTGGCTGAAATTAGAACAAGCCGTAACACAGACTAAAAAGCTTACTTTAATAGAAAAGGAAAAAGCAATATCACACGTTGCCAATATTTTAGGAAGAACGTTTGAAGAAGTGTTAGATATTTATGACGCTTTCGGATCTGAAAATGCCCCGGATCGTTTTCTGCATGTAATTTATTGGTTAGGAAAATTAGCCATAGAAGAAGTAATTGAAAATAATAAACGAACCATAACTTTTAGTCCCGTATTAAGAGAACGTTTAGGACACCACATTCACGGTGAAATCTGGGCAACCAATATCAAGGAAGTTTTAAAGGCCAACAATCTTTTAAAACGACCAATTCATGTTATTAGTGCCAACATGCACAGTGTGATGAATTCGATTTTTGCAACGCCATTACTGAAAACGAAATTCAAAGACAAATCAGATTTTTTTATTTATGAAGAATTAAGCAAATCGGGCGCAAAAGAACTTAGAGCACAAGTTGAAGAACTGGCTTTGAAAAACGGAATGATTTCCTTACCGGATACATCAGGAACGAATATCGATGTTCAGATTTTTGACACAGCCAAAATTGACTGGTCTAAAACGGCATTTTCATACGGTAATATTGACGAAGAAAAACCGGTTATTATTGTAATGGATTATGCCTTTGGTGAGCAGGCTTACGAAACAATTGATGAACTTTTGAAACCCTATAAAAAAGAAACATTATTAAACGTTCAATCTGTTTCGATTATGGGGAAAGCGGGAATTCTGGAAGGCGGAAAAGGTGATATCATGATTCCGACGGCACATATAAACGAAGGAACTGCAGATAATTATTTCTTCGAAAATGAATTGACAGGCGCTATGTTTGAAGGAAACGATATTGCTGTTTTTGAAGGAGCGATGGTTACCGTTTTAGGAACATCTTTGCAAAACAGGGATTTATTAAAATTCTTTCACGAGTCAACCTGGGGCGTAAT
>Ga0065714_10065238_pt1 | contig 11521 bp, 33 predicted proteins | sample MisRhiReplicate2_FD_59101 | JGI IMG/M metagenome (GOLD analysis project Ga0065714, IMG submission 59101) | Miscanthus rhizosphere microbial communities from Kellogg Biological Station, MSU, sample Rhizosphere Soil Replicate 2: eDNA_1 v2... | ecosystem: Host-associated > Plants > Roots >... | reverse complement strand
TTGGTACTACTGGTGGGGCTGGCTCCGGACTTAGATGCCTGCCGAGACCCCTGCTCATGTCCAAACTCAAACACGCCGCCCCCAGTAGCAGCAAAAGATTTTTAATTGATACTACTGCAAGAAATCCAGTAGCACAGGGCTTTTCGCAGTCGAATATCTTTTCGAAAGGGGACGATCTGGCCGCGGAATCACTGGGATTCAGGGCTTGCTACTGCAAGTCGCTGGACAGGTGGACTAATTGCTACTAGAGTCACTGTTATGAATCCAGTGAAAGCCAGTAAGGCTACTAAGAACCCGGAAATGGTCCGAGTTGGTCGGACACTCTCAACTCTCCGTGAGCGCTACGGATACACGCAGCAGGGGCTAGCGGACGCACTCGGTGTCTCCCGCCCTTACATCAGCCTCATTGAACTCGGCAGGAAGCCCCTCCAGGATCGGCTCCTCGCCAAGGTCGCCGCCGCCCTCGAAGTAACTCCGCTTGCCATCAAGACCTACGACCACGACGAAATGATGGTGGCGGCATGAGCGCCGACGAATACAAATTCCGGCAGCGGGTAGATATGTCGGGCGACTGCTGGGAATGGCTCGGCACCAAGAACCAATACGGCTACGGCCTCACGACTACGAACAAGAAGGCGCATCGCTTCGCCTACGAGCTAGACAACGGCCCTATTCCTGACGGCATGATCATCGACCACATGTGCCACAACCGCGGATGCGTCAAGCCGGCACACCTCAGAGTGGTGACCCACAAGCAGAACAACGAAAACCGAGCCGGCGCACAAGTCAACAACACGGGCTCAGGTGTCCGCGGCGTCTACAAGGCACGCAATGGCAAGTTCCAGGCGCGGGCCCAGCATGGCGGGAAGATCTACACCGCTGGGACTCACGACACAATCGCCGAAGCCGAAGTTGCCGCGATCAATCTGCGCCTCAGCCTGTACACCCACAACGTCATTGACCGTAATTCATGACCGTTTTTGATGAGCGGTTCATGACGGTGCAGGAGTTGGCCGGGTACCTGGGGATCAGCCCGACGAGTGTTTACAACCGGCTCCACGAATGGCCGCACATGAGAACCACAAGCAAGGGCATCATCCGGTTCCGCGAAGAACACGTTGAACAAATCCTCGAATCCATGACCAAACGACCCGCACCACCAACCGTCCGCCCAAATGTGGGCACGAGAGCGAATCGGAGGCAGAAGTGAAAACCATCGAAGAACGGTTCTGGGAGAAGGTCGATAAGACCGAGACTTGCTGGAACTGGACCGCCGGCCAGCAGAAGGGCTACGGGGCATTCTCAATAGCTAGGCGGCCAACTGGCGCCCATCGCTATTCATACGCGGCAGTCCACGGTCCGATCCCGGACGGCCTTGAAATAGACCACATCTGCCATAACCGATTGTGCGTCAACCCGCAGCACCTAAGGGCTGTCACGTCGAAGCAAAACGGAGAAAACCTCCTGGGCGCCTATTCGAACAGCAAGTCCGGGGTCCGCGGGGTGAGCTGGTTCAAGCGAGACGGCAAGTGGCGTGCGGAAGTCGGGCACAACGGAGGGCGCGTATGGCTCGGATATTTCGACTCACTCCAGGATGCAGAGTCCGCAGTCATCGCCAAGCGAAACGAACTGTTCACGCACAACGACCTGGACAAAGCCGCGTGACGCAGATGGCCACGACAATCTGGTCCACGACCAAGACGGCCCCACTCACATTCGACAGAATCAGCCCCAGCCTCGTCCAGATCACGAACGAGCAGGGCGCCACCCAAATCTATTTCGTCACCGATGTCCGCAGAGCCCTAGAAGGAGAAGCGTCATGACCATCACCGCTAAGCACCGCGCAACCTGGACCGCCGAACGGTTCAGCGAGGACCTGATCAAAGCCGTCCACGTCGCCACCGGCAAACGCGTAGACCTGACCAAGGGGCTGCGGAAGTGAGCGCCCTCTACGAAGACGACGCGGTAATGGCCGAAGCGATCCGCAGCAGCTCGTTGGGAACGTCCGAAATTGTCGCAGCCATCCTCGCCGCGGGCTACTCGAAGCCGCGCACGGCAACCGAGGTATTTGAGATCCACACCCTGCCTCGCGAGTCTGTCATCCGCACAGTACAGGGGTACGCGATGGAGAAGCTTTCCGACGGCTGGCATAGGGCGGGCGTGGACTACGCATACACGCCATACCCTAACTGGCTCCCCGCAACCGTCATCTACTCCCCGGAGGAATCATGATCCCCGCATCCCCCATGCACGCTCGTTGGTTGGTGCGGCATTACGCAAAGCAGCACGTGGCGGAGACGTTGTGGGATGAGTCGTCCTATTCCTGGATCAGCAGGGCCCGACGGACCCAGGCGGCGATGAACGCGGCCATCGGGGCGCGGGTGAACGGCGCCGACCTGAACCAGCTCATCACCGACTTCGAGGAGTTGGAGTCCGTCGAATGCGGCACCCACCCCGACCTTGTCGTAAACAACGCCGGCACCGTGGACAATACCCTCGAACTCACCGAGCGCGTCACCAGGCAGATCAACGACAGCATCACCGAACTACTCGCCTGCGCCGAACCATTCGCCCGAGCAGAAGAAAAGGTCAGCGCATGAATGTAATCGAAGAACTCGAAGCCCAGGGATACATCGTGATCCCGCCGTCCGATCTCCCAGAGATCAAGACCGACGAGGAGGAACTGCTGGCCTACTGCGACGGCATCGACAAGAAGGCACTCTACGGTTCGCTCATCAAGCGGAGCGTTCCGCTTCCGTCAAAGTCCGGACTCGGGGCCAACCACTCAGTGGACAACGAATACCGCCGAGCCGTCGCGCACCTTGCTATGGCGAAGTGGTACGAGGAAAACCTTCCGTTCGAGGAGAAGGTATGCACCCTTCGCAACGAACTCCTCAAGGGTGACGGCATGGAGTGGTGGCAGGCCAAGCCGAAGCAGATGCGAAAGGCCACCAAACAGGCCCGCGCACTCCTGCGGGCCGCATCATGACCGCCCTACTACTAGTGGCCGTCGTCTTCACGGGCATCCAGTCGGCCCGCCTCATCACACAACCAGCCAGGAGGAAGTAATGGCGCACCTCGAGAGTTGCCGGATCCGCCGCGAACTGACCGGCAACATCTGGACCTACTACAGCGACCCCGACCCGCAGTGCAACGACCGCAGCCACGAAGCCCACTACACGGAGGCCACCAAATGAGCATCATCATCACCAATGTCCGCGAGCTGGACGAACACCCCGGCCGCATAGCACGCGGGGCAGACCAGCGCACCGAACGCCTGCCAATGCCCGACGAGTGGTGCTGCGAATCATGCGAGGACAACCGCTATGAAACGTGGGGCCGCCGCATCGCCCTCCCCGCAACCATCTACGCCGAACTCACGGAGGCCACCAAATGAACCAGCACCCGCAAAACAGCAACGTCCAGCAGCTCCGAACCTTCACCAAGCAGGCCGTCCTCAACCACGTGCCCAGGAATGTGGACGACGAACGCCGGGCGCTCACCTATTTAGACAAGCACGCGCCGGATGTCATTGGCATGGTCATGGGACACCTGCTGTGAACGACTATTCGTGGGAGCCGGAGTTCGCGCCCGAGCCGCCAGAGCCTTGCCAGTATTGCTCTGTCATGGCTGGCGCACTAAAGGAGTGCGATGACAGTTGCGCCAGCTTGACCAAGGAACGCTGGATCGAACTCACGAAGGATTGGCCATGACCCCGGACCCACTCGACCCGTCCGAGCAGGCCGCATTCCGCGAACTTGACCAGTTACGCCGATGCCCCGACAACTGCCCGTGCCGCATGGACGACGCCATGACCACCCCGCTCGACCTGGACGACATCGAATAACTTTGCCCACCGACTCACTGTGAATCACTGCAAAAACACAGTGAAACAGGATAGAATCAGAACCTACGAAAGAAGGCATCATGAGCCTGCAAGTATTCAAAGAGCTTGAGCAGGGCACGGACGAGTGGCTTGCTGCTAGGTGCGGCATCGTTACCGCGTCTGTGGTTGGGCAGCTCATCACCCCGAAGACGATCAAGCCGGCGATAAACGACACGTCACGCAGCCTGACAGCGACACTCGCCGCCGAACGCATCACCGGCCACGTCGAGCCCATCCAGACCAATGCGGCCATGGAACGCGGCACCCTGGATGAGCCCTACGCCCGGGACCTGTACAGCGAACACTATGCGCCGGCCACTGAGGTCGGATTCATGGTCCGCGACGACTGGGGATTCAAGCTCGGCTACTCCCCCGATGGCCTGGTGGGTGATGACGGTTTGATTGAGATCAAGTCGCGCAACCAGAAGATTCAGCTCTCCACGATCCTCGCTGACGAGGTGCCGCTCGGGAATATGGCGCAGTGTCAGGCAGGGCTCTTGGTGTCCGGGCGTGACTGGCTGGATTACGTGAGCTACTGCGGCGGCATGCCCCTCTACGTCAAGCGCGTACTGCCCGATATGCGATGGTTCCACGCGATCCAGGAAGCCGTCGAAGCCTTCGAGGAAGCAGCGGGCGAAATGGTGGGCCGATACCTAGCCGCGACAGCCAACCTCCCCAAGACCGAGCGCATCAACCACTACGAAGATATGAGGTTCTAGCCGTGGGCATGTTCGACAGCATGTACGACAAGGCGGGGCACGAATGGCAGACCAAGGCATTCAACTGCACCCTTGAGCACTACAAGATCGGCGACCGACTGCCCATCCCGCCGTTCAATTGCCAAGTGGAGATCCTTGGTGGCGGCACCATTACCAGCCAGGACCGAGACTCGTACGCCACCATCCACGAGGGCCGCATCGAGTCCATCGATGACGAGGGGGACGACAGCCTTTACCTACTCGATTATCACGGCGGTTGGACCGTCGAGGAAGAAGCATAGCCATGGACCTTACCGAGAGCATCGCCCCGAAGTCCGACCAGCTCAACGCTGACGACCTGATGGCGGGCCCCGTCACCGTGACCATTGCCGAGGTCGCTAAGGGCACCCCCGAGCAGCCCGTGGATGTCCGCCTGGTGGAGTTCCCCGGACGCGCCTACCGACCTTCCAAGTCCATGCGGCGGGTCATGGTCAGCGCGTGGGGCGCTGAAGCATCCACCTACGCTGGCCACCGAATCACCCTGTTCCGCAACCCCGAAATCACGTTCGGCAGGGACAAGGTTGGTGGCATCGAAATCAGCCACCTGTCCCACATCGACAAGCCGCTCACCGTTGCCCTCACCGCGACCCGTGGCAAGCGCAAGAACTTCACCGTCAAACCACTCGCCACTGCTGCCCCCCGTGACTTCTTGGCTGAGGCGCACGCGGCAGGCGATGACATCGAACTCCTCCGAGCCGTCTACACCGAGGCTGCTATGGCCAAGGCTGACACGGACACCCTCAACGCCATCAAAGCCCTCGCAACACCAGCCGCCCCAACCGAATAGGCATCATGCAGATCAGCGTCTACACGTCCCCGAATTGCCAGCAGTGCACCGCAACTAAGCGGTGGCTTGATAAGCGCGGCATCATCTACAGCACCATCGACGTAACCAAGAACCCCGACGACCTAGCCGCAATCAAGGAACTCGGCTACACCGCAGCACCCGTCACCATCGTCTCCACCGGCGATCCAGAAATGGAACTCCACTGGTACTGCTTCGACGTAAACAACCTCCGCAAATACGCAACCCGAGAAATGAGCAACTGAACATGGCTGGCGAAACTACCCTGACCGTTATTGGCAACCTGACCAACGACCCCGAACTGCGGTTCACACCCGACGGCGCTGCGGTCGCAAACTTCACCATCGCATCCACCCCGCGCACCTTCGACAAGAACAGCAACGAATGGAAGGACGGCGAAACCCTGTTCCTCCGGGCCAGCGTCTGGCGGGAAGCTGCCGAGAATGTCGCCGAATCCCTGACCAAGGGCATGCGCGTCATCGCATCCGGCAACCTCAAGCCCCGAAGCTACGAAACCAAGGAAGGCGAAAAGCGCACCGTCATCGAGTTCGATGTTGACGAAATCGGGCCCAGCCTCAAGTACGCCAACGCCAAGGTCAACCGCACCCAGCGTTCCGGCGGCCAGGGCGGACAGCAGCAGACTCAGCAGTCCGCACAGCAGCAGGCATGGGGCGGCAACCAGCCCGCGCAGAACCCCGGCGGCTGGGGCAGCGGCAACCAGGCAGAAGCGCCCTTTTAGCATCAGCACCAAGTCACTGTATTTCACTGCATCAACCCAGTAGGCGCCCCCGACAAGGGGGCGCCACGAACCCCCAGGAGGACGCTTTGAACTTTCACTTATCAGTCGCGGACAACATGGCCGCACTCGCAAAATGGCACACCGTCGAACACCCCCTCACCTCATGGGCAGCCTGCCCGCACCCGCCTTGCGACCACATGGACTCCGAGTTTCGGCGGTGCTGGAAATGAGCTACCAGTACAAGGGCGCCCTGACCATCGAGCAGGAACTGGCAGCAGCGGAAGAAGCGAAGGAAGCGGCGCGCGAGCGGATCCAGGAGCGCCGCGCCCAGTTGCGCCGACTCCGCAATGACCGCAAGCAGCTCCAGGAACTCGCCGAGTACGAGAACCACCTCGAGGCTGAGATTCATTCGCTGACCGTCGCAGCGGCACCACTACCCGAACCGGTACATGGCGGGCGCAGAGGGCTTGAGGCAGCCGCTGAGGAGATGCGCCGGTTCAACCGAACACGCGACTCCCGCCAACGCATGCCAGCGGTGGCCGCATGAGCGCCGCCACCGAGGAGCGCAAAGTCCAGCGCCGGGAAGCTGACAAGGCTCGCAAGGAAGCGCACAAGAACCAAAGGATGAGCAAATGAAGAACCCCACCGTCAACCGCGACATCTGCGGCACCCCCGCCGGCTACCGGGCCCACCGCAAGCGCGACGAAGACCGCTGCCAACCATGCCTCACCGCATGGAACGACCGCTGCGAAAAATACCGCCCCGAGCCCACGCCTAAAATCAACGAGGTCATCGCCGAAATTGAATGGATGCTGTCACTCAACCAAGGCTCCGGCTACATCCTCAAAGCTATCGGCTACACGGGCCGCGAAGACTCCCTCCGCGCACGCCTCCAAAAATGGGGACGCCTGGACGTGTACCACAACCTCATCGGCGAAGAATATTGGGCGGCGGCGTGAGAATCCGCAGCATCAAGCCGGAGTTCTGGCGGTCCGATGACATCTCAGGGCTTGAGTGGGACGACCGCCTCATCTTCATCGGCCTATGGTCCTACGTGGACGACAACGGCGTTGGCATGGACCGCCTGGCTTCGGTCGTCGCTGACCTGTTCGCCGGAGACATAGAGCGAGACAGTAGCGAGACATTCGCGAGAGTGTCGCGAGGGTTGCAGAACCTTTCTGAAGCCGGCCGAATCGTTCGGTACACGGTCGAAGGCAAGCAGTACTTGGAGGTTGTCAACTGGGAGAAGCACCAGCGCATCGACAAGCCCAACAAGGCACGCTACCCCCGGAATGACGCGGAATTTGCGGTAATTCGCGACACTCTCGCGACACCCTCGCGAGAGTCCAGCGACTGGAACAGGGGAACAGGGGAACAGGGGAACAGGGGAACAGGGGATGTAAAGACTTCATCAAAGCCTCCGGCTTCGAAGCAGTCACCGAGCCTGTTCGATCAATTCTGGGAATGGTATCCCCGCAAGGTTGGCAAGGACGCCGCAAGGAAAGCCTGGGACAACGCAAGGCGCCGAACAGATCAGCAGAACATCATCGACGGCATCGAACGCTTCAGGTTGGATCCGAACCTCCCGGTCAAGGAATTCATCCCCCACCCGGCAACCTGGCTCAATGAAGGCCGCTGGGATGACGAGCCGCTACCGATCCGGGGTCAGCAGTCAAGGCCCACTGGATCGCAGGTCAGGTTGCAGGCAGGCCTTGAACTGATGCAGCGGGCTCAGGCGAAGCAGGAACGGCAAGCAGGCATTTTCGAGATTGAGGGATAGCAATGGATTTGATGGAGACAACGCGGCTGGTGATCTGGGTCAACCAGTTTGACCCGTTCGTGCAGGCCAACGATGCGGCGGCTGACATTTGGCAGCACTCGATGGGGCCGATCAGCTACACCGAGGCCGAGGAAGCTGTAGTCCAGCACTACCGGGCCAATCCGGGGCAGCAGGCACAGCCTGGCGGGATCCTGAAGCGGGCGCTGAACAACCGGGCGTCGCGGGAGGCTGGCAACCGGGCCATCGAGGCACCGAAGACCCGCCGGGAAATCGAAGCGGACGACGGGAAGATGATGCTCACCTGGCGCAAAAGGAACCCCGAACAGTGGGATCGGCTGCTTGAGCAGGGTCGAATGGAGCGCCAGAGGGACCTGGCAAGCCGTGGGATCCACTTTTAACGCCCTCAAAGTCACTGTGTGTCACTGTATGCGGCCAGTAAAAACTGGGCCCGGAGAATCGATCCTGAGAGGTTTCACCAAATGAGCGACATTAAGAGCCAGGCTTGCGGCGCCGAGAAGCACGAAGACTGCGACCGGCTGGCATGGGCCGGCAATGAGGTGGACGCCGTCTACTGCTGCTGCGACTGCGGTTGCGACGGCATCGGACAGGACGCGCTGGTATGACCGACCTCCAGTTCTTCGTCCCAAAGCCGACCGGATGGCTCAACAGCAACCAGCGGATCCACCGCATGGTCAAAGCAAATCGCGTGAAGGAGTGGCGGGCGGCAGCAGCAGAAGCGGTCCCGCCAGGTTGGGCATTCGATCATCCCGTCAGGATCGTGGCGCACATCTGGAAGGACCGGGCCGGCAGGTACGACCCGAACAACCTAAACACCACAACGAAGGCATGTGTTGACGGGTTCGTTGACGCCGGGCTACTGGTGGACGACGACTGGAAACACGTAACCGGGCCCGACCACCGTCACGGCGGAAAAGGTGAACCCGGTATTATTTTCAACTTCGAATCACTGTGAATCACTGCAATAGCAGAGTAGGATCAAAAGACAATTCTCAATCAACGGAGCGGCATGATGATTACAGATGAAGCAGTCGAAGCAGCGGCGCGGCGGCTATGGCTCGACAGTGCACTGGGCCGCAAAACCTGCGAGGCGTGGGAAGCCCTCGGAGAACGAGAGCAGCGCACATACCTGATTGACGCTAGGGCGGCACTCGAAGCGGCAGTCCCGCACCTCGCATGAGCATCTACTACCAAGACGACTTCGTAACCCTCTACTACGGTGACTGCCTCACCGAGCACCGCGAATGGCTGGCGGCTGATGTGCTGGTTACGGATCCGCCATACGGGCTTGCGATAGAGCAATTCAACATGTCCAACAAAACAGAAACCCGACGCAAAAAAAGGACAGGGAATGTGGTAGCTAACGACCATAGCCCCGCGGCCCGTGACGCAGTCCTTGCAAGGTGGGAGGACCGCCCCGCGATTGTATTTGGGAGTTGGCGAGTTGCCCGGCCGCTTAAGGCCCGGCATCGGCTCATCTGGCACAAGGTCAACGCCTTCCCGGGCATGAGCAACGCGCCCTGGTATGCATCGGATGAAGAAATCTACATTCTCGGCACTGGCTTTATTGGCAAGCCGGCGCAGACCGTATACCCCACCAGCGAATATCGACACGGCGCGTCGGGGGAAGCCGCCAAGGTAGGGCACCCGACGCCTAAGCCGGTAGGACTAATGGAACGGCTGATAGAGAAGTGCCCGCCAGGGATCATCGCAGACCCGTTTGCAGGATCAGGGGCGACCCTTGTGGCAGCAAAGAATCTCAGGCGCAAAGCAATCGGGGTAGAGCTTGAGGAACGATACTGCGAGATCATCGCCAAGCGATGCGCGCAGGAAGTGTTCGACTTCGGACTTTCCGCATAGCCACGAAGTCACTGTGTTTCACTGCCCTAATGCAGTAAACTAGTTCTACGCCCCACCCTTGCGCGGTGGGCACGAAATGGAGATGAGCACCATGACAATCCTTGATGAACTAATCATCCTGATTGACGGCCTCGATGAAGACGCCGGCAACTACCAAGACGTACGGGCTATCAAGCGTATGGCCCACAACTTGCAGAAGATCGCCGAGAACATGGAGGCCGCGAAATGACCTGGTTCCGCGCGTGGCTTGAGCGCCACATCATCGGCGACGACCCGAGCCCCACTTACTCACGCCTCGACCGGATGGACGGCCTCAAATGAGCGACTACACCGAGCACCTAATCAGCATGGCCGGCGGGGATGGGGACGTACTCGACCTCGACGCAATCCAGGCACGCGCAGAAATCAACAAGTACCTCGGCAAGACGGCATCTCAGGATGAAGCCAAAGATACGCTAGCCCTCCTCGCCATGGTGCGGGAACAGCGGGCCGTGCTTGAGCGGGTTGAGGCTGTCTTGACCGCCATAGAGACTCACGCAAGCCTCGACTCAAGTCCCGTCGAATACAGAACCGTTGGCGGATGGGTTGACGTCGAGGACGCCCTAACCGCCGCGCTCACCGCAACGGAGGCATCATGAGGTTCACATGGCTCACGTACCGCGTAGCGATCTGGCGCGCCAAGAAGATGGAGGCGCTGGAATTCGCGCAGCATCAGTCGGCATTCCGCGGGCCTCATGCTTGGATGACTCGCTGGGAGTTCACGGAGGCCTTGCTCAAACGCTACAAGCGAGAAAGGAGCGCATCATGAGCGAATCAACCCGCGAGTCCCAGGCGCGCTTGCAGTCTGACGGCCACGATTTGACGGCGGTAATCCAGACGCGGCGGCTACGGAAGTGCATCGCCGAGGGAGCACACGTTGACGGGGCATGCGGGAGGTGCGGGCTGTGAGTCAGAGAATGCCGGACTACGACGCGCTCCTGGCCCGTGAGTCAGAGTCCCGCGAACGGATCGCGAAGGCCTTGTTTGAACTGGACATGCAGAAGACGCGAGACGCCTACAGCCCATCAACCATCCGACACATCCTCGAAGGGAAGCCATGAATTGCAAATGTGGCGCTGAAACCCCGGACGGCATCTACCTGTGCCACGCCTGCTGTGCCCGCCTGGAGCAACTGTTGTGCGAGCTGGATGGCATTGTTGAGGATCTGCTTGCGGCGATTCCGCGGGCCAGCCTGACAGCCTCGTATGGTGAGCGTGTCTCGGCTTCGGGTAGTCTGCACGCGCCGTCGCCGATCAACGACACAGCACTTGATGCGCACATGGCGTTGGACAAGTACCTGCGGGAGATATGCACAAGACTCACAAGATTCACAGGTATTCACACGACCCGGCGCGACTCGTCCGGGCTCGCGTCGTACCTGCTGACCCACATGGGTTCGTTGCGCACGCAGGATTGGGCAGGGGATGTTGAAGGCGAACTGGGGCGGCTGCTCAGGGAGTGCGAGAACGTCACCCGCGTGCACGAACAGAAAGTGTTCGCCGGGACATGCGCCGAGGACGGGTCCGACCTGTACGCGGTGAAGGGTTCCGATTCGGCCCGGTGCAAAACGTGCGGGCTCAGTTACGAGGTGGCCAGGTGGACGGCGTACGCGCAAACCGCCAAGGACTACTACATC
>Ga0065714_10065237_pt1 | contig 11524 bp, 9 predicted proteins | sample MisRhiReplicate2_FD_59101 | JGI IMG/M metagenome (GOLD analysis project Ga0065714, IMG submission 59101) | Miscanthus rhizosphere microbial communities from Kellogg Biological Station, MSU, sample Rhizosphere Soil Replicate 2: eDNA_1 v2... | ecosystem: Host-associated > Plants > Roots >... | reverse complement strand
AAGTTTGGCGTTTACAAAAAACAACATGAGTAAAGCAATAATTAAAACAGAGAAAGGGAACATGACTGTTCAGTTTTATGATCAGGATGCACCAAATACAGTTGCTAACTTTAAAAAATTAGCTAACGAAGGATTTTATGATGGAATTACATTTCACCGAGTTATACCAAACTTTGTGGTTCAGGCTGGATGTCCAAACTCTAAAGATCCTGCAAAAGCACACTTAGCAGGTACTGGTGGCCCGGGTTATAAAATTGATTGTGAGCTTTCTGGTGAGAACCAATATCATGACCGTGGTGTTTTATCGATGGCGCATGCCGGAAGAAACACTGGAGGATCACAGTTCTTTATCTGCCACAGCAGAGACAATACTGCTCACTTAGACAGAAATCATACTGTATTCGGTAAAGTAGTAGAAAATGTCGATATTGTTGATGATATTAAACAAGGTGACAAGATTTTAGGAATAGAAGTAATAGAGGATTAATATGAATTTAAGAGGAATAGTAGCAGTATCTGGAAGACCAGGCCTATTTAAACTAGTAGGGCAAAATAAAGGCGGATATGTTCTTGAGAGCCTTGATGCTCAAAAAGTTAAAATTGTAGCCAATATTACTACAACCAAACTTGCATCATTAGAAGACATTACCATTTACGGCGAAGATGAAGATCTGAAACTTGTAGATGTTTTGGCTAACATTGCCGCCGCTAAAGGAAACGTTCCTGATGCAAAATCAGATGCAACTGCTTTAAAAACATTCTTTAAAGAAGTTGCTCCGGATCATGATGAAGAGAAAGTATATAGCTCTGACATGAAAAAGATCGTTACCTGGTATCATTTACTAAAAGAGTTGCCTTTATTTACAGAGGAAGCGCCATCAGTAACTGCAGAGCAGGAAGCTTTAAAGGCAGAAGAGAAGAGTGAAAAAAAGCCAAAAGCTACGCCAAAACCGGCAAATGCAAAGGCTCCGGCTAAAACTTCGCAGCCAGCTAAAAAAGCAAACATGACCAGTAAAAAAGGCGTGTAGTTAGCGAATTACAATATTAAACAAAGCCGGGTTATTTATAATCCGGCTTTGTTGTTTTAAGCCAGATACCAGATCAGCAAAAATGCTATTGCTGAAATAACAATAGCAATGATATAGCTTAAACGATCCTTCCCCCTGTCACTTTTAAATCTATAGTTTCTTTTATAATCTGATGGTAAGCGCATAGTAAATCTCCTTTTATATAATGATGAAAGCCGTTTTAAATTTCCATAAAATTAATACAGATTATTCATGATGATATGGCTCACCTTTTAAAATACTAAAAGCCCTGTATAGCTGTTCTACAAAGAATAAACGTACCATTTGGTGAGAAAAAGTCATGTCAGAAAGCGACATACTTCCGTTAGCCCGCTTATAAACAGACTCATCAAAGCCATACGGACCGCCTATTACAAATACCAAATGTTGAACACTTCCAATCATCTGTTTGTTCAAATAATTTGAAAAAAGAACAGAAGTATATTTTTTTCCCTTCTCATCAAGTAAAATCACAGTGTCCGGATTGTTGATATGCTTTAACATCATTTCAGCCTCCTTAGCCTTTTGTTGCGCTTCACTTAAGTTTTTAGTGTTTTTTACATCAGGAATAACAATCATATTAAATCCGATATAGTGTTTTAATCGGTTTAAATATTTCTCAATACCTTCAATAAGATATTTTTCTTCGGTTTTTCCTGTAACAAGTAGTGTAATCTTCATCTAATTAGTGGGCTAATAATCAATTCCCTATATTTATCAAACCGAGCCGAAGCAAACAGTTCAATGGAGAAAAATACAATGATAAGAACAAAAGATAGCATTTTAAACGATTACAGAAATAATGTAGAAAGCCAGAAAGCTCAGATTTATGGCCTCAAAAGCAAACTCAATAAAATATCATTCTCCAGATTGGGCCTTTTTATTGCCGAGATATTAATAGTTGCGCTCATCATAAATATTGGCTTTTCGTGGGTATTAATAGTATTAACAGTTATCCCTGTAATCCTTTTTATGGTTTTGGTTAAAAAGCAAATTGCAGTACAACAAGAGCTAACCTATGCTGAACAACTTTTGTGGGTTTACCAAAATGAAGTGAATCATATTACCTCAAATATCAATGGATATAGTGATGGCGAAAACTATAGCGACGAATACCATCCATATTCATCCGATTTGGATATATATGGGCATGGTACTTTGTTTGCTCACATCAATAGATGCAATACAAATAATGGCTTAAATATCCTTGCAGAAAATCTTGGCAGGCCAAATGATAAGGACATTATTTTGCAGCGACAGGAAGCCATTACCGAAATGACTGAGCATATTGATAAAACCTTTCATTTTCGTGCCGAATTGCAAAACCACAAGCCCGGTCAACTTGATGTTATTAGAGATAAACTGGAGCATCAGTTGCCCAACCAGCTAAAGTTTACTCACAATAAAGCACTTCAATTGTACGTAAAAATAGGTCCCTTTATTGCCATTGGCTTGCTCATACTTGGTGCAATATTCGGTGGTTTTGTCTGGAAAATATTAGGCTTTGTGATCTTATTTAATATGGGGATGATTTTCTTCAACCAGAAATACATTAATCTGGTTTATTATGGATTTACAGGAAGCTCAAATTTACTGGACTCCTTTTCTGGTACCATAAAGTGGACCGAAGATATAACCTGGAAGAGCCCTTATACTAAAGATTTTTTTAAGGGAAATGACGAAAACAACTTAACCAATGACCCCGTAAGTAAACAAATCAAACAGCTATCGACTATCATTAAAGCATTTGACGCCAGGCTGAATCCTTTTTTAGGATTTTTTTTAAACGTGTTTTTGCTTTGGGATTTAAAATGCTCCATCGATTTGAATAAATGGTATTTAAGATCATCAGCTAACCTGATAGGAGGCCTGTACAGAATTAGCCAGTTCGAAGAGCTGATTTCCTTTACAACGCTTAATTATAATCAGCCGGATTGGAACTTCCCAACAATTACAGATACCTCTAGTTTAAAAGGTGCTGAACTAGGGCATCCATTAATTCACGAAAGAGAACGCGTAGTAAACGATTTTAACCTCGAGGCATATCCAACGGTTGATGTTGTTACGGGCTCAAACATGGCAGGGAAAAGCACATTCCTGCGTACTGTAGGTATTAATATGGTGCTAGCGTTTGCGGGTGCACCGGTTTGCGCTAAAGAAATGTCGCTTTCAATATTTAAAGTGCTTTCTTATATGCGTATTAAAGACTCTCTGAACGATCATACATCAACCTTTAAAGCAGAACTGAACAGGCTTAAAATGATACTCGATGCCATCAGCGTTTCGGCAAATTCATTTGTGTTGATTGATGAAATGCTTAGAGGAACAAACAGTAAGGATAAATACCTTGGCTCAAAAGTGTTCATCGAAAAGTTAATTACACAAAGAACACCTGCACTGTTTGCAACACACGACCTGCAACTTTCAGAAATGGAAGCCGACCATACCCACGAAGTTAGAAACTACCATTTTGACATTCACATAGCTGAAGACGAAATGAAGTTTGATTATAAATTGAAACATGGCCCTTGCAAAACTTTTAATGCGGCCCTGTTACTCAAACAGATAGGCTTAACATTAAGTTAATACCATAATGCCATATTGCCTTTAATAACTACAGGTATGATTAAAGCGTCTGATTTTGGTGAAGATTTTTTATGGGGAGTAGCAGCGGCTGCGGCACAGATTGAGGGCGCAGCAAATAGTTATGGTAAAGGCCCATCAATTTGGGATACCTTTTCTAAAAGATCAGGCAAAATAAAAAGAGGACATCAGCCCACACAGGCTTGCGATTTTTATCATAAGCACAAAGAAGACATTGCACTTGTTAAAACACTTGGTTTCCCTGTTTTTCGGTTTTCAATATCATGGCCTAGAATCCTGCCATATGGTAAAGGGCCAATAAATAAAGAGGGGATCCTGTTTTATCACAATGTGATAGATGCGTGCCTTCTAAATGGAATAATTCCTTATGTAACACTTTACCATTGGGATTTACCCGATGCATTGGAGGAAGAAGGAGGGTGGACAGCTTATAGTGTCAACGATTCCTTTAATAACTTTGTATCTATTTGCGCCAAAGAATATGGTGATAAGGTTAAGAACTGGATAGTTTTAAATGAGCCTTTCGGCTTTACCTCGCTTGGCTATATGCTGGGCATACATGCGCCCGGAAAAACAGGATTAACCAATTTCTTTTCTGCAGTTCATCATACTGCAATAGCACAAGCTGATGGAGGACGAATATTAAGGGCAGAAGTCCAAAATGCCAATATTGGCACTAGCTTCTCCTGTTCCGAAGTTATGCCTTATACGCAAAGCGATGCTGATGTAACTGCCGCTAAAAGGATAGATTGTTTGATGAACAGGTTGTTTATTGAGCCAACGCTTGGAATGGGCTATCCGGGAGCAGATTGGGATTTGATGGAAAAGTTCTCTATTCAGCACTCTACCTGGCGACATACAGAGCGCTTAACCTTCGACTTCGATTTTATAGGTCTACAAAACTATTTTCCGTTAACCATAAAATACAACGCATTTATTCCTGTTTTGCAGGCTTGGGAGGTAAAGGCCAAAAGCCGAAAGAAACCTCATACTGCAATGGGCTGGGAAATAAATGCTGATAGCTTTTATAATATTATTAAACAATTTGCGTCCTATCCCGGTATTAAAAAGTTAATGATTACCGAAAATGGGGCCGCATATCATGACAAGCTTTCTGGCGGTCATGTTTACGATCTGGAACGTATAGCCTATTTTGAACTTTATCTGGCAGCCTTGCTAAAGGCTAAAAATGAAGGGCTAAATATTACAGGCTACATGGCATGGACACTGATGGATAATTTTGAATGGGCAGAGGGTTTTAATGCCCGTTTTGGATTGGTTCATACTGATTTTAAAACTCAACACAGAACTATTAAGGATTCAGGCTATTGGTTTCAACAATTTTTAAAAGGAGTTTAACCCAGCTTTGAATTAAAGCTCGTGTCATTCAATATTGACTAATCGACAAGTCTATGTTGTGTCCACCTTTTTTCAGGGAAAACATGGCCTAGACACGGAGGGAAGATGGACTTACTACAAACTATTTTACGTATGAGCAACTAGTCCATCCTGACCCAAAATCGTATTTATATACTCAGCTCTTGTGCTGCTTTTAAGTACCTCGTATCCCGATTCAACCTTGGTGTCTTTTGGGAACAGTGCTTGTAATTTACCTAGTACTTCTAAGGGTTCCTTATCATCTTTTTTAATTATAAGAATATTGAAGGCTCGCGAAATCGCATCAGCAATTTGCTGTTGAGTCATGTTTTTGTTTATTGCAGGTGCAGGTTTGTTTGAAATAATCTGTAGTGCTGCCTCATAATCCTTATTTGATAAGTCGGTTTTGCCTAGCTGTTCATACACTAATCCTCGCTTTATTAAAATATCCGGATTATTTGGTTGGCTCTTTAGCCAATCAGAACATAGTGGGATGTTTTCATTAAAGAGTTTCATAGAATTATTGAAATTCCACAGATTTAGGTAAGCAATTTGGTAACCAGGCTCAATTGTAATGGCCTGTTTCCAAAGATCAATGATTTTTAAAACAGAATCCTTGGATATGTTTCGGCTCACAAAATCCATCTGTATCTTAACTGCACTATCATTAAGCGCAACGGCTTTGTTGTTGAATTGTTGGTCTCCTGTTTTTTCGGATTGATTACAGGATATGAATGCGGTAGTAAGAAATAAAGCTATTAATAGGTAAGGTTTAATGGTGGTGTTCATGATTGGAAATATATTTGGCTGTGCTTTTTAAAAGCTGAGCTAATATAGGGAATCACTAAAATATTACAGCTAATTTTTTTGCTGGGTTGTCCAAAAATCCCCATTTTGAGGCTTTTCTGTATATTTATATCCGAAAGAGATCAAATGGATAAAATTATAGTATTAACAACTTTTTATAATCCGATTGAAGCCAATATTGTGAAAGCAAGATTAATGGATAGTGGCGTTCAATGTTTTTTATCTGATGAGAATTCAATCACCTTAAATCCTTTATATACCCAGGCTTATGGAGGGGTTAGGTTGCATATTTTTGAAAGGGATATCGCAATAGCAAAAAGCATCCTTGAGGACGAAAATGTTCAGTTACCTCAGGAGGAAACAGAGCTAGGTATTGAAATTTGTCCTAATTGCGGATCCAGTCATGTAGGTTATGTACAGGCTACAAAAAAGAGATTTGGCCTGTTAACAATGATAGTTTCCTTTGCTTTGATGATTTACCCTTTTCATGTTAAGAAAACATATCATTGCTTTGATTGTGAACATGAGTTTTAGACCAAACTAAAAATCGATTTCAATTAAGCGGCTGCCTTTTTTTCTCGCTCTACAGACAATACCCCATCTCCTTCAATTAAAAAGCAAACCAGGCCTATAAGCACAATGCATGATACCCAAAATTCTGCATAAGGTCTAAATATATCTGCTTTTATATTAACAAAGAATACAGCCACAATAAGGATAGGTAAGTTAAGCGCGCAAAATAGACGCGTTTGTGAACCTATGGCAATGAGTATTCCACCGATAATATGGAGCACAATAATGATGTGTGCCATCAAACTAATCGATACTGCTACTCCTAACATGGCGTCTTTCATCATATTGGTAAAGGCATGTAAGTTTGAAGCAAATGCGATGCCTTTCCAGATAAGTACAAGGCCTAAAAGAATCCTTAAATAGTCAATCCATTTAGGGTGATGATGATTACCCCAGTTTTGAACTTTAGTGAGTACATTCATAATCTTAATATTTGGTTATATGAATTTACTAAAAAAAATATGCATTTCCTTTTTTAATACAGCTCAATAATTTGAGTGGTTTAAATAGCTAGTGTTTTCTTATTAAACAGTGTTGCCAGGGTATTTGTTCTTGCTTTTAGTGCATTTTTTGTAAATGGCTGAAAGAAAGGGCGCAATGTGAAACGAAGACTATTGCTAATAGCTGGGTTTCAGTAAATGGTTTTAGCAGATAAAATCATTACCTTTAATGTTACAAAACTGAACCAAATATATTGTATTCACAAAAACTCAACCGTATAGACTCAACCACTATTTTTTATGAATTTTTTTAATAAACTCGTATTAGCTATTGTCGCCATGTTCGGATTTTCGACTGTGGTAAATGCTCAAACAAAAAATATAGAGCTTAAATCTCCCAATGGGGGATTGAAAGTTGCCATAAATTTATCCGACAAGATATATTATTCCCTCTCCTCTGGTGATGACCTGCTGCTGGAAAACAACTATTTACAGATGAGCCTTAGAAATGAGGTTTTAGGACAAAATCCGAAATTAACCGGCAGCAAAAAGGGACAAGGTAATGAAACCATTAAACCTTATATTTCCTTAAAATACTCAACAGTAAAAAATAATTATAACTCTTTAATACTCAGTTTTAAAAGTGGGTATAATGTAGAGTTTCGTGCATTTGATGATGGCATTGCTTATCGCTTTATTACTAATAAGAAAGGAAGTATAGAAGTGATGAATGAGGAATTTGCCGTTAACTTTCCTTCTGAATATGCACTTCATTTGCAACAACCAGGAGGATTTAAGACCGCTTATGAAGAATTATACTCACAAGTGAAATCAAATGATTGGAAGCCTGAAAATAAAATGTCGACGCTTCCTGTACTTATCGATACCAAAAAGAAATACAAAATATTGATCAGCGAATCTGACTTGACTGATTATCCTTGCATGTTTCTTAAAGGCACTGGAAATAACGGGATGTCGGCTGCATTTCCTAAGGTTCCGCTTGAATTTGGAGATGATGGCGACCGTAGCCTAAAAATACTTAAAGAGGCTGATTACATTGCAAAAACTTCCGGTACCCGTAATTTTCCATGGAGATTCTTTGTGGTAACTTCTGACGACAAGAAGCTTCTTGAAAATACAATGACTTTAAAGCTGGCTTCGCCAAGTGTTATTAAAGATCCTAGTTGGGTTAAGCCAGGGCAGGCAAGTTGGGAGTGGTGGAATGATGCTGCTCCGTACGGTTCGGATGTGAATTTTGTTTCGGGCTATAATCTGGCCACTTATAAGTATTACATAGACTTTGCTGCTAAATTTGGTATACCATATATTATTATGGATGAGGGTTGGGCAAAGAGTACCAGAGACCCTTATACTCCAAATCCAGATGTTGATGTACATGAATTGATTCGTTATGGTAAAGAGAAAAATGTGGGTGTGGTGCTTTGGTTAACCTGGCTAACAGTTCATAAGAATATGGGGTTATTTAAGACTTTCCAGGAATGGGGTGTAAAAGGTGTTAAAATTGACTTTATGGATCGTAGCGATCAATGGATAGTTAATTATTATGAGGATGTTGCTAAAGAAGCTGCAGAACATAAATTGTTTGTCGATTTTCATGGTGCATTTAAACCTGCCGGATTGGAGTATAAATATCCAAACGTGATTTCTTATGAAGGGGTTAGGGGGCTGGAGCAAATGGGTGGATGTTATCCTGATAATAGCTTGTATCTTCCGTTTATGCGTAATGCTGTTGGCCCGATGGATTATACTCCCGGTGCTATGATCAGTATGCAACCTGATGTCTACAGGGCTGAAAGACCAAATGCGGCAAGCATCGGTACGCGTGCTTATCAATTGGCTTTGTTTGTCGTTTTTGAAAGTGGAATACAGATGTTGGCTGATAATCCTACTCTTTATTACAAAAATCTGGATTGCACTGAATTTATTACAAGTGTACCAACCACATGGGATGAAACTAAGGCTTTAGCGGCCAAGATAGGGGAAGTTGCAGTGGTGGCAAAGCGTAAAAAGGATAAATGGTTTATAGGTGCAATAACCAATGGTAAAGAAAAAGAAAGGACTGTTTCTTTAGATTTTGATTTTCTTGAAAAAGGTAGAACCTATACAATGACTTATTTTGAAGATGGAATTAATGCAGGTCGCCAGGCAATGGATTATAGAAGGAAAACTGTGCAGGTGAAGTCTGGTGATAAGATTGATATTAAGATGGTTCGCAATGGCGGATGGGCTGCGGTAATTATGTAATTGAAAAGGTAACTGTATAAAAAAGGGGTTGATATTTTAAATATCAACCCCTTTTTTATACAGAGATATTGGCTACTAAGCGTTTTTAGCTGCTGCTTCTCTGCGAATGATATTCAATGCGCCACCTGCTTTGAACCATTCAATTTGTTGTTCGTTATAACTGTGATTAACAGATATTTCTTCTTTAGTTCCATCAGCGTGGTTTAATACTAAAGTAAGAGGAACATTAGGAGTGAATGTAGTTAATCCAATGATATCGATAACATCACCTTCTAATATTTTATCGTAATCTTCTTTGTTCACGAAGGTTAAACCAAGCATACCTTGTTTTTTAAGGTTGGTTTCGTGAATACGGGCAAATGATTTTACCAATACAGCACGTACACCTAAGTGACGAGGCTCCATAGCAGCGTGCTCGCGGCTTGATCCTTCACCATAGTTCTCATCTCCGATAACGATAGAGCCTAAACCTGCAGCTTTATAAGCTCTTTGGGTTGCAGGTACAGGACCATACTCGCCAGTTAGCTCATTTTTAACTGAGTCAGTTTTTTCGTTAAAGTAGTTTACAGCACCGATTAACATGTTGTTAGAGATGTTATCCAGGTGACCACGGAATTTTAACCATGGACCAGCCATTGAGATATGGTCAGTAGTACATTTTCCTTTTGCTTTAATCAACAGCTGAAGACCTTTAAGGTCTGTACCTTCCCATGGAGTAAATGGATCAAGTAATTGTAACCTGTGTGAAGTTGGAGAAACAAGTACTTCTACTTTACTTCCATCTTCAGCTGGTTGCTGATAACCTGCATCTTCAACTGCAAAACCTTGAGTAGGTAATTCAAATCCGGTTGGAGCATCAAGTTTTACTTGTTCGCCTTTATCGTTAGTTAAAGTATCTGTTAATGGGTTAAAGCTTAAATCACCTGCAATAGCTAATGCAGTTACTAATTCCGGAGAACCAACAAAAGCAAAAGTATTAGGGTTACCATCGGCACGTTTTGCAAAGTTGCGGTTAAACGAGTGTACGATAGTGTTTCTCTCTTGTTTGTCAGAACCAACTCTATCCCACATACCAATACATGGTCCACAAGCATTTGTAAATACTTTAGCACCGATGCTTTTGAATACATCTAAGAATCCATCACGTTGAATGGTGTAGCGGATTTGCTCAGAACCAGGATTAATACAGTATTCAGATTTAGCAGTTAAGCCTTTTTCTGATACTTGTTTTGCAATACTGATTGCACGAGAAATATCTTCGTAAGATGAGTTGGTACATGAACCGATCAATCCTACATCGATTTTCATTGGCCATCCGTTAGCAGCAGCAACTTCTTTCATTTTAGAGATAGGAGTGGCTAAATCCGGAGTGAACGGACCATTCAAATAAGGCTCTAGTTCAGATAAGTTAATTTCAATTACTTGATCGAAGTATTTTTCAGGATCTGCATATACTTCAGCATCACCGGTTAAATGTTCTTTTATTGCGTTTGCAGCATCAGCAACTTCAGCTCTGTTTGTAGCGCGTAAGTAACGCTCCATGCTTTCGTCGTAACCGAATGTTGAAGTAGTTGCACCAATTTCGGCACCCATATTACAAATGGTTCCTTTACCTGTACAGCTCATGCTAGTTGCGCCTTCGCCAAAATATTCAACAATTGCACCTGTTCCGCCTTTTACAGTAAGAATACCTGCAACTTTAAGGATAACATCTTTTGCAGATACCCATCCACTTAATTTCCCGGTAAGTTTAATACCAATTAGTTTAGGAAATTTTAGTTCCCATGGTAATCCTGCCATTACATCACAAGCATCAGCACCACCAACACCTATAGCAACCATACCTAAACCACCTGCGTTTACAGTGTGTGAATCGGTACCTATCATCATTCCACCTGGGAAGGCATAGTTTTCTAAAACAACCTGGTGAATAATACCTGCACCCGGTTTCCAGAAACCAATACCATATTTGTTTGAAACTGAAGCTAAAAAGTCAAATACTTCCTTGCTTTCAGTGTTTGCAGCCGGTAGGTCAATTTCAGCACCATTTTTTGCAGTGATCAAGTGATCGCAATGAACGGTAGAAGGAACAGCAACTCTTGGTCTGCCTGCCTGCATAAATTGCAATAAAGCCATTTGTGCAGTAGCATCTTGCATGGCCACACGGTCAGGAGCAAAATCTACGTAATCAGTACCTCTTGTGTAAGCGGTATTTGTATTTCCAGCCCAAAGGTGGGTGTAAAGAATTTTTTCTGAGAGTGTTAAAGGTCTGCCTACTAATTTACGAGCCGCCTCAACGCGGGGGCCAAAGTTTGCATACACCTTTTTGATCATTTCTATATCAAAAGCCATTGATAATATGTGTTAAAAGGGTAAGTTATTCTTATTATT
>Ga0065714_10002741_pt1 | contig 11526 bp, 10 predicted proteins | sample MisRhiReplicate2_FD_59101 | JGI IMG/M metagenome (GOLD analysis project Ga0065714, IMG submission 59101) | Miscanthus rhizosphere microbial communities from Kellogg Biological Station, MSU, sample Rhizosphere Soil Replicate 2: eDNA_1 v2... | ecosystem: Host-associated > Plants > Roots >... | reverse complement strand
CCTTGCACCGTCGCTGAATGTCGGGCGCGCTCGATCTCGATTTCACCGCTGATAAAGCGCCCTGCACCGAGCAACAGCGTGGTTATGCCGTTCTTGAACCATTGCTGCGATGCCAGCAAGGTTTGCCAGAACAGACCCGGGGTGCCGACCAGTGTTTGATGGAAACCCTTGAAGTCAAAAATTTGCGTCGGGTAGCCGGACAACATGTTCGGCAACATGGTTGCCACGTCCGCTACCTCCACGCCCGGTGGCGTGCCTTGAGCTTGGGAGTAGAAGCTGTGAGCGCTGCTGTACGCATTGCTGAAGCGTTCCCCGCCCATGTTGCAGCACATGACCATCGCCGTGCCGGGTGAGCCGGCCACACCCGGCAGGCGTCGCAGCAAATGATTGACGCGATCGGTGATCAACAGCTTGAACGGATCGACATGGGCCAGAGGTTTGGGACCCATGCCGAAACCGTCGATATCAATGACGCGATCCTGCGCCAGGAATTGGCCCAGTAACGGCTGACCTGGGGCAGGGGAGTAATCAACGAAACGCCCATAAGGGAAACTGACTGATGGCGCTGCCGGCCGATCGAGCTGTTGCTTGAATGACTGCAACGAGCCGTGACTGCCGATCGCTGCTTCAGCTTCGACAATCGCAAGGTCCAGCATTAACACGCCGGGGTTGGCGTGAGGGGCGACAGGGCGGTTGTCGGGAATATATTCATCCACTACCAGATGCGCATTGGCGCCGCCAAANCCNAAGCTNGANATGCCTATGCGGATCGCCGACTGCCGGTCCGCGAGGGGCTGTATCTGCTTTGTGGCCAGTCGCAGGCTGGTCTCGTCGACTTTTGCGCTGGTACGGTAGTCGGGCTGAGGTGGAATCCCTTTGTGGCGCAAGATCATCAGCGCCTTGGCGAGCGAAGCGCCTCCAGCAGCGGCCAGTGGGTGGCCAATGACAGACTTGATTGAACCGATGGTGATTTTTTTGCCGTCTGTGCAGTGGGGGGCGAAGAAGCTGTTCAGCGAGTCCAGCTCTGTCGCATCACCCAGCGGAGTACCGGTGCCATGGGTTTCGATGTAGTCCACGTCATTGGGATCAAGACCGATATAGGCACGCTGGTAAGCCGTGTACTGGGCCTGTTTGCCAGGTGCAAACACTGAACCTTCGGCGCCATCGGCGGACATTCCCAATGCCCGTAAAACACCCAGGGGACGGCGCTGCGCAATCAGGGCCTGCGATACAGGTTCGACCAAAAAGGCGACTGCACATTCGCCCGGCACAATGCCGTCAGCGTCCTGGCCGAACGCCTGCATTTGGGCCCGGGCGGAAAAGGCGGTCAACTGCGAGAAGCCCAGAAACAGCGCCGGTGGCAGCACGGTGTTCAGTGCCATGACAATCGCGTTATCCGCCTGTCCGCTATTGACCAGGGCCTGAGCCATGTCGATTGCATAGGGGAACGAACTACAGGCGGTGTCGACCGATAACGCCGGGCCACCGAAGGCAAAAAGCCGCCGCCAGTTCAGCCACTTGTTCACCCGGCGTGTAGCCCTGTGGTGCTTCGGTTTTTTCCGGACATGCCGGTGACGAAATAACTCTCGTCACTCCAGGATGTTGCGACCACCAATGCGGTGCGTTCTTTGATCAGAGTCGAGCCTTGTCCGGCAAGCTGGGCGAGGAGTGTCTGCAGTACTTTCTTACCGATGGCGACTTGCCGTCCTTCATGCCGTGAAGGGGTTGATGCGTCATCGGTCAGGCAAAAAGCGCTGTCCAGGTAAACGCGATCCTTTTCACCTGCCTTTGCTGAATAGATTGACGCCTTATCCAGTTCCCAGCGTGTCAGCATCGAATTGATAGGTGCTATCTGTCCTTGCGTCAGCAAATGCCAAAGCGCATCCGTTGACGGTGCCCCGGGAAACTCGCCGGCCATCGCGCTGAAGCAAAAGTCGCCCTCTGTTGTTACCGCGCCATTCATACCCTGTCTCCTGATTGCCAAAATGCTGGGTGATCTGTCCGATCACCCGGATTCCATGCCATTTTTTACAGCGGCTCAGTGCTTCAGCTCAGTCGTGCCAGAAGCGACAAGGCGTCCTGCGGCGTACGACGCGACATCAGTGCTTCACCGGCAAACTCGCTGGCAGAGCACTGTTGCGCCATTGATTGGCAGAGTGCTTCTCGGGCAAAACCGTTGAGCCCTAACTGTGCAAAGGGCGTCTCAATGTCGATCGACTGTGGCGCGTCCGGGATCAGGGGTGACAGGGAGTTGAAAAGCAGGTTGCTTGCCTGCCCTTGGTCGTCCGTTGTGGCAGGTGCTTGCACTTCGGTAGCGGGTGTTGATGTCGACTCGGGGGCGGCCAGGGCGGCTTTAATCAGGGCGATTGTTGCCTGCGGATACTTGGCGTTGGCCAGCTCAGTGCTGTTGGCCTTGAGTTGCGGCCACAATGCGACGACCGACTCCAGGAAGTCCAGCTGCACGAGGGAGTCCAGGCCCAGGCTTTCATAGCTTTGTTTTTGGTCGATCTGGTCAACCGTAAAACCGGTGATATTCGCCAGTTGTTCCAGTACCCATGCTTCGACATCCACGGCAGGTGCCTGCGGATCGGCTTCAAGCCGCGCCAGCAAAGCGGTAGGAGTGGGGGCATCAAAGAGCTGCGAGGTGAGCTCTTTCTTTTCCGGGAAGTGCTGGGCCAGGGATTCGAAAATATCGACCATGCCGAGAGAGTCGATACCCAGGCTTTCGAAACTTTGATCGAAGTCGATTTGTTCTTTTTTGAATCCTGTGACTGTACTTATTTCGGCGCGCAGCCATTGCCCGTAGTTGAGTGCGGGTGTTTGTTCCGCAACAGGTGTCGATTCCAGTATTACCGGGTTCGAGTGTACGGGCTCCAGCACCGCAAGGTTTTTATTGACGGGGGCTTCAATCCCATTGGCATAAACACCCTCGAGGACTTGTTGGTGAGCATTGAAGTAATGCGCAGTGACGGATTCGGCCTGCTCCAGCAAACGCATCAATATTGATTCTTTTGCAATATTGGACTCGCACAGTGAATCAATGATTTTTTCTGAAAGAGAAAAATAGCTGTTGGCTATTTTTCCATTGGACACGATGAATTCCTGCACAACATCGTTGAGTTGGAAGCGCATGAGGTTCTCCTAACCAAAGTCGGTATATGTTTTCTACAAACAAGAAATAAAAAGTCTTGGCCCAGGGGTGGGCCTTGTGTGAATCAATGAACCAGGTTGGCAGTAGCCATATAGCGACTTAAAGTTGGAGTTCCACTGCGTCGATCTCGGAAGATGTTGTTTTTCTGGCTCCTTTGAGCAGCCCGGATCTTACGTTCAGATAAGTGAAGAGCGTTATTGCATCGGCTCCCTGGAAAGCGATGTAGCCGTCAGGACGAATCAACATCAACGTGCCCGCTTTGGCATGGTAACGCTTGTGCAGCCGCCAATCGGGGTCCAGCAACGTCGAGTGCCAGGAAGGCAGTTCGGCGCTGCTCAGGGCATCAATAACGCAATAAGCCTTGATGCCCGGGTAGTCCTTCTCCACCGACTCGGCCAGCGAGTAATAGCCCGGCAACAACGGGGAAAACTGATCGGCTGCGCTGAAAATCAACAGCGTGAACGTTCCGTGGAACAAGTCGATCAAGCGCTTTGGCGGCATACCTTGCAGTTGCCACAACTCGACATCGGGTGCCAGTTGCCCGGCGCGAGGCACCGACGTCTGGAATTCAGGTTTCTTGCCTTTTTTATCCCAATTCATGCGCTGCTTTTTCGTCAGCGATTCCTGGATGTAATCACTCTTGCCGTAGTGGTACTGATGACCGGAAATCATCGACGGCAGTTTGCGCTGAACCTTGCGCCTGTTGCTTATCAGTGGCAGAACATTGTCGCGCAGCCAAACGAGGGCGCGATGCTTGACGGTAATCAGTCCGGTCAGTCGATGTGCCGTGTTCTCGACTTCCAGGGCCACCGGGTAACGCTCTTCGTTGTAGCTTTCCAGCAACGATGGATCAGCCAGGCCCTGATCGACATAGGCCATTTTCCACGCCAGGTTATAGGCCTCGGAAACCCCCAGGTTCATCCATTGGCCACCNATCGGGCTGCCGATATGAGCCGAGTCGCCNACCAGAAACACAGAGCCTTGCTGCAACGACTGCACGCGGCGATGTTGGAAAGANGCGATGGTGGTCGATGAAATATTGGACAACGTCATCTTTTGCCCGCGTCCTTCGCACAACCGCTGAAAGTTCTCCAGGCTCAAGGAAGGGCGCTCACCTTCTGGTGGCAGGTTGTAGGGCATCTCGATGAAAAGTCGATAACGGGATTGAGCGCTGATCGGCGCGACCGCGACATAACCGTCCTGTGCACCCAGGAAGAAAGCGCCTTCGTCCTTGCTTCCAGACCACTCGATATCGGCATCGGCGAGCATGAAGAAGCGGTCGTAGGACGATCCTTCGAAGGTCATATCAAGACGTTTTCTGATGTTGCTGCGAGCACCGTCGCACGCGACCACCCAGCGGCTGGAAAAGGACTCGGCGCTGCCGTCCGCATGCTGAAGCGTCATCTGCACCGAGCCCGGCTGGTTTTCTATATCGACCAGCTCGGTATTCCATTCAACATCTGCTCCCAACTTGTTCAGTCGCTCAAGCAGAATCTTCTCTGTCTGCGGTTGTGGCAGGCTGAGGAGCAGGGGGTAGGTGGCGTCCAGGTAGGAGAAGTTGTAGTTCAGCACCCGTTTGGCGTTCGATTGCACCGAAAACTGGTTGATAGTGAATCCGTCGCTGATGGCCTGATCGGCAACTCCCAGATCTCGGAAAATTTCCAGGGTTCTGGAATGGATGGCCATCGCTTTGGTTGCGGTCGAGGGACCGGCATTCTTTTCAATGATGCGAAAAGAGACGCCCCACTTCTTCAGCATGATTGCCAGGGACAGGCCAATCGGGCCGGCGCCTACGATCATGACTGTCGGGGTATGACCGGGTTGGCTGAAGTGCTTGGGGGCCAAAGTGCTCAGAGTGTTCATCGGTTAGTACCAGTTTCTGTAGAAGGGAGAGTTGGCAATGCCGAGCAGGGCATCGTCACCGGATGAATCCCCGTAGGCATAAATGTAAAAGTCATCAAGGTTGCTCAGGCAGCCCTTGAGCCGTGTGACTTTCTCTCTCTCAACACAGTTGGTACCTGATATTCCTCCGGTCAGTTTGTTCTTCGCCGTCGCCAGGCGAGTGCCGCAGACATAGTCAAAACCCGCTGCCTGACCCCAGGGAATCAGGTAGTTTTCCGGCGAGTTGCTGACCAGCGCAGTGACATGCCCCATGGACTGATGCCATTGCAGCCGGCGCAGGGCCTCGGGCCTGAGCCAGAGCGGTAGCAGCTCGCTGATGAAATACTTGGCATGCTCGCGCTCTTGCTCAACGGACAGACCGCCCAGATAACAGGCAATGAATGCCAGTCGGGCTTGCATCAATGGCGTGATGCCAACGATTACACTGAGCATTTTGGGTAGCAGGGGAATGATCCTGAGCCAGAACGATCGGGTTCCCACGATATAACGCATGTAGCGCCAGAACGTATGTCTGTCGGTCAATGTGCCGTCAAAGTCAAACACGGCCAGTACCGGTTGTGTGCCATTAGCTTGCATGAATCTCTTCCTTGAGAGAGATGATCTCGATGGTTTTGGGCAACTTGAAGCCCGAGAGGTAGCGCGAGAGCAGGGTAGAGACAGCGCTCTGGGTCAGGTCGCCGCTCCCTTCAACGCACAGGTGCAGTACGTTGACCTCCTTGTTGTCCGGGACGATGTAAGCTTTCGCGCGCACCACATCCGGGTGCTTCAGGGCAATGGATTCGATTTCAGTCAGGTCGACCATTTGCGCTTTGATCTTCGAGATTCGCAGGCGTTGGCAATAGAAGAACACATGCCCGTCGTCGTCCCGCCAGACCAGATCACCCGTGTGTAGCCAACCATCACGGAAGAACCGGGCATTGGCGTCCTCTGCATCGTTATAGCCGTCAATCACCATCGAACCGCGAATCAGCAGTTCGCCAATGCGTCCAGGTGCGACATCCCGCCCTTCGGCATCGACGACCCGTAGTTCTACGCCTCTGATCGGTTGTCCCATGGCGCCGCGATGGACCTTGCCAATCGAGCTCTGGACAATCACCGGCATGCTCTCGGTCAATCCATAGCCTTGCAGCACCGGATTGCACCCCAGCAGCCTTCCCAGCTTCTCGGCTTCGTCTGCGGGTAAATGACTGCCACCCGAATAAATCATCAGGTGAGGGTGCAACGGCAACAACGCGCCCTTGCGTTTGGCCAGTCGTGTATTGAAGTAGCGAATGACGTCGGGCACCAGGCAGGCAAAGGTGACCTTATGCTGGGACAAGACTTCTGCCAGATCCCTGTTGAGCAGGGTGTTAGTCATTAACAGTGTGGCGCCCACGCTCAAGGGGAAAACCATCATCACCGACAGGCCGAAGATGGCATACAGCGGCAGCGTCACCAGATGAACGGAGCCGACACCTTGAAGATGAAACTGCTCATGCAGGCCATCACTCGATTGCGTCAAATCAAGGTAGCGGTGAGAAACGGCCAGCGGTTTACCGATGCCCCGGTAGGTGAACTGTACCGAGACAATCGGATTGCCTTCGGGCAGTAACAAGGGCTCGGTCTGTCGGGGAAGCCGAGAGTCCGCTGTTGCGTTGTCGGGCAGGGGCGATGACGGCTCGCTTGCGGCGTTCAACACCAAGGAGTGCTTAACGCCGTAGTCAGGCTGAAATGTCTCGCTATGCTGCTCGAACAGCGTTTCGGTGGTCACTACCAGCGTCGGTCTGGCGATGCTGATGACGCTGTTCATTTCGAATGGCGTCAGTTTGTAGTTGAGAATGACCGGAACCGCACCGCGACCGATGATCGCCAAATAGTAAGCGATGAACTCCACCCCATTGGGTAGAACGAGCGCTACTTTGTCGCCAGGCAATACATTTAATGCTGAGAGTGCGCCATTGCACTCTTCAGCCTTTATACGCAACTCACGGTAAGTGACGGTATCTTCTTCCGCGTCCAGGTTCCTGATAGCAATGTGCTCGGGGAACGACTCTGAAAAACCGACGAACCGATGCAGAAAACCTTCTTTAGATGAAAGGCTTTTCATTTACCAACCTCTCTCAATCCTTGAATTTATGGTCAGACAAAAAAGTACTACAGAGGCAGGCTATATATAAATTGTTTCAATTAAGCATCAATGTAGTTATTTTTCCGATACCAATCCAGGGTATCGGTCAATGTTTCCGTCACGGGGCGGAACTTGCACTGCAATTCTTTCAGGCTTTTGTTGTGGCTGAAATGGGTGCGCCCTTGCTCTTGTTCCATGAGTTTGACAGTGGAAGTGCTGATGAGCACCGGCTTTTTCGTGATTCGGTAATAACCTTCATAGATCAAGGCAATTATACGCAGCATGAACAGTGGCACTTTGCGCTCCGGCGCTTTTACGCCGCTGACACTGGAGAGCGCCTGGAAAATGCTTTTCATGTCCATGTGATTGCCGGCTGCCAGGTAGCGTTCTCCGGATCGGCCGCGTGTGATCGCCGCGAGTTGATGCTCTGCTACATCCCTGGCATCGACAACGGAAAAACTTCCAGGCAGTACGCCGGGCAATTTCTGTCCGACAAAGTCGAGCAGGAACTGTCCTGATGAGGTCGGGCCGATGTCCCCAGGGCCAAACATCCAGCCAGGCAATACCATGGCGACGAACATGTCCGGATGCCGCGCCAGGAATTCCTGAACTTTCTGTTCAGACAATATTTTACTCAGGTAGTAATCGTCAGCCTCCGATTCACTGCGAGACATTGTTTCATCGATCACCTGATCTTTATCGCCCTTCAAGACGGCAATGGAGGAGGTATGGACTGCACGACGAATGCCTGCGGCATAAGCGGCCTGCAACAGGCGCTCGGTACCGGTCACGTTAGTGTCATACAGTTTCTGCCAGTGCTTTCCACCTTTGTAACTATCGCGGAAATAGGCGGCCGTATGAAACAAGGCATCACAGCCTTGCAAGGCATGACTGAAGGCGTCGACATTGAGCATGTCGCCTTCGATAAATTCGACAGGCAGATTGCCGAACTGCTTCTTGGCTTTTTCGACGGAGCGGACCAGTGCTTTTACTTTGATGTTTCGCTTTAAAAGCGCATGAACCACATTATTGCCGAGCAGGCCTGTAGCGCCTGTAACAAAGGCATATTCCATTAAAATCCAGCTCCTGTGGGGTGGTAACCTGCTACTGCATTGAGATTGATGTCACCGCGCTCGATGCTTTGACCAGGCAGGGGGCGTCAACGGCGGCAAGTAAAAACCATTCGGTATCTGGAAATCAAGCGGTATTTAACAGTCGCCACAAGGTCGACGTCCTTGAACCCGACCTGAAACACGAAAATCCTGTGGTTTAGAGCGTTGTCGACAGCAGGCATTCACCGGGATCGGGCGGATTGAGGTCATCGCTAGACATTTTTGCCGTCCGTCGCCTGCCTTCTGGGGGGAGTCAAAAGACACCCTCGCTGACTCGATTCATCAGGGCGCGCGCGTCAGGCTGGATACCAAGGCGCCTGAACGTGCGGGGCCCAATACATGGCATTTACATGGCACTCCTTAAAAGTTTAAATGCAAAGTGATTAAGAGGGCTTAGTATAAGATATGATAGTTAAAACAGGTTTGCGCAGTGAGTGGCAGATCCGTTGCATCCAGTTACAAATAGATTTGTTTGGCCAAAGGAGCCGAAGGCGTGATTAAAAAGAGATTAGGTCGAGAAGAAAGTCAGCAAATAACAAGGGATAAGTTATTCGATACCGCCACTGACCTTATGGTGAGAAAAGGTTTTCACGCCACCAGTGTCAACGCCATTTCCGAGGAAGCCGGTTTTTCGAAGGGGGCCTTCTTTTCAAACTTTACAAGTAAGTCGGACTTGCTTCTGCAGTTAACTCAGAGATTCAAGGGAGTTGAGATTGATCGATTGAGTGTCACCCTGACTTCAGGGTATTCATCGGAAGAGCTGACCCATGGATTGAATGCCTATATTGACACGCTTAAAAATAATACCAGTTGCGCGATTCTTGATGCTGAGTTGCAACTGATCGCCTTGCGTGATGAAGAGTTCTCAACGCATTACTACGATCTGCATCAGGAAAATAGTGAAGCCTTGGGTAAGTTGATTACCATCATATTTAATCATGCAGGCAAGAAGCCTCCTTTGGCGAATGCCGCTCTTGCAAGGACCTTCACCGCTTTGTCGGAAGGTTTGATACTGCAAGGGCATAAAGATCCAGCCTCTGAAATAAAACTGGTGTTGAACTCGCTTATCCAGACAGCAGAGCCCTTATAGAACGCTGCCATTCTTGTGATACATACGATATTCGCATGTCCGGGGCTCAGACCTCGGGCAGGATGCGAGCAGCCATGCCCATCTTTAGCGCACACAATAAGGTCTGCGCAGTAGCGCTCAGTGATTCTGGAACGTTTTCAATCCTCGTTGTACGGCGGGCCTGGCTTCGATCGCGTCGAACCAGCGTGATAAGCGTGAAAGCACTGCCCAATCCAGCCGATCACGAAATGATGCCGCAATGGTGAAAGCGGAGATGTCCGCCATGGAGAACTGATCTCCGGCCATAAAGTCGTCGGTAAGAAACCGTTCTGCGTAGACGAGTTGTTCAATGACGCGTTGATCGATAACTGTGGCCGCATCATTAAATCCTGCCTGGCGCAGGGAAAATGCAACATGACTGGGCCCGATGACGTCCGTTACGAAAAAGAAATAACGATCAAACACCCGGTCGCGTTTTGGTCCACGATGCGCAGGTGCAAGCCGACCCGGAGCTTTTGCATCAGCGAACTGAATGATTGCGTTCGATTGGTTAATGACCAGCGGGAGTGTCGATGAATGGTCGACCAGGGTTGGGACTTTTCCTGCCGGATTAAGCGCCAGGTACGACAAGTCGCGTTGCTCATTCGCCTGCAAGTTCAGTCTTCGTGCGGTGTAGGGGATACCTGCTTCCTCCAAGGCTATTGCAGCCCTCAGACTGTTGCCGGTAGGCGCGCCATACAGCTCTATTTTCGGGCTCATCAGACACTCCCTGAAAATGAATGGATGATTATTGGATGCTAAGTGAAAAGCGGCATACGCGCCTGTCTACAAGGAGTACGCACAACGTTTCGCGTCAGTTAACCAGTCCGCTTAGGTATGCCCATTCGACGAGCATGGCCAAGTAGAATGTGTACGCCGCTCAGCACTAATGTGACTTGTGATGGTCAATACACCCCGCGCGACCGTCAGCGGTCGTACTGCCCGGCGCCGACCGGATCCGCATCGGCAATTTGATCAAGGACAGTGAAAGCATGCTCACCGCAATATAATCCGCAACCGCCTGCACCTGGTTCCGTGAATCGGGACTCGCCGTACGTTTACCCCTCAATCCAATTCGAAGATTTAAAGCATGCACCTACGCAAAATTGCAGTTGGGCTGTCGGCCCTTGTTTTGCTCTCGACCGGGGCACAAGCCCGCAGTCTGCTGGATTTCATCAAGCCGCCCACCCAGCATCAGCAACAAACCTCCCACTCGGGCTCGATCAGCCAGAGCGCGGCGCTGGAACTCTATTCAAACAAACAGAAACAGGCATCGTTTGACGGCTGCGCGGATCTGTTCCCGGCCGCGAAACCGATCAACATGGCCACTGTGCCTGCCACAATGAAACCCTTGGCCCTGTGTTCCGATAACTTCGCGGTGCTGTACTCGCAAACCAGCAAGACACCGCTGGTAGTGGTCGAACGCCTTAATGCCGCCCAGCTGCAGGATGCCAAAGGGGAGGAGCGCACCAACCAGTTCTACCCGGACCCACGCATTCCCAAGAGTGGGCGGGCAGAGTTGAGCGACTACCGTAGCCAACATCCGGCCGTGGACCGTGGCCATCAATCCCCGGCGGCCGATGCACCGAACCCCAATGCAATGGCCCAATCCTTTGCGCTGTCGAACATGGTGCCGCAAGACCCAACCAACAACCGGAAGATCTGGAGTAAGGTCGAGTCCGATGTCAGAAAGTTTGCCAAACGAGCCGATGGCAATGTCTTTGTCTTTACCGGCCCGCTCTTTGATTCAGGCCACGGCACCGTCGGCGACAACAAGGTCTGGGTGCCGACCCGCCTGTTCAAACTGGTTTACGACGCATCGTCCAAGCGTGCCTGGGCTTACGTACTGCCCAACGCTGAAACCCGCATCGAGAAACCGATGGACTATGACGCTTTCGTGAAGAGTACCGGGCTCAACTTGCTGGGAAATCTACCGGTCACAGGTTCCGTGGGGCGCTCTTGATGGCTTGATTGATTAATCCGTAGCAGCTGTCGAGCCGGGGCGAGGCTGCGTTCGGCTGCGCAGCAGTCGTAAAACCAGAACTTACGGTGCATCAGGCAGACCGCGTCAGCCGGATTCACGACTGCTTCGCAGCCGAACGCAGCCTCGCAGGCTCGGCAGCTGCTACAGAGAGTGTGCCGCGGC
>Ga0065714_10065236_pt1 | contig 11529 bp, 11 predicted proteins | sample MisRhiReplicate2_FD_59101 | JGI IMG/M metagenome (GOLD analysis project Ga0065714, IMG submission 59101) | Miscanthus rhizosphere microbial communities from Kellogg Biological Station, MSU, sample Rhizosphere Soil Replicate 2: eDNA_1 v2... | ecosystem: Host-associated > Plants > Roots >... | reverse complement strand
AAATAGGGGAGAACCTCGTTTGAAATGTATTCGCCACAAACCTTATGATGGGGATAGGTGTTTTTTTCTATCAGTGTAACTTTAAATCCGAACTTTAATAAGTGAATGGCACAGGTTAATCCTGCTAAACCACCACCAACTATAATTACATTATTTTCGGATTTCATAGTGAGTAATGGGTTTAATTGTTACAACGTTATAAAGCTCGATAATGTTCTTTAAAAGTCATAGCACATTTATGAGCCGATTATTTTTGCTAATCGGCTCATAAATTATGTATATTTGAGTTGATTAATAAAAATAATCGGCTCATGATGTACAATTGGGAACTGCCGGACTGGCCAAATTTTGAAACTCATATTGAGAAAAGTGAGGCCTTACTTTACGCTTTTACGATGGAAACAGGTGAAGTAAATGGCATATTAAAAACCTTACCACAGGATATCCAGCAAGAAGCGCTATTGCAAATTATGATCTCTGAGGCTGTAAAAACTTCAGAAATTGAAGGTGAGTTTTTAAGTAGACAGGAGGTTATGTCGTCAATCCGCAATAATCTAGGTCTTAATGTCCCATCCGACATAATAAATGATAGAAGAGCCTCTGGGATTGGCGAACTTATGATTGATGTTCGAAGTTCATTTAAAGAAGTACTTACCAAAGAAAAATTATGGGACTGGCATAAGATTTTACTTGGCTCATCGAATAGAATAAAAGTTGGTGGTTGGCGACAAGGTAAGGAGCCAATGCAGGTTATATCTGGAAGAGTTGGTAATGAAACCGTTCATTTTGAGGCGCCACCATCTAGTCGGGTGCCAGAAGAAATGGAATATTTTATAAACTGGTTTAACGAAACAGCTCCAGGAGGCTTTAGAGAAATTAGCAGTGCACCCGTTAGGGCAGCAATTGCACATTTATATTTTGAATCTATACATCCTTTTGAAGATGGAAATGGCAGGATAGGAAGAGCAATTGCGGAGAAAGCACTTTCCCAAACACTTGGAAGGCCGGTTTTACTCAGTCTCTCTGAGGCTATTGAATTAGATAAAGCAGCATATTATGCCGCTCTTAAAAAAGGGCAACAAAGCAATGATATTTCTGAATGGGTAGATTATTTTCTTTCTGTTGTTCTGATAGCCCAAGGCAAAGCAAAAGAATTGGTGAATTTTACACTACAGAAAACGAGATTTTTTGATAGATATAAGCAACAATTAAATGGCCGTCAGCTAAAAGCAATAAAGAAAATGTTAGATGGAGGAATTGAAGGGTTTAAAGGAGGAATGACTGCAAAAAAATATGTGTCGATAACTAAAACCTCGAAAGCAACTGCTACTCGTGACCTGCAAATATTAAATGAATTAGGGATTTTAATTGCTTCCGGAGCAGGTAGAAGTGTACATTATGATTTGAATATGAACTTCTAAAAATCATAGCATCTTAACGATCTGATTTTTCTCATGTTTCTTGGACCTAAATAAATACCTACAGAAAATTCATGACTGCCATAATTATAGTATTGTAGTTTGTTTAGCGAATAATCGTAAGAATAGCCAATTCTTAGATTCTCTGTTGCAAAAAGCTCGAACATCATGCCGAGTGCATTTTTTTTGGTAAGGTTGCTTTGTAGGAATTTTTTATTGTACAAAGGAACGGTCGTTCTGTAAAACCCGCCTATCCAAACCTTTTCATTAAGTAGTAGGAAGGCGTTAAGATCCAATGAGGTTGGTCCTTTAATATCATCCTTTAATAAAACAATAGGTTTGATAGCCCATCCATAAGTAATGGGTATTATAGCTCCTGCAGCTAAAAATATATGTGGTTGAGGAACAGGAACAAGGAGGTTGTTACTGTAGCTCTTTGCTGCCCAGCTCGCTATCAGGTTGCTGGCAGAAAGTCCGGCGAAATATTTTTCATTGGAGTAGAAAATGCCAGCTCTGGCATCAGGGAAAAATCTTGATTGCATTCCATCAGGAATAACTTCATCGCCTGGATCTATGGGATCAAGTTTATCACCGTCTAGGCTAAGTTGCATTACACCGGCTGCTAAACCAAATGAAAGTTTCGAATTTTCGTCGTAACCCAATTGGATTTTATAGGCATAATTGGCATAAGCGGAGAGGTTTTTTTGAGCGCCTATTTTATCGTTTGAGGCAATAAATCCAATACCAACATCGCCTTCTTCAATAGCACCATCTACGGCTACAGAAACTGTAGTTGGTGCACCTCTTACGCCAACCCATTGGGCGCGATAAAAAGCTTGTATGTAGAGCTCTTTTTTATAGCCTGTGTAGGCAGGATTAATGTGGATGGTATTGAAAATGTATTGCGTAAACTGACTGTCTTGTTGTGCATTTGAACTACAAACAATTCCGATAGCTATTAAAAATAGAAGTAAGATTCTCTTCATTATTGTTTGCCTCTTAATAATGTGATATACCCTTTATAGATTTTCCACGCATTGCCTGTTTTTAGTTTTAATAGATAGAAATAAGTCCCCTCATTAAGTCCCCGGCCAGTCCATTCATTATTGTATCCTTTTTTGAAGAAAACGGTTCCTCCCCATCTGTTTAGGATGGTAATTTCATTTTCGAAATGCTCTATGCCTCGTATTGTGAAGGTTTCATTTTTGCTGTCGCCATTTGGAGTGAATACATTAGGAATAAAGATATCTGATACTAATGTACTGGCGGTGGAAGTATTATTAGCCAAAAGTGGATCTTGTTCATCTGCTGAAACTGTTGCCGTGTTTACAATAGTTCCTGCTTTAACTGCTTTTGCTTTTATCCTTAAATCGGCACTTTCGCCATTGTCCAGTTGGCTTATTTCCCATGAAACGGTTTTTGTTGCAAAGCTATATTTTGCATTAGTGCCGGTAGTAGGGCTGAGCTCTTGAAACTCTACTTCTGGAGGTAGTTGATCGGTAACGTTGATATTGGTCGCCTTGTCATTTCCATTGTTTTTTACGTTAATGGTATAGTTAAATGAGTCATTTAGAGATAGTGTAACGTTGTCTGATGTTTTAGTAACCATCAAATCGGCGCTGAGCATGTTTACCGGCGGGCCTAAAATAATGACTTTATCAGAAACATCTGATTCGCAGCCTTCATTATTATACGATATTACAGTATATGTTCCGGGAACAAATGCCATATATTCCTGACCAGTTGCTCCACTGATAATTTGATTGTCTTTAAGCCATTGATAGGAAGATGCGTTAACAGAATTAGCCCGCAATTTTATAGAACCTCCTTGTGGTAGGTTCGCAGTTTGCAGATTAGTAGCTTGCGCAAAGCATGCCGCTGCACTAAGCAACAGCATACTTGACACAAAACTTATTTTTCTGCTAATCATGAATTGTTAAAGAAAATAGGCTAGTTAGATGCAATAGTAATTGTTGGTTTTGTTGGCGAAGCTTGCACTTCAACAGTTTTTTTATCCGATAAGGTTTCGCCACAATCCTTAATTGCATATTTAACTTTTACGAAGTAATCATATATTCCAGTTGCTGTTGAACCTGTTGGTGTTGCTACTGTGTATGAATTTGAAGTTTCTCCAGTAATAAGTGTTTCAGCTCCACCACCTTGTTTTTGAGAATACCATTGATAAGTAATTGCGAAGGTTTCTGATACAGAAGGTGTTGAAGCACCTGATGCTGTAAAAGTAATGTTCTCGGTTGCACTTTGACAAGCCAAAACATCCGAAGGTGCTGTGATAGTGATAACTGGAGTTGGCAAAACGTATACCCACTGGTCATAGATTTCTGAACAAAGTGTTGTGGTGTTAGTTACTTTTAATTTGTACACATAGTAACCAGGAGTTGTTAGATTACTAGCAATGTCAGAATATGTACCAGTATTTGATGCAATAGCGAAACTTGTCGCGCTTTCCTCAGTTGCTCCATCTGTGGAATGAAATCTTGTTTGCCATTCATAGCTATTTCCTGGATCTGGAGAAGGTATAGACAGGTCAACACTTTTTCCTGAACATATAACTTGTCCTAGACTTGTCATATTAGCATTGGAGAAATCTCCTATTGCACTAACTTGAGCAAAGGCAGAGTTAGAAGTAATAACTACTAAAAAGCAGATTACAAGAGGTCTTAGAATTTTTGTTTTCATGATTATTTTTTAAGAGTTTATAATTTGAATGTATATTGTTTTTAATGTGAAGTTACTTGCGTTAAAGGATGAGAAGGTTTAGGATTTACAGTTACATTAGCTGGCACACGTCCTGATTCAGATGTGCAACCCTGTTTTGCAGAAGCAACGTAATATGTTGTAGTGGTTGTAGGGGAAGGGGTGTAAATATTGCCTGTATGTAAAAGAATTTCACTATTGATTGAAGCATACCATCTAAGCTCGTTGCCAGGGGATGCCGCGTTTGCCGTCAATGTGGCTTGACTGCCAATACATATAATCGCATTTTGAGTAGAAGTACTAGCGAAAGATGGTTTGGGTGGGGTGCGCTGTACTTCATGAAGATAAAATGAACCTAAAACGCTTGCTAGAGAAGTACTTGATATTTCAATTCTATCAAAAATCCCGGATGGAATGAAGGAAGTAGTGAGTCTATTACCTCCTCCTAAGAATAGTAAGTCAAGGGACAGTAATGAGCTAAATGTAATTGGTGTTCCTACTTGTGTTGGTCCATTATAGGCAGTCAAAGTTATTCCGTCAAATAATCCTAAAGTAAGTAATCTCGGTGGAATTGAAAAAGTAACGGTGGCTGCATCTCCGGGATTTGATAGGCTGGAGAAATAAACCATTTGTTTTATAGAAGCTGCAATGCCTAATAGTCCAACTGAAAGAGTAGAATAAGTAGATAAATCATTGTCTATGGCATTGTTTGGTGAATCTACATTTCCTCCTACTGATATTCCAGATACGTTTGTTGAAGTTGCCAACGCTAAATTACAATCAGTATTAGGTGGCTCATAATATGCATAGTATATATCTGCTGAATTATTTCCAAGGGCAATTGGAGATGTTAGCGTTATTTTTAATGAATTATATGTTGCCGTAGGTGTAACAGCTAAGTAGGTTGAACCGTCGGGGGCTACAAGAGTCGTGATAGGGGGGGCAATGCTAGCTTGAGTACCATCAGCTACTGGAGAACTATTGAAATAAGCTTTTACAGTAACTTCGCCGCCTAGTAGTGCACCAGCGTTATTGCTTATTTTTATAAACGAGGTTTTATTAGCGCTAATAGAGGATGGGAAAATTAATTGTATCCATGCTGTTGCAGTTCCTAGGGTGCTATTAGTATATAGTGTTGTGAAGTCAGTATAGTCTGCATTGACAGATTTAATCTCGTCAGTTACAATTCCAATGGCAGTAGTACCAACAACAGGGATAACATTATCGGTGTGACCATGCCTTTCGGTCGTTGCATATAATCGTTGTCCTTTCGCGTCCCCTCCAAAAATTACAAGCACTACCGTAAACAGTAATGCTAAAAATGGAATGTATGATCGGTAAATCTTCAACACCGTGAGCGATAAATTAGTTTAACTCATACTATGCGTGAATAATTTTTAGGACAAAAAATTACATAGCTGTATGGTATAGCAAACTTATTACAGTTCTTTCAATCATTTTCGTTCATTATGTTCATTTTGAGGGTGTTTAAAGCATCCTTCTTAAAATGAGATAAAGTGTTTTTTGAAATTCTATTTTGGGTAAAGTGTTGTTTTTTAGATCTATTTGTTGGTTTTTAAAATTTGTTCATTTTGTTCACTATTGAAAGTGAAACAGAATAGCCTTCAGTCACTTCTTCTGTTTAAGAGTTTTCTTCCTAAACATACTATTCGATCCGAATTGCCGTTCGGAAAATCAAATCTGACAGAAGACTTATGTTAAGCCGATTTTGCTTTATAGCGCTTTTGTTTAGTAAAGGGAATTGAACAGAAATGAATGAAACTTTACCGAAAAATGTATGTTATTAAATACAACAGAAAGCGCGATTAGGAGGCGTTAATTCCCTTTGATCGTCGTTAGGGGAGGAGGAGGAGCTAGAAAAACTGTAACACTTTTAACAGAGCCAATACTTCCGGTTTGCCAATCGCCATAGCCAAAATATTGATCGCCTCTTAAAAACATGCTATCATAGGAATCAAGAAACTGGTTAAATAATGCGTTATATACTGTGCATTCATCCTTATCATCAAGATATCTTACCTGTAGTCCATCAATGACCATTGAGTTAACCGCATAAGGTATAAATTTATAGCCTGTAAATTTAGTTTCAATGGTTTTCTTTAGCCCCTTAAAAATCGATTCAAATTCTTTAAATGGGGATGCTGTCAGGACGTTTATTGAAGGATAACTTATTGGGTGCTCACCACTGCCTTTTTCTTTTATAGCAGTTTCGTCAATCCCATATATCGTGAAGAAATCACCAGCCAAACTAACGGCAATACTCAGTTTTTTTATGCTTCTGAAAGATTCTGTATCGGTTTGTTCAATTATTATATCAGCACTATAACTTGGAGCTTGTCCGTAGGTAGTTCCTATTACTTTCAGGTTATACTCTTTGCTGATTTCTTCTTCAAATTGAGTCCATGATTTAAATGCTTCTTCATCATGAATGTTGCTAGCGACTTTAGCCTCCAGCTCCTTTATTCCTGGATAGTCGAAATATGCATTTGATACACGCTTAATTCCTATCGGATAAAACCGTTTAATTACCTCGTAGATAGGCCAGAAATTGTGACTATAAGCGTCAAAAGAAAAATTATATTTCATAAGAGCTGTTAAGATTCTAAAATAACAAGTTAAGAAAAATATATGAATTGTTTGCTGTCACAATTTACCCCCTTAATTGTCGGTTATCCCCTCTACTTATTGTATCAAAGAGTAGTAACTTAGTATAGGTAAATTGCTTAACCCTAAAGCCTAAAAATTATGAAAAATTTAATTTATCCCTGCTTAACGCTCAAAGGTAAAATTGTAGAAGCATCTGATTTTTATATCCAAACATTTGGAGAAGGAAAAGTTAGCCAAACCTCATCGTTTGTAATACAAATTGAATTGAGTGGACAAAAAATTATGCTACTTAATGACGGCCCATCTTCATCGCCTAATCCGGCAATTTCTTTTATGGTTATTTGTGAAAGTGCAGAAGAAACCGAAAAGTACTGGAATAAATTGATAGATGGCGGCAGCATTTTAATGCCCATTGATAGCTACGATTGGAGCCCGAAATATGGTTGGATACAAGATAAATATGGCGTTTCCTGGCAATTGTACACGGGCGATAAAGCAGATACACCGCAAAAATTCTGCCCTACATTAATGTTTACCGGTGCCAAGGTGGGAGAGGCTACAAATGCGGTACATTATTATACCGAATTGTTCCCTAATTCGAATATTCAGGGCATCATGAAATACAGCGAAGCCGATGGTGAAAATACAAACTTTGTAAAACACGCCCAGTTTACGATCAATGGTTTTGTGGCAATGGCAATGGACAGTTCTGCCGACCATAAATTTGGCTTTAACGATGCGATATCGCTGGTTGTAGAATGCGAAACACAAGCCGAAATTGACAAATATTGGGCGCAGTTAACGGCAAATGGAGGTCATGAAGTTGCCTGCGGTTGGTTAACTGATCAATATGGCATAAGCTGGCAAATCATCCCAAAAGCACTGGGTAAATTGGTAGGTGATCCTGAACGGGGGCAAAGGGTAATGGGCGCGTTAATGAAAATGAAAAAACTGGTTATTGCAGACCTGGAGAATGCATAAATTAAAAACCATTCGTAGCATGGGGCTGCGAATGGTTTTTAATTATTTAATAAAGTGTTATTTTTTGCCTATAAAGACTCAAGTGTGGCTTTTATAGTTTTATCTAAAGCATTTTGTATTGCGTTCTTGTATAAAACAAAATTAGCCTGACGACTTTCTTCTGAGTCACTCTCTCTGAGTGCTTTTTTGCCATCCTTTACTTCCTGTAATTCATTTTTGTGCAGATCACCAAATGTTTCTGGTTCTTTGTTCTTTAATATTCTCACTGTGTGCGAGTACTGCTCATGAATGTCAATAAGAATTGCTAAGCTCTTCTCATCGTAATTATTTATACCGACTGTTTTTGTCGACAGCTTTTCAAGCTTTCCTCTTTCTTTTGCGTAACCCATAATTGCTGCAATATACCAGTTCTGTTTTAGAATTATACTATGGATGGAAATGTGTGTTAAGTTTATAACAAAAACTCGTGAATATTATCCGGAGTAATTATTTTAGTCTCCGTATCCGGATAGGCATCTAGAAATGTTTTAGGAAATTTAGTTTTACTTTTTACATTCCATTTTATTTCATAAGCTTTCATTGAGCCGTTGCGCTCTTCAATATAGTCAATTTCCTGTTGGGCATGTGTACGCCAGAAATATTGATTGCAATTAATTTGCTCATAAGCAAGGAATTTAACACGTTCGCTAACTATGAAATTTTCCCAAAGTGCTCCGATATCTTGACGTAATACGGCTGGGCTAAATTGGTTAATAACGGCATTTCGAAGCCCGTTATCATAAAAATAAAATTTGCGACTCTTTTTTAATTCATTACGCAAATTTCGACTTAATGAACTAAGTCTGAATATGATAAAAGATTTTTCTAATAAGTCTATATATTTTTCGGTAGTCTGGTTATCTAATCCTGTCAACTGCCCTAATTCATTATACGAAACTTCACTGCCAATTTGAAAAGCAAGAGCTTGTACCAGCTTTTCCATCTTATCTGGTTTTTGGATTCTTTCCCATGTAAGAATATCTTTATACAGATAGCTACTGGAGAGCTGCTTTAAACGCGATTCTTCTTCTCCGGGATTGTTAACAATTTCTGGATAGTAACCATAGATCAATCTATGATTTAGTAAACGTTTTTCTTCGAGAAGCCCATGATGGTTAACCATTTCAGAGAATGAAAATGGATATAAATTGTATTCCCATTTACGACCGGTTAATGGTTCATTAATACTATTTGCAAGTTCAAATGCCGATGAGCCAGTAGCGATTACCTTTACCTCTTTTAGTTGATCAACAATTAGTTTTATGCAAAGTCCTATGTTTTCTATACGCTGAGCTTCGTCAATAACCAATGTCCGAGCCTTTCCAATTAGAGATCTTAAAAGACTTGATGTTGGGTTAGATAATAATGCACGAATATCTGCGTCATCACCATTCCACCACAATACATCTGTTTTAAAGTTGGCCGATAATTGTTGCAATAAAGTACTTTTGCCAACCTGACGAGGGCCAAGTAGTATGATTGCCTTTTCATCGCTTAAGCGGTGCTTGATTGATTCTGTTATTGCTCTTGAAATCATGAATATTGCGATTGTAATCGCAAATATAATATAAATTTTGCGATTACAATCGCAAGTTTAATGATGATTATGAATTTTCGAAAATAATTAGAATAGTCTTTTCATATTAAAAAGGGAGATAATGTCGGCAATTTGACAATTGGATTTCAAGAGTTCAGAATACTCTGTATATATTTGATCCCTAATATTCTTACCAATGAAAACCGCCAACATGCTAACCGTCAATAAACTGCTGTTATTTAGTTTATTGAGTGCTGTGATATTGAATTTCGCTGCATTGTCCACATACGCTCAAACAGGTGATAAAAGTGATCCATCTCCTATAAAGTTTCCAACTCCAAAGGGGATTGAGAATCAGTTGTTTTACTTGCAAAGAGATCCAAATACCAACACGATTATTTGCGAATTAAATGCCAATAAAAATGGAGAAGTAGACAGGACGGAACCGATTCTTGTATATTGGATTCGCTATGGGGATAGTGGCGAGAAAAAGGATTTAAACTATATCCAAAGAAAATTTGCTTATGGGATTCAGGCTAAGGAAATAGGCAAAGATCATTTTGAATTGAGATTTGTTTCTCATAAAAAACTACCTATGTATTTGCTTAAATCTGATAAGGATAAAAAGTTTCATGTTTACGTTACCGTCAACAATAAAAAGATTCAGCTCGACAGGATTTTTGTGCGAATAGAAGGTGGTTCTTTTTGGTTGCCAAATGTTAAATATGTTGAACTAAAAGGCATTAACACAGAAAACAATGCTGCGGTTTTAGAACGAATAAAAGTTTAAGAAAGACTGTATTTTCCTACTTCTGATCCATCATCTTTTAGCATAACTAAATCCAGTGTTTTGCTGTCAGCTTTTACCTTAATAAGCGTACGGTTTCCCTCTTTTGGCCCACCGCCAATAATAACCGGATAGGGGTGTTCTGCAGATGGAGCCCAAACTCCATAAGTATGCGTGTGCCCTGAAATTACCAGGTCTATTTTGTACTTTTTGAACAAGGGTGCAAACAGTTCCTGACAATGCATTGGCCCATGCCAATCGCCCGAATGATACAATGGAATGTGCATCATAACCACTCGAAATTTTGCCTTTTTATAAGCACTCGATTTCATGATCTCCTCCAGCCATTTTGCTTGCTCTTTGCGGTAGCCATCAAAGTCTACAATTCCGGCGTATACCGGGTGATCGTCTGGTTTATCTTCACCGGTATCTAATACAATATTAAAAACAGGCCCCCACTGATAGGCAAAATAGCCTTTATCGTCTTTAGTAGAAAAATAGTCCTTCAATTCACGCGAAAACTTACCTCTGGTTTCATGATTGCCACGAACAAACATAAACGGTTTTGAGCTAGCAAATGCATCTGTAGATGGCTTAAGCATATTGTCAATTATCTGCTGCTCATCCTTTTGGAAATCAAAAATATCACCATTGAAAAATACGTAATCGTAGTCCTCGGTGTTTAATTTTAACAGGTGTGGAATTGAGGCCGGACGATCATGGATGTCGTTCATAATAAGCCAGGAAACTGACTCAGGATTTGCTTTAGGCGTGCTAAAAGAATAAGTTTCGCTGGTTATTGTATCACCGTATTTTAACGAATAGGGTTGGAAATCTGTAATTTCTTTAGACAATACACGATAGCTGTATTTTGTGGCTGGTTTTAGATCTTTTAACTTAACAAAGTTGATTCTATTGTGGGCATCAACAAGGCCATCGGTTACATTGTGTGCTTTTAAATTTAGATTGGTTCCTTCACCGTATTCAACCCAACTGTAACAGAGTTTGTTGGTTACCCATCTTATTGTCATGCCATCTGCTGATGGCAATTGCAAATAAGGCTCTGTTAGGAAAACATGTCCATCTCCGGGGATCGCAGCAAAGGACTCGAGTACTTCGGCTGAACTGCTACCAGGTAAAAAGGCAGCTAGTGAGCCCAGTATTCCAACTTTTGATACGTTTCCTAGAAATTGTCGGCGTGGGAGGGCATTGTTTTCTTTTTTCATTGCAAATAGGGGTGATGCTGTTGGGGTTTTAGTGGTTCGGTTGTGGTTTTAATTGCAAGATAGTAAATTTTAGATATTTTGCTAAAGCGATGAGTATAAATAGCGATGTGCATAAAAAAGGCAACACGTTAGTGGCCGTTGCACAACTAACATCTGTTGAAAACAGATCATTTTTAACCCTGCATGATTTGATTATCT
>Ga0065714_10065230_pt1 | contig 11533 bp, 8 predicted proteins | sample MisRhiReplicate2_FD_59101 | JGI IMG/M metagenome (GOLD analysis project Ga0065714, IMG submission 59101) | Miscanthus rhizosphere microbial communities from Kellogg Biological Station, MSU, sample Rhizosphere Soil Replicate 2: eDNA_1 v2... | ecosystem: Host-associated > Plants > Roots >... | reverse complement strand
GCCGCTTCGCAGCCCAACGGGGCAGTGCGACGTTTCGATAAATCCCCTCGCCACATCTTATACAGACGGATACAAAACCCTATGAAAAAGTCTCCTCAGGTTCTGCCCCCATTTTTCAGGTTTGCATGTCCTAAGGGACCTTGTTTTTCCACGCAATTTCCACAATAAGCTGAAATACAATATCAAAATAAGCTGAAAACGTGTGTTTTGCATCAAAATGAGTTGACCTTTAAGCTAGTCATCGTCCGTCGATAAATGGCTGTACATGTGATGTGGGGTTGGATAAGTGGGGATATAGCTTCTACGCAAAATCAGTCGCTGCAATCGAGGGAAGTAAATGAGAATGCAGCTTATGCGAGGGGATTCATGAGGGCGTAATCGCGCAGCGATTTTTTTGTTATCAACGGATGATCTGAATAGGGAAGCAAAGGGCGGGCGATAGTTAATTTGTTAGTAGTAATTAGCTTTCGAGCAAATTGTTGAGAGCCGAAGTATTTTACGACTTGCGAAAGCAGGAGGTGTTTATCTAATATGTCAGAGATTTTTTTGGCGTCTTCTGCTAGTAAGTATCCAGGTCCGTAAACTTCAATCGTTTTGATAAAGCCGGATTTAGTAAATAATATTCCGAATTGTACCGAGGGGGCTTCGTATTGTTTTCTAAGGTGTGAAACTCTGATTATATCAATTTTTTTGGTTGCTGCTGTTTTTTCAGGGTTTGGGCGTGGTGGTACTGAAAAGTGCTTAGCAATATCATCGATTAGGTAAATGCGTGTATAGTTGTACGGGGTATCAAAAAGTGGCTTAATCCCGTATCTAGCCAAAGCCTTGTAAACGCAGCTAGCAGGGACGTTAAGCCAGTTTGCGACGACTGGTAAGCTGACGTGGTTGTCATAAAACTCATCTACGCATTTTTTCTGAATCGTGCGATTTGTTGGGTCGGTAAATTTCATTATTCCGGACCTTGTCATGCTTAGTATCGATGGTGAGGGTAAATCAAGTTGTTGGCGTACCTCGATAATTGTATAACCAGCATCCTGTGTGTTTATTAGTTTTTCAAGTTTTCTAGCATATTTGAGTATTTGCTGGCGCAAAAAATAAGAGGGTTTTTTGCTGTCGGATTCATGCCCAATAACTGGAGTTATCCCCGCATTTTTAAGCGTTTCACGGGTGATTGTCCTGGGCCAGTGTAGTAAGTTGCTTGTTTCCGTTAAGCCGATATATTCAGATCTAAAGCGCTCAACTTCTTCTTTTTTAATAACGTATCCGTGTCCATTCGTTGATAGTAAGCAGTGTTTTAGCATTCCGGATCTAATGAGGTGTCTTATTGTATGTACGTTTACACCCAGCGTTTGGATTGTCTCTTTTGTGGAGAGCCAAACTCCTGTCTGATTTTTGTCCGAAGTTAGTCGCGGGTAATTCCTGTATGGATGCGGTTTTTGGTTTTTACACCAATCAATGGCAAGTTGACCCGTTTGTGCGCTTACTACATGTAAATATAGTTTTCGATTGTTGAAGTCGTGATTGGATAAGACTAGGTGTGCAATAGCGGCTCGAATTCTTGTCGTGGAGATTTGGCTGGAGGCAGATAGGCGTTGTATGGAGATATAATTAGTTGAGAGGGTTTTCACCTCGACTGGGTCGAAAAGTGAAGTGTGGCGGTAGCCTGAAATAGGCGTTAGAAGTTTTTCTGTAATGAGTCCATTAATCGCTTTGTTGGTTAATGATAATTTGTTTTTTAAATAATTTATGCTAAGTCCGGAGACGATTTTTTTTTGGCTAAAGCCATTATGAAGTTTTAAATGTAAAGTTTTTTCTGCAAGGCTTTGAGCTTGTATCCACGTAAATCGGGTGTTTTTAGGTGTGATGTTTGCTATGCGTTTTAGCAGTTTCCAATGATGGGCGCCGAGTTTTTGCCAAGCACAAATTTGAAGTCTTGACAGAGAGAAAGGAGTGAGAGGCTCGGATTTCGTTGAATTTTTTTGGTGGCCAATTTTGGTACGGTTTTGGCGCAAAAAATCTTTAATCCAATTCTGTATTTGCTTGTCTGGAACTTGGGATAGTTTTGCGCATAATATTCGTTTTGGAACGTCGGGGTATAACGAATGTAATTTGCCAAGATTATAAAGAAATGTCTCTTTGTCACGTTCTAACACGGCGAAAGTTAACGCGATTAGTGTTCTGGTTGCTAGGCATTCACTCTTGTCCGTTCTCCGATATCCCAACAGAAACAAATACTTCTCAAACTTTTTAAACTGATCAGAATCACCGGATCTGAATAGGGACATAAGTTTAATTTCAATGTTTGCCTCTTCAGGGGTACACGAAGGAGAAATCAACGGTCGTTTGCATAAGCAACCACCCGTTAAAAGAGCCGGCCAATACAAACTGGCCTTGCAGTGAGGGCATTTTGCTAAGTATTTTCGCATGTGATAGGGGCAATAGACCGACAGGGCCAGATCCTTGATGAAGTATTCGTGGCTCCCCTCACCGCATTCAGAACAATAAGCCGCGCTCGTTTTTCGAACCATACTTGACTTGACCACTAGCCCTGAAATTTTTAGCGGCGGGGAGGTTGATAATGGACCAATGGGTTCATAGAAACCACTGAGAAAAAACTCCGCATCTATGCCCGCTCTCTTCGCAACGCCCTGGATGACAGGATGGGTGCGAGTAAGTATTGATCGATAACGATTGGTTCTTCCTAGCAGGGCCTGAATATCCGATCTGAGTCTGCATCCATGCCTAATCGCCATGCGCTTGAGTAAACTAGTAGGGCTTTCCTCAGGCAATGGCGTGGGAATAAATAAGATATTAATCATTCTCAGTTTCCTCAGTTTCCACATAACCCAATGCGAGATTTAGCGAATCGTTATAAGAGAGGGCGAAGGGATTGCCATTCGATAGGTTTTTAGGCAAATCTATAGATTGGCACGCTGTGAAAAAGTCACTTGCCTTCAATTCGCGTGGTGTTCCTCTGTGTAAACATGTTTTCAGTGCATCATTAATGATCAGGCGTGTCCTTTTAAGGTTACCTCGCGCACCTACGAAAAATGGTGCCGCGATGGTCGGATCATTAAGGTGGACACCTTTTTCAAGTGCAGCTACTTGATACATTTTTGTATCTAGTTTTTTTAACGTGGTAAAATAGTCAGATTGAACATCCGATTCATAAATGAAGTGAAACAGCTCGGCAAAGTAGGGGTATCTGTTTTCAAACGCTTCGTCTTCGCGCCGAATATCGCGGCATAGTTTTGTGCCCGCAAGGATCACAGGAATTCCGACCCCGTTAAGCAACGAGATAAGCCATTGCAATGAGTCCAGTCGCACCTTTGCTGAGACGGAGGTAAAACAGAGGCGCTGAATTTCGTCGAGAAAAATAATCTTGACATGAGCTGATTTCAGGCAAGTGATGAGCTGGTGGGTCAGTTTTTCAATGGTTCCGCTGGGAGTGTCGTTTATTAGCATGCGGAGCAGGTTCGTAATCAATCCTTTGACTGTAGCCGGTGATGGAACTTCGCAGTAAAAGACTGGCAGGTTGGCATAGGTGCCGTCATCAAGACGAAGTACCGAAGCTCCGTTGTATTGTTTTTCAAAGTAATGACAGAGCGTCGATTTTCCAGTCCCACTCGGACCACAAATTAGCGCGCATACCGGCTCTCCCAATGCCTCAGTATTTTCGATGGCATTCTGGATTTGTGAGAATGCCTGACGATACCGTGGATGGAAGATAATATTGCTTTTATAAGCTTTTACGATGTTATGAATTTCGGATTCCATGATCGTTCGCCTGATTTTTTCAGATTCAATTGATCTTGTTGGTGCTGGAGGTAAGTCAATTGCTAGAGGAGTACCCAGCGCAGTGGGCCACATTTAGTGACACCACAAATTCCGGATACATCCTCGCGCCGAGGGAATTCATACCTCCCTCAGCAGCAGCCTCTGAATACTTCCGGGGACGTAGGTGACCGTTGACGTTCATGGACCTCATGGCAATGGCGCATGCTGGGCTGCGCAGGCACAGTTGCGTAAGAAAGGATTTGCATGACTTCAAACCTCCGCCGATGAATAGTCGTCGGGTGTGTCACCGTGATAGGGAAAATCCTGTTGTGTATTAGGTTTGTTCGTCTTTGTAATCGCCATTTTTTTGCGCGATTTCGGGAGCGACCCTTTCTCCGCAGCTCGCTGGTGTTGGCGCCGCTGTGCCGGGGTCTTCACCTTGGCCAGATCACGCAGCAGCGCTACGCGGGCACGTCGCGCCTTACTCGGGTTAAAGGCTTCGCGTTGGGTTTTCAGGCGTTTAAGCGTCAACTGATGCAGGTGCAGGGTGAGCCCTTCCTGGTAATCCGGATCGACCGCCTGCAGTTCAAGGAGATCATCGGGATAGCTGGGATGGCAGGCCCAGGCAAGACCCAAATCACTTGGGTCGAAATAGACTTGGAGTTTGTCCACTTTGGGTTGGCGGTTCGCCAGATACGACACGGCGGGACCTGTCCAAAACAGCGACATGTACCGCAACCGCCCTTGTTGGGGAGAGGCTTTGAACGCACTTAGAAAATGCTGGCGAAGTTCTGAGGGCGAGTAGCGCCGCGGCGCAAACATGGCCGAGTACGCGGCCTCCCATGCCAGTCGTGGAGAGGTATCCAGACTGCTGTGCTCACGTTCGCGATACACGTCGTTGACCCAGCGGCCGAAGAAGTCCCTGACTTCCTCAATGGTCAAACGCGCATTTTTTTCAGAGTCGTAGTCGCCCCGCGCAACGACGTTGGAAAAGGTCGTGCCGAACATCGCGTGAGCAATCTCTTTCGACCAGACGCCGAAAAAGGCTTCGACGTGAGGTTTTTGATTGCCCATGGCCGGCTCGCAATAGCAAACCTCACCGCCTAACAACGCGATGATGCGCCGGAGGTTATCCGCCACGAACTCAGGTCCGCTGTCGAACACGTAGCGTAGTGCGACACCTCCGTACACGTTATCGCTGGATAACGACCATTTAAGCGCCTGTAGGGTGGTGTCCAAAGAGGGCGGATTAAACCCGATGGTCCAGGCGTAGGGCATCCGCGTATAGACCTCGAGAAAGACGGTCAGGTAGGGACGACCGATCACCTCGCCGCGGTCATTAACGACCATTACGTGCATCTGCTGAGTGTCGGCCTCCACCAGTTCGAAAAGCCTTCCTGTGCGTGGCCGCTTGCGCGTCCAGCCTTGCTTTTTCTGGGCGTACTTGCTGCCATGTTGAGCACAGGCCGTTTCGTAAGCATCCAGCTCTCGCAGGATCCGATTAAGGGTCGAGGTCGAAGGTATCTTCAGGCGGTCGTGTTTGGGTCTGCCCTCATTAAACGCTTCCAGCTCCAGGACGATGGCGTCTATCACTTCGGTTTTACAGGCGGGTTCTGACTTCAGGAAGAGCTCCTTGACCTGCAGTTTGATGATCTCCTGAATTTCCCGAGGCTGAAGTTCTAACCGATGTTTCGCTCTTTGTTTCCTGCCCGGTATGAGCGCCAGGTAACTGAAACCCGCCTTGCAAAAGTCCCGGACCCAACTACGCGCCGTACTTAGGCTGGGCGGGCTGATATCGTTGATTTCCTTCGCCAATGCGCTGATCAACGCCTGAGCACGTTGCTCTGGCATACGTCCGTGCAAACGCTCCATCAGCGCACGTACGTAATAAGAGTGTCGGTAGAACGCGTCGGCGTAGGGCTTGGGCAGGCCCGAGAGAATTTTCTGCGGATCTTTCTCTATAGGAGCTTCCTGATCTTTAACGAGGTCTCCACGCTTCATCGCTCGCAGCAGAATGTCCTGGGTCTGGCGCAGTACGATCTTGCGACCCTCGATGGCGCGCAGTTGTACGCATTCACCTTGTAGGTCGACGATCTGAAAGCGTTGGCCGCGATAGCGGTAGTGTTCACCGATTTTGAATTCAAAGTTGCCCATCACGGCCTCCGTAGATCATGGTCTGTGGGGTGAGAGGTTGTTCGAGATTGATCCACAGTTCGTCAAGGAAGATGGCGTGACTGATATCGGCGGGCGTAGCGCCGCTGGCGAGGAGTGCCTCGAACGTCGCGCGTTGTTCCGCCAGTGCGGTAACTTGAGCTCGTACCTGTCGCGCTGCCCGCTGGGAACTGCCAAAGCTGTAGTGGTAGAGGTACCGCAGGTTGTTGCTAACAAGGGCATGAGGGAGGTCTTTGGAAGCCAACCAAGAAAACAACAGATCGCGATCACGAAGCATCGCCTCGACGGCTTGTTGTTGGGTTCGGGTAAACGCTCCTGGTTGATCACCGGGCGGCAGAAATTTGAGGTAAACCGCTGGCCCCTTGTTCAGGGCAACGAGGAAATCGGCCTTGTAGCGCAGCGCGCCGCAGCACAGGGTGGGAGGTCGGCATTGATAGCTCAGGACATCCGGGCGGTACTCCAGATGGACACAGTAATCAGCCTGCATGAGATTGCCGCAAGCTACTGGGCCACCATTTTTTCGCGACGGAAAAAACGTGACTCGACTGCCTGGGCGACCTTTGGTCAACGGGGCACGGGCGAGGTTTTCCATGGGACAGTTGGGGGATGCAAACACGATGGCTCTCCTCTAAGGGTGAGATGACTCGAGCGACGGTGGCGGCTGATCAACCGCCCGTGGGAGTGGGCGGACCCCGCGTGCTTTGCCGAAGCGCTTTGGCGATATATTCGGGACCGTTGTCAGAGATGTAGAGGATCGCAAGCCCGCCATACGGATTATCTGAATGGAGAGAGACTTTCAGGGCGACGAGCGTGGTGTCGAGTGAACGTTTTCATGACAACCTCCGGTAGTAGCGACTACAAATGTCGCGAATAAACCGATACCACGTATTAAAAGAGGGGCTCCTGAGCTGGTCGTTGTGGCGACGTGTTTGATTGCGGCGATCGATGTCCAGGGCAATGATGGCGACCCGCCTCCGGTAAGTGGTAGGCATCGGGTGCCACGCGTATGACGTGACACGGTGCCTCACGAGGTTTGGGATCGCTCCCGTTTGGCGATTGATCCAGGGGCGTCTTGGATGAGAGGGTGCCGTCTCATTTGCTGCTTGGGTGGAGCGCTGCAGCACTAGGGCGTTGGCTGGGCGCATACGGAAAACGTGAGGCGTGCGATGCGGCGCGGCACGAGTACTATGCAAGGCTGCCCTTGAGTCGTGGCAGTCCGTCGGACGTAGCCAAACACCCCCGTCTCGAAGGGCGACGACCTCATAATCAATCCCGCGGTACCGGTAACGTTGTGGAGCGCAGGCGAAGCTGGACACCGACCCAGGCACTTTTTCCAACATCGCGTCTAAGCCCCTGAGGGTCGCCTGGTGCAGAGTCACACCGTAAAAGAGGCGAAAGGCGAAAACGTGCCCCGAGTGGATGTGCAGCGCGGTTGCCGCGTAACACGGAACGCAGGGGCCAGCATTAGTGTGTATTAGGCTCAAACCCATGAGCTCGATTTCGATTTTGATCGCTGGGGCAAGATAAAGAGGGTGTTCGTCTGTCCTTATCGTCCATTCACCCTCACCTGGATTGGACAGGTACGGTTTTGTATACGACGGGGGCAACACGGGAAAGATGGAAGGCGTCGCATGCCTCACCGATGCGCCTTCATGTTGCCGACGCCGGTGCTGCAGCAAGTGGTAGCGTTTGCGCCGCTCAAACTGTACCCACAGTACAGTTGGCTCAGTGGCGGGGCGCAGGGGGTTGTCATACAACGTATATTTGACTTGGAGTCTTCGCGAAATGCTCATGGCTGTTCTCCGGTCCGAATGGGGGGAACCGCATCCGTGTGGCTGACACGGGCTATTATCGAACTGAATTTTTTGGCGTTCAAAGGCGGGCTTTGCCGAAAAAATGCGAAATTATCGCCTACCTTCTGCGTAGTAGACGCTTCTATTATTTTTTTATTAGTCGAAATATTTGGTTATAAAGGTGTCGACACTTTTTTCTAGATAGATTTCGAATTTACTAAATGCGGAATAGTTTTAATGAAAAATGTGAGTGCGGTGTTGTAATAAAACATCTTCGTCCTTGAGTCAGCCAACATGCCTGCCCGTTACAAACAGGCTGCGCGTCAAACGACCTGTACTCCGCAACAAAATATTCACCGTATCCAAGCCATTGTCTTCACCAATCAATGGATCATGGCGGCGAAGATTGCGCGAAATGCCGATGGGCTCAGACAATGGTGTGAGAATTTTGAGCGTGAGGATTATGGGCGTCAGGTCGATCCGCTAAGCAAGAAATACGCGGGCTATCTGCGGGGCGTTATGGTCGAGGCGTATTTGCGTTTACTTTTGTGCAAACGTTTCCTCCTCCTGATAAGGGTATTGATTAATCCGTTATGGGGGTTACTGCGTTGCCTGGATGGGGTTGCTCGCGAGTTAGACCAACTTGCACAAGACGATGCGATTGATTCGGATCCCCGCGTACGGCGTAAATTGGAGAACAAGGCTTTCCATATGCTTGATATGTTGGCTTTTCATATACGGGAAGGTAAGTTTCCCGAAGCCGGGCACCCGCTAAAGTCCGTGGAGCCTTATGCCAACGGCGATTGGCGATGTTTTGCGATTTTGCTCGCTGTCCACGCCAGCCGCTCAGCGCGTTTCCAGACGCAGCGGGACTGGCTGAGTCGGCGCTTTACACTGGCGTTTATGCTGATCTGTCTGCAGCCTGAGTTGATGGGTACCACTCGACTGATGTTCCGGGTTGTGGACTACCTGATTCGCCAACGGGTTCTCGCCTCCGTTTGGGCTTGGCCGCGCAGCCTGAGCCAGTTAAAACGCCGGTTGAAACTACTGCGTGAGCAGGTGCGCAAACTGCGGTGTCGCTATGACATTAGTCAAGATGATGCGATTAAGGTAATTCACGCGACATTCATCGATTGGTCCGCTGAGCGGGCGATTGTCACTGATCCAATGCGAACTGCATTCAGTACTACTCCAATCCGAAAATCAGCAGTCGCCCGGATTTTGGAACGTGATCGTAGACGCCGAGGCAGAAATTATTTTTGGGCGTTCCCGGGTTTACCAATGGCGCCTCTGGTCACGCAACTCGCGCGTTTTTTCCCGCTGCATTAGCAGCAGTTCGAGCCCCAGCAGCCGGGGAGAAAGGGGGGGCCGATGGAGGTATCTCGTAGAAACAATTAGAGCACTATGCCGGCTCGACTCGACCGCGATGACCTCAATACAGCCCTTTAGCGACAAAGCTCGGTGATAAATCAGCTACCTGGAATCTGACAGGTTGAGCTCATTCCCACCGTGGAGCCCGATGTTGGCGCACCGTGCGGATAAACAGGGCAACCTAGGCGGTGGGGGGGACTTGGTGTAATAGGGTTTGCAAGGTCTCAAGTTGTCGGGCCTGGTCGCGCAATCGCCGGCGATCCTCGCGGTGCCTAAACAAGTAAGGTTTGACTCGTTCACGCAACATTGCTTGTTCAGTGAGTAGTTGCTGAACCCGCGCAGTCAGTGTGTCGTTGGCCAGCTGACTATCGTGAACGGATTTGGCCTGTTGCCGGAGCTGTTCCAGGTGAGCGCGGTTTTCATTCAGCAGCCGTTCGTGGTCGCGGTACACCGCGAGCAACTCCTCCTGTTTGACCAGTTGCGCATTCTGCAATGTCCGCAACTCCTGGCGTAATTGCTGGATTTGCTCGTCATGCCGACGCAGTTCCTGTCCCCGCTGCGCAAGTTGTTCCTGCCGGTAATGCTCGAGTGCCTCGCGCGCGTGTTGATGTTTTTCCTCCAGCGATTGCAATTGGGTCGCTCGTTCTTCGAGCAGTTGCTGCTGGCCCGCCACCACTTGCCGCAGTCCTTGGCGATCGCCCTCAGTATCCTTTAGCTGCTCGCGCAGTTCTCGTTCGCACTGATGCTGTTGCTCCAGATCGCTTCTCAGGTGGGTAATAGTGGCCAATGATTGCTCTAGGCGTTCGCGCAACTGCGAACGCTCTTGCGCATAATTCAGCTGTTGTCGATCGAGTTGCCCGCGCTCCTCCTCGACCGCGCTCTGCGCGTTCTGGGTCAGGCGCTGAGCTAAACTGGCTACAAACGACAGAATTTCTTCATCGACAGCGGGCGGCAGGGGTTTATCAGTGACGCTGTTGAGCTCCTTCAAATAGCGCTGGATCGTACTCTTTGAACCCGTATTGCCCAGCTCGACGCGGACCAGGTCGATGCTGGGATGCAGTCCGCGTCCTAACAAGGCGTCACGCGCGGCGTGAACCAGGGCTTTGTTGATACCGCCACGGGCCATGTCGCAAGCTCCTGTGGGATTTGTAGATGTTATGCAGTATGGCGCATGCAATGTCCTTTGCTTGGTTTCCGGTTGAGATCCACCGCCTGTTTGAACCAAGCCGGGACCACTCCAGTGAAGAGGAGGGAGATTATGAGTACGGCCGCGGAGCGTTACCTGCAAGCGGCAAGGCGGGAAAGCACCACGCGGCGCTACCAGCAGGCCCTGGCGCATTTCGAGGTAAGTTGGGGTGGTTTTCTCCCCGCGTCCAGCGACAGCATCGTGCGTTATCTGGCCGAAAATGCTGGGCTGTCCATCAGCACCCTGCGCGGTCATTTGGCGGCCTTGGCGCGCTGGCATCAGAACCACGGGTTTGCCGACCCAACCAAAGCTCCGCAAGTGCGGGACGTTTTGCGTGGCATCCAGGCCTTGCACCCGCGACAGGTCAAACAGGCCGAACCCTTGCAACTACAGGAGCTGGAACAGTGCGTGACGGCCTTACAGCGGGAGGAGGCGTCGCCCGATCTGCCGCTGCGCCTGCGGGCTGGTCGCGATCGGGCCCTGCTGCTGTTGGGTTTTTGGCGAGGGTTTCGCAGTGACGATCTGTGTCGTTTGCGGATTGAAACCAACCAGTTGCTTCCCGGTGAAGGTTTGAGCCTGTTTCTCTCCAGCAGCAAAACCGACCGTGAGCATCAGGGCCGCACCGTCAGTGTGCCGGCGCTAAAACGACTGTGTCCGGTGCAGGCGTATGAAGACTGGTTGGCGCTCAGTCAATTGCAGGCCGGACCGGTATTTTGCAGTATTGACCGCTGGGGGCATCTGGCCCCGACCGCGTTGCATCCTTACAGCGTGTCACGGGTGTTACGGCGGGCATTGACGCGCGGCGGTGTCTTAGGGGAGCGCTACAGTGGCCATTCGCTGCGCCGTGGTTTTGCCACTTGGGCTACACGCAATCACTGGAGTCCAAAGGACTTGATGGAGTATATCGGTTGGCGTGATGTGCACTCGGCCATGCGCTACGTCGACGCCAACGAGCCTTTTGGCGACTGGCGGCGCGACGTTGCGTCCGAGTCGAAATGACTCCTTGACGAACGATTTCGTACCGGGATACAGGCGATGTAATTACACCTGTAAAACGGCAGCATTTATCTAACGAACAGACAAATTGTGAGATTTGTGAATGCTGAATTCTCAAACGTGAGGATGGTTTTTGGGGCCATTTGGCTTTTTTCCAGTATGCGAGGAGGGGGCGGCATGACCGCGCCAGTGGATCGTTACCTGAAGGCCGCGCGGCGTGAGAGCACGCAGCGTCGCT
>Ga0065714_10065235_pt1 | contig 11538 bp, 11 predicted proteins | sample MisRhiReplicate2_FD_59101 | JGI IMG/M metagenome (GOLD analysis project Ga0065714, IMG submission 59101) | Miscanthus rhizosphere microbial communities from Kellogg Biological Station, MSU, sample Rhizosphere Soil Replicate 2: eDNA_1 v2... | ecosystem: Host-associated > Plants > Roots >... | reverse complement strand
AAAATCAGTAATTTAAGTTATTTAATATAAATTAAAAATTAACTTTTTCGAATACCAACAAAATTTAAAAAACTAAATATTTTAGCAAAGATTTTAGATGAATTTAAAACAAAGAAACAAGAAACTAATTATCAATTATTTAAGTGCTATTACTTTAAGTTTTGTTTCACCATCGGTTTTTGGGCAAATTTTCAGCACTGCACAAAACCCACTTAGTGTAAAATGGAACTACATTTCATCAGGAGGCTTTAAAATCATCTATCCTGAAGAACTGGAGAAAGAAGCCCAAAGAATGGCCAATACCCTACCCTATATCTATACCAAGATTGGCTTGGGTTTGAGGCAACAAAAAACCACTATCCCACTCCTATTACAGAACCGCGGAACAGTTGCAAACGGCTTTGTTCAGCTAGGCCCGAAGAAGTCTGAATTCTATGCCACACCACCCCAGTTTTTCGACAGTCAGGATTGGTTAAACAACCTCGCCGTACATGAGCTTAGACACATCGCACAGTTTGACAAATTGACAGGAACACAGACACACCCCTTTCCGGAACTGGTTTACTTCGCGTACTTTGGGGCAGGCATACCTACCTGGTTTTTCGAAGGTGATGCAGTGGTTAACGAAACTGCTCTGACCTATTCGGGCAGGGGCCGACAGCCAAACTGGATCATGCCTTATCGTGCCTCAATTTTGGAAGGCAAAAAATTCACGTACAGCAAAGCCTATTTTGGTTCGAACAAAGACGTAACACCAGGCTACTACCAAACCGGATATTTAATGGTGGCAGACATGAAGGAAAAATATGGCCAGTTCATTTCCGACAGTTTACTTGGCGACATTAGAAAAAGACCAGTGAGGCCTTACCCCTTTTCGAAAAGCTTAAAAAAATACACAGGAGAAAATACGAGACAATATTTTCTGTCCACCCAAAATAAACTTGCCGGAAAATGGAAAATACAAGGAGAAAAATCTGCTTCAGAGGACTATGAAAGTTTAAATAAAAAAACCTCATTAGCCACGAATTATTTCTTACCGGTTAGGGTGAATAAAAACCAGATTTTAGCACTTAAAGAAAGTAAGACCGATGCCCGATATTTTGTTCTGATCAACGAAGATAAAACAGAGCAAAAATTATTCGGAATCGGCTATCAGGAACAGCCCTGGTTTAGTTTAAAAAAAGACCTGCTGATCTGGGATGAAATCCGTTACGATCCAAGGTACAAACAAAGAAGTTACAGTGTAATCTGCTCATACAATTTAAAGACAAAAAAATTCAATAAGTTAAGCAGCAAGAGCAGGCTCTTCTCCCCCAGTCTTTCTGAGGATGGAAAGAAAATTATAGTAGCTAAAGCTGAACTCAACAACCAGTTTAATCTGGTGGAGTTAGATGCCTACTCTGGAAAAACTTTAAAGACTTATCCAAATCCTGAAAACGTAATCCTGCAAACACCAGCTTTCGATAAAACCGGGAATAAGATTGCTTATATCGGCGTAACGGAAAAGGGAAAAAGTTTATGGCTGATGGATGGAGAAAAAAAATCGGCATTGATTTCAAACAGCAGACAGCAACTCAGTCGTCCGGTTTTTATTAACAATAAAATTATTTTCAATGCGCACTTCAATGGCATCGATAATATTTATGAGGTTGATCCTGCTTCTAAAAAAATTACGGCACTTAGCGCATCTAAGTACGGTGCCTTTAACCCTAGCGAAACGAGTGATGGAAAAATAATTTTTAACGATTATAAAATCAACGGTTATGAAATTGCCGAAACCAGTGTTACAGAAAAACCTATAGGTGAAAATAACTTTGTAGATTTTTCGTCCGCAGCAGAAAAGCAGGAAAATGTTGGAAATGTTTTCGACAAAATACCGGATAGTACTTACCAATCTAAACGCTACCATCAGGCTTTAAATCTTTTCAGCATCCACAGCATTATTCCGGTAATTGATAACGAATACGTTTTTGGTTTAGAGCTGCAATCGAACAACCTGCTTAACACAGTGGACTTTTATTCGGGTGCAAAATACCACCGCGACTTAAAGCGTTTTGAATACACGGCAGACATTAGCTATAAGGCGCTCTATCCGGTATTTAGTGTATTGTATCGCAACCGTCCGAAAAGAACCTTCTATAGAGCTAAAAATGTGGTACAGCAAGGCGATTGGCGCGAGAACTACATCAAGCTTAATGCATCGCTTCCATTATCTTTCAATTTGCGCAATGAGAACTATGCTTTTACGCTAAATGCGGCAACGAGTTTTACACAAAGGTACATGCCTGAGAACATGCCTACAGGCTTTATACAAGTACTTAAATTCCCGATGGAATACAATTTTACGTTTAACCACAGTGTACGTACCACCGAAAGAGATATTGCTCCCAAGTGGGCACAGGTGTTCAGGGTAACATACGATCACCAACCTTTCGACAAAAATTTAGGGGGAGAAATTTTAGCGCTCGAAAGCTTCCTTTACTTTCCAGGCTTTGCAAAAAATCATTCCTTCCTGGCCAGCTTCAATTATCAAAAAGCAAGTGGTGTAAACCAGTATGCCACCGAGATTGCAACGGTGTATGGATATAACAACATCTTAGCAAAAAGCAAATTGCAGAACAGCTTACTTTTTAACTACCGCTTTCCATTTGCCTTTCCGGATTGGGAGTTGGGTCCGCTGGCTTACGTGAGGAATTTTAGGGCGGGCTTATTTTGTCATTATGAGAACATCGGCAAGGGCACAACATTTAACGATCCAAAAACTTATGGCGTAGAATTGAACACGAGCGTAAACCTTTTGCGCTATCAACCTGTTGTAGATTTAGGGGCAAGATTGGTTTTTGTCAACCAGATTTACAATCAAAATCCGATATTAGAGTTTTCATTTAATTATAGCTTTTAAAACCATGAGCGCAAAAACAATTTCAATTATTATTTTGACCGCATTGCTAACAGCATTTTTATTTTTAAATAGTGATGAGGTGCCATTTAACTTTATAGTTGCAAACGACGTTCAGGTATCTAAGCTGATAGTTATTGGTGTTTGTATCATCGTAGGTTTTATCATCGGCTTCGTAGTAGGCCGTCCGCGGAAAACAGTAAGCAGTTACGATGATGAGATCGAAAGAAATCAACCTGTTTCTAATAAAAAGGAATTGAGCGATGAGGACAGGGATTATATTAGTTAGGAGCTAAGATCATCCTATGATCAGTACTCAACAACAAAATCGTCATCTCGACTGAAACGTAGTGAAATGGAGAGATCTGTTTCATATATCTCTCGGCTTTTTTGCACTCGTTCGAAATTACGATTCTACGAGATTTACCATCACTCAGATTATTTTTTATGACCTAGATTAGTGAGGTCTTGTAAATATTTTGAAAAGCAATTTTTTTAGTATTACTAAATGTTAGGCGGCTTTTCGCTAAATCTTTTAAAATCCAATTCTCATAAGGCACAGAAGCGTCTGCTTCATCCGTTGCAGATGCTTCGTACCTCAGCATGACAGTGAAACGGAAGCAGGTGCTAATTTTAAAAGTATATCGTTGCAATCCCGTTTAGAAGAAGTTGGCAACTACTGCTATTTAGGTCTCATAGCAAAGCGCATAAATATTTGTTTACTAATTTAGCGCGGTCATGATTTCCCCATATAACAACCCACTTCCCCCACCATAGTGCTGGATAATTTTTAATTCTGGTTTAAGCCCGGTTAGTCTTGCTCTCAATGCTTTTTCGCACGCTGCATCAATACCGTTTCCCAAGAGGACCAAATCTATTTCATTTGTTTGGCAAATCTCAATAGCTTCATCATCTGTGCATACACAGATCCCTTTCCACTCCGGTCTGGCATTCAACAAGCGGTTCATTACCGTCGTAATTTCAGTATCCCTTCCAATATAAAGTATGGTAGTTTGCATAGTTCTTTACATAAATAAAACCTCGCAGGTTTTTAAAACCTGCGAGGTTTGGTTAAATTATTTTAGTTCAATTCCATCGGAACATCCATCAATAAAACTTCTGCATCTGCAATATTCGCTTTAAAACTGATGCTATCTGTATCCCAAATACCTAGTCCATCCCTTTTGCTCAACACTTGTCCGTTTATGATTACTTCGCCACTGATTACAAAAGCATAAACACCGTTTCCTGCTTTTTTGATTTTGTATGTGGTTTCAAAACCTTCATCAAACTTACCTAACGAGAACCAGGCATCCTGGTGAATCCATACACCAGCATCATCCGCGTTTGGGGATAAAATCTGCTGGAAGTTATTGTTCCTTGCATCAACATCTAATGTTTGCTGATCATAACGTGGTGTAACGTTTTTCTTGTTCGGGAACAACCAAATCTGCAATAAATTCAATTGTTCGTTTGCATTTGCGTTAAACTCGCTGTGGCTAACCCCTGTTCCGGCGCTCATTACCTGGATTTCTCCATTTTTAATTACGGCCGAATTACCCATACTATCTTTGTGTGCAATTGCACCAGCCAATGGAATGGTAATAATTTCCATGTTATCATGCGGGTGGGCACCAAAGCCCATTCCACCATCAATCAAGTCATCATTTAAAACCCTTAAAACCCCGAAGTGCATCCTTTCAGGATTGTAATAGTTTGCAAAACTGAATGAGTGGTGCGCATTTAACCAGCCATGATTAGCATGACCACGGGTGTTTTCTTTGTGCAAAATGAACTGTGACATAAATTTCCTTTCTTATTTATGACACAAATTTACAGCAGTGATGTTTAACAGGCATTGATGTAGGGTAAGAAAGCGTAGTTTCGAGTTTTCAGTTAACAGTTTGGAGTCAAAAACGGCTACAAACCATGCCTAGCCAGTACAACATCACTATTGAGCTCCCTTAAAGCATCAAAAGCGATCCAGTTTGTCTTTTTATTTTTTTGGGCGAGGATATTGTTTGCCGTTTCAATAGCATGCCCGTGCAGGAAAGCATTACGTTTACCAATTTGCCTAAGCGCCCAGTTAATAGCCTTTTTAACAAAATTTCGGTTATCGTTAGCCTCCCTTTCAATAGCCGGAAGAAAACTTAAAAAAGTTCCATCAGGTTCTTTTTTAAGGTGTACCGCAGCCTCGGCCATCAACACAAAACCGGTACGTTTTACAAATTCCGCTTCAGCCGCTGCAAATTCAAAAACCTTCGACTTAAAATAGGGCGTTCTAACGAAAAGATTTCCGCAAGCCTGATCACATATATCCCAAGAACAGAAATCTTTTACCCAGGCGTTTATTTGCATTTCTGTTACTTGTTTATAATCGCCGATGAATGTGGCTAAAAGACGGGCTTCGTGAAATCCGGTTTTCCAAAGCAGTAAAGACAGTTCTTGGTTTTTACCAATCTGTTTGCCCAACTGGCGAATATTCGGCACGCGAATACCAAAGGCCTTTGAAATATCGATCCCAAAATGGGCCATCTTTTTTAAATATTCAGGCTCGCTGATTGATTCTAGTTCGGAAAGAATAAAAGAAACATCATTCATGGTTGATCTTCAATTCACCAACTCCGATTATTGGTAAAGCACCAATGAAATTGGCAAAAATTATTACTTAAATTTTTCATTAAGAATGCTATCCATTAAAATAATATTCTTTTGAGGATCATTTTTGTACAATTTAAAATCGCCCTCCATCACTTTATATTCCTTTGTTTTAGCATAATTTTTCTGCTGTATGCTATCAATTTTTGCCGCCTCAGCCCTACTAAAAATAAGCATTTGCATGTTTAGTGTTTGCTTAACCTCTGTTTTCTTGCCAGACATTGCTTCCATTGAAAACCCTTTAGAATAATCAATTTGTATACGCCTATCTTTGGCAGACCACTCGTAAAAAACGTCCTCAGTAGTCTGTGGCCTAAAGGTTGGCTTGCCAAATTGCTTCTCTAACTGTTTAACAAACTCGTTGTAAACAGTATCAGATTTAATTTCTGCATTGGCTAAAATCGCTACAGTTTTATTATGGTGAGTTAAAAAAGCGATCCTATTGAAGTATATATTCTGATAATATGCAATACTATCAATAATCTTACTGTAATACGCTTTACCATAAAAGGAATCTTTGCCATTCCAGGCTTCTGCCCTGTAGGCAACCGGATAATCGAAAGGCGTAGAATAGCCCTTTCTCATATAATCAGGATCATTATTTACATTTGAATCAATTCTGGATTTTAACAATTCAAGTGGCTTTTCTTTGAAATTAATTTTTTCCAAATCCAGGCCTGCTTTTTTATTAAAAGTTGAAGTATTTTGATTGCAAGAAAACAAAACCGTACTCAACAGTAGTAAAAAAAAGCTTTTCATAAAGTTATTTCAATTAAAATATCCCATACCTAAAGAATGAATAAATATTTTTAATGTTATATAATTTTCTTCGTTGTAAAAACTTTAGGTTAATGCCTGCTCAATATCAGCCAGAATATCGTTAATGTGTTCTAAACCGATTGATAAACGGATAGAACCTTGTTCAATCCCTACTTCATTACGTTGCTCTTCGGTAAGTTTGCTGTGTGTACTTGTAGCAGGGTGTGTTGCAATAGAACGGGTATCGGCCAGGTTTGCCGAGATCGAAAACATCTGCAGACCATCCATAAATTTACGTGCAGCATCTATACCACCTTCAACCACAATGGTTACAATGCCACCACCTTGTTTCATTTGCTTTTTGGCAATATCGTACTGAGGATGAGATGGCAAAAACGGATATTTAACCAATTTAATTTTCGGGTGTTTTTCTAAGTATTCAGCAACTTTTAAAGCATTTTCGCAATGACGGTCCATACGGATAGCTAAAGTTTCCAAACTCTTAGATAAAATCCATGCGTTAAAAGGCGATAAGGCCGGGCCACTATGACGAGCAAAACCAATTACATCTGCAATTAAATCTTTGGTCCCTAAAATTACACCGCCCAAAACACGCCCTTGTCCATCAATGTACTTGGTAGCTGAGTGGATAGAAATGTGCGCACCATATTTAATCGGCTGTTGCAGATACGGCGTAGCAAAGCAATTATCTACAACAAGCAGTATATTATGTTTTTTAGCCAAATTGCCTAAAAATTCAAGATCAATAATGTCAATACCAGGATTAGATGGGGTTTCTACAAAAATCATTTTGGTATTTGGCTTAATCAAAGCCTCCCAATCCTGCGGTTTGTCTAAATCGGCATAATCGAAAGTTATGCCCCAGTTAGAAAAAACATTGGTTAATAATTGATGAGTAGAACCAAACACCGAACGGCTTGATACCAAATGATCGCCATTTTTCAAGAAAGCGCCAAAAGTGGTAAAAATGGCCGCCATACCTGTAGCTGTTGCAAAACCATCTTCAGCACCTTCTAAGAGGCACATTTTCTCGATGAACTCTGAAGTATTTGGATTCGAATAACGGCTATATACATTCCCCTCTTTTTCATTAGCAAACAAAGCACGCATTTCTTCCGCATCTTCAAACTTATAACTCGAAGTAAGATAAATTGGTGATGAATGCTCTTTGTGTAAACTGCGTTCGGTTTGAGTGCGTATAGCTATAGTTTCAAAATTTTCGGATTTCATTTTTAGTATCAGGATTTGAGTATCAAGTATCAAGACTTTAGTATCAAGATTGGAGTATCAAGACCGGCATATTGCTTATAACGTCCCCCTTCTTGATACTTGCTACTTGATACCCTATTCTCTATTTGTTTATTTTATAAGTAAAGTTAATTTTTGCTGAACGGCCTAAAATGTTCGATACGGAGCAGTATTTATCGAAAGTCATTTGCAGCGCTCTTTGTACTTTGGCCTCGCTTAAATCGCCGAAAAGCTCGAAGTTGATATCAATTACATCAAAAATTGGGGGCATTTCTTCGTCTTTACGCGTGGCGTTGATGGCAATTTTAATGTCGTTTAATGGTTCTTTTTGCTTAGTAAGTACGTTTACCATATCTATACCACTGCAACCTCCCAAACCAATTAAAAGCATTTCCATCGGTCTGAAACCTTTTCCCTCGCCACCAATGGCAGCTTTTGCATCCAACTCTACAGTAAAACCGCTCTCGTTTTCTGCTTCAAAATTAAATTTACCGCTCTTGCGGACTAGATTTATGTTCATTTTATTAGTATCGAGTATTTAGTATAAAGAATCAAGACACATTTGCTCTAGTCTTTCTGCTTTAACCTTTAAGCTCTATTTAAATATTATAATAAACTATGTTGTTTTGCTCCAGTTCGGGCAATTTAACCGGATGGTCAAAAATTGCAAAAACTGACGAACCGCTACCACTCATTAAAGCGAATGTTGCGCCTGCATCATATAAACTGGTTTTTATTTGACGAATTTGGGGATACTTTGCGAATACCGATAGTTCGAAATCGTTGATAACCTTATTTTTCCATGTTGTTGGGCACAAATGTATGATTTCTTTTAACGATTGCAAAGGTTTTTGCGGTTTTACATGTGCATAAGCATCGGCCGTACTGACGTGTACTGGCGGTTTTACCAAAACTTTAAACCAGGCTGACAAATCGACTTCGCATTTTTCAAATTCATCACCCTTATTAAATGCGTAAGCAGGTTTGTTTTCGATAAAAAAAGCACAGTCGGCTCCGAGTTGACGGGCGTAAATTTCCATTTTATCAACAGACATTTCCAAACTGAATTTATCATTTAGCAGTCTGATCAGAAAAGCACAATCTGCTGATCCTCCACCCAAGCCTGCACCAACCGGAATGTTTTTCAGTAAATTGATCTGCTGTGAGGGAATACCATAATCCTTTTTCACTAACATATAGGCTTTAAAACAAAGGTTATCGTTAGGATCACCAGGAATATCGATGCCGTGAATTTTGCAAGAGGTTTCCTCCGCATCAGTAATTTCGACCGAATCCCTAATATTGATCGGATAAAAAACAGTTTCAAGGTTGTGATAACCGTCAGCACGCTTTTCGGTGATATTTAAGCCTAAGTTTATTTTTGCGTTGGGAAAAGATAGCATGTTAGTCGTAAGTCTTGAGTCCATGGTGCCGAAACCAGCAGCCGTCTCATCTGCAAACATACAAAGTGTTTTTTACTCCATGAGCTTCACCCGCATTTTTAATATTGCAGTTTTGGAGCACAAAGGTAGTAGCAAATAATTTCGTTTCTTCCCGTGTTCTGCTTTTACGCTTCGCTGTCTGCACCTACTCACTGCAGGATAATCGCTCCACCCTGGACTAATAGGCCAGTTGTTGCTCCTATCAATGTTTAAACCCCTAAAAACATAAAATTTCAATCTGCATTAAAAACAATTATCATTACAATGTTAGTAAGTGAATAGTGTGTATAAAAATGATTCCGAACACCTGATAAATTTTAGATATTTGTAAATTATCAAAACAGTATGAAACAATATTTAGATTTAATGCAGCATGTGCTTGATCATGGCGCGCAAAAGCACGACCGTACCGGCACCGGAACAATAAGTGTTTTTGGTTATCAGATGCGTTTCAACCTTCAGGAAGGTTTTCCGATGGTGACCACAAAGAAACTGCATTTAAAATCTATTATTCACGAACTGATCTGGTTTTTAACAGGCGATACCAATATTAAATACCTTAAAGATAACGGTGTACGCATCTGGGATGAATGGGCCGATGAAAATGGCAATCTTGGACCGGTTTATGGTTCACAATGGCGAAGCTGGCCAAGCCCAGACGGGCAGCATATTGACCAAATTACCAACATCATCAATACGATCAAAAATAATCCCGATTCGCGCAGGATTATCGTTTCTGCCTGGAATGTAGCCGAAATTGAGAATATGGCATTACCCCCTTGTCACACTTTCTTTCAATTCTATGTTGCTGATGGAAAGTTAAGCTGCCAATTATATCAAAGAAGTGCCGATATTTTCCTGGGCGTTCCTTTTAATATTGCATCTTACGCTTTATTAACCATGATGGTAGCACAGGTGTGCGGTTTAGAAGCCGGAGATTTTATCCATACCCTTGGCGATGCACATTTATACAACAATCATATCGAACAGGCCAATCTACAATTAAGCCGCGAGCCTAAAGCATTGCCAACCATGAAAATCAATCCTGATGTAAAAAGCATCTTTGATTTCAAATTTGAGGACTTTACCCTGGAGAATTACGAAGCGCACCCGCATATTAAGGGTGTTGTTGCTGTTTAACAGAATTAGTATATTTGTATATGGAAACTTTTTCAATCAGCGTACCAGAAAAGAAAAGCAGAAAATGGGAAACTGCCTTCAAAATACAAACCACATATTTTAAGTGGTGATTATAATGGTTTTTGGGAGTGCCATATAAAAGGAGATTGGTTGATGACCCGGCTTCAGGACGATATTAAAAAAGAAATCTACTTAGACAGGTTGGGAACCCATTCTGATCTGGTTTAACCTAACATAGTTCCTCGTTATCAATGAACAATATTTCCATCGCCGTAGCAATTGGCGAAAATTTTGCAATAGGCAAAAACAACCAGCTTTTGTGGCACATGCCGGCCGATTTAAAGTTTTTTAAACAAACTACTTCGGGGCATACAGTTGTAATGGGTCGCAAAACGTTCGATTCAGTAGGCAGGCCACTACCGAACCGCAGGAACATTGTAATTACCAGAGATACTGAATTAAAAATTGAAGGCGTTGAAGTGGTAAATAGTTTAGATGAAGCTTTAGCCATTACTAAAACAGAAGAAAAACCAGTATTTATTGTTGGTGGAGCGGAGATTTACAGACAGGCATTGCCTAAAACGCAGACGCTTTATTTAACCACTATTCATCATAATTTTGACGCAGATACTTTTTTCCCAGAAATAGACCGGAAAGAATGGAAGGTAATTAGCAGCGAACCACACAAAGCAGACGAAAAAAATAAGTACGATTATACTTTTGAGGTTTTAGAAAGGGTTTAACGACTAGGATATCTTCTTTTAGGGTCGTCACCCTGAATACATTTCACGGTTGATCTTGTAAGAAAGATGCTGGCTACGAAGTAGCTACAGGGCAATTGAAAACATCATCTATACTTGTAAATAAATTCAGCATGACGATCGCGCTGGAAAAATACAACCAAAAATTAATCATTTATTGAATAAATATTAATTGATCTGAGACGACTACTATTTCTACTTGAATAGTGCTTCTGCCCCTGCCAGCTAAACCCGATGACAGTGAGCATGAAGCGCAGCGAAATAAAACGGACAGCGGGACTATCGGAGCCGAAGAAATACAGGTTTTACTTTTCAATAAAAACCTATCATGTATCTTCTTGTCTAAGCGCCCATGAATGAAAAGATGCTTCGTGCATCAGCGTGACAGCAAGAAAAAAATTAAACATAGGCAAAATATGACCAGACCAAAAGCTGCTTTAATCGCTTTCAATTCAATTTCAATCAAACTCAACACTCAGAATTGAATTCTTGCCTAATGAATATATCATGATTATCGCCTGATAAAAATTAATGTTAATAAATTATCAATTAAGGGGTTCTATAATTTAAAAATTTAATTAGATTTGCCGACTTGTTAAAAAACAGCGAA
>Ga0065714_10065233_pt1 | contig 11541 bp, 11 predicted proteins | sample MisRhiReplicate2_FD_59101 | JGI IMG/M metagenome (GOLD analysis project Ga0065714, IMG submission 59101) | Miscanthus rhizosphere microbial communities from Kellogg Biological Station, MSU, sample Rhizosphere Soil Replicate 2: eDNA_1 v2... | ecosystem: Host-associated > Plants > Roots >... | reverse complement strand
CAAGATCAATACCAACCATGGGAGAATTTGACAACAAAGAGAGAGAAGAGGTTTTCTCGAAGAAAGTAAGGGCAGGTAAAAGAACTTATTTCTTCGATGTGAAAGCTACCAGATCAGGAGACTACTACTTAACGCTCACAGAAAGTAAGAAAAGACTGGAGGACGGCGTTTTTGTAAAGCATAAGATCTTTTTATACAAGGAAGATTTTGAGAAGTTTACTGAAGGATTAAACGAAACGGTTGACTACATCAAGAACCATCAGGATGTTGTGGAGAAACGTTATGAATATTCTGAAAATCATGAAGGAGTGGGAAGCAAAGGTCATAACGATGATTTTTCATTCTAAGAAGATATAAAGCTCTATTAAAAAGCCCTGTTGATTTAGTTCAACAGGGCTTTTTAATGAAATGAACTCCCAATGCAAAAACACAAATACCTGAAAATCAACATACTGAAGGCAAAAATACCACATACCTTTTAGAAGTCTTACCTTGACTTCCCAAGCTTATAGGTACATGACAGATACTTTGTTAGTCCTTGCACTAATGCGGTACCTATAACCTACCTAGCGGGTACCTACGATCTACTTATTTGCCTAAAGGACCTTCGCAAGGGGGAATGGGCGATTAGTTTGTCTATACTGTGTGTCTTCTCCTCACACAGTTAACACATTTCTACACAGTTTCTTCCCAAAAAAGCACCTGTTTGTGAGTTTTGTGTGAAGGAGGTTTGAATAGCGTGTGAAGAATTGATTTCTTTATGAAGAACAATCTCGGTTTGCATGCATACTGAAATTTACTAATTCTAATGTATGTAGCCGAAATTCAAACAAGGAAGCACTGTATTCTTAATTCATGTTCCTTTGAGCAAAATAACATCCCTTATTGATTAATTTTGGAATAGTTATCTGAATAAAATATTTTTAATTCATTTAATTATTCACCAAATATTGCAGACGTTTCAACTAGTTAACAATGCCAATTAGGGCAATTACCCATTTATTAATGCCGCTACTTACGATACTCGCCAGCAGGAAAGAGAACGATTCTTTTAACACCTGTCATTATTTGCTAAGAAACCTTAAGGTCAACTTTACAGACAGAGGATTATCAGAAACCTTACAGAACCACGTAGAATATCCATCCCTACTTTCTCTAAAGGATACACTTTTGGAATACGGTATTGAATCTGCCGCCATACAAAAAGGACAACATAGCTATGATGAGTTCGAGACTCCTTTTATCTGCTCAATACAGAAGAAAGATTGGCCTAAGCCTAGCTTTACCATCGTAACTGGGGCAGAGGCAAATACTATTAAGTACCTCGATCCTATTACGGACAAACTTAACCATCTTCCTGTTGAAGATTTTGAAAGAATGGACAAGAATATTATCCTTTTGCTGGATGCTTCTGCTCCAAAGCACGAAGCCAATCTTGCCGAAAACAGAAAAAAGCAAAGAAGCAATATATTAGCCAAGAGAATCCCTGTATACTTGGCGTCCGCTGCCATATTGCTTTCTGCTGGGTACATTCTGTCTCAGCCTATCGGGATGCAGAGCTGGTACGGATTGGGATTCATCCTTTCTTCTTTCTTGGGATTAGCAATTTCATCCCTTCTGATCTGGAACGAGATAGATGCGCATAATCCTTTTATTAAGGAAATATGTGGCGGCAATAAAAAAAAGACAAACTGTAATGCAGTGCTATCCTCATCAAGAGCTTCCCTTATTGGGATAAGCTGGTCCGTATGGGGATTTACATTCTTTATAACTTTTTTTTCTACAAAGGTACTCTTTCCCACTAATACCAGCATTATGGTGATCTGGTCTGCGCTTTCTATTATGGTAGCTCCTTACATCCTGTTTTCGATCTATTATCAGTTGAAAGTGGTAAAGCAATGGTGCCCCCTTTGTTTGGCTGTACAAGTGGTATTGGCTATCAACGTACTTATCGCGAGCTTCTACCTATCAAGCAGTCCAACATTTCTAGCCGATATAGAACCCTACAACATAGCTATAGCCTTACTGACGGGGCTTTCCATCCTCTTCCTGACCAATACGGCTATACCCGAACTCAAGAGTGCCCACGAAGGCAGGAGCTATGAAAAGAAGTGGAAAAATCTGAAATATAACCCCCAGATATTTCAGGCATTATTGGACAAAGGCGACAGCGTCAGCATTTCAGCCGATGATCTTGGTATCGTGATAGGAAATCCCAATGCCACAAACGAGATCATCAAGGTATGCAATCCCTACTGTCGTCCATGTTCTAAGGCCCATTCCGAACTGGAGCATATCGTTAGGACTAATCCAGAAGTAAGGGTACGTATTATATTTACGGCCTCTGGAGAGGATAATGATATAAAAACGCCACCGGTAGCTCATCTTTTGGCCATACAGCAAAAACTTGGCAGCGAAAAAGTACATCTCGCACTGGATGACTGGTACCTTGCTCCAAATAAGGACTACGAGGCCTTCGCCAAAAAATACCCGATGAACGGCGAGCTTAAGGAACAAAAGAAAAAACTTCATGCCATGCGAGACTGGTGCAATGACATGAAGATCAGGGTAACTCCCACGATATACGTAAATGGAAGGGAGTTACCTGATAGCTACCAAGTGACTGAACTGAAGAATCTTTTCTAGAAAATAGCCCGAACCGGTTGCAAACGGTCTCGGACAAACAGAAGGCTCCCTGTAAAAGCCCCTCTAAAGATGCCCCGGAGTGAGCGGACATCAGGTATTAATTTAATTTTCAATTTTATGAAAAAAATTTCGTTAAAAAACTTAAGAGTTTTAGGAATTAAAGAACTGTCTAGGGAAAATCTAAAAAATGTAACGGGAGGAATGCAATGTCCTAACCAGTCCGATTTCATGTGTGCTAGTGGCGGCACGTGTATCCCTGCAGAGTATAGGTGTGACGGCGTTCCGCATTGTCCTGACCGTAGTGATGAAGTTGGTTGCGATGAAATATTGAGAAAAAAGAAACTAATATTGAAAACTACGTCAGTTATTTAGCAATTTTAGAATCTTCTTAAGAAAGTACGCAAACTGAGTCTTAATTAAATCTTACGTTTAATTAAGACTCAGTATTATATAAAAAACAAAATATAGTAACAATTCCTTATATACCCAATGTTCATCCCCAGACAGTGCTAAAATCTTTCCCCCACTATAAGCAAATGGACATGATGGACTGTGGCGCCACCTGTCTACGTATTATCTTCAAGTATTTCGGGCAATTGGTATCTATCCATAAGATACGTAAGCTCTGCCAGACTACCAAAAATGGGGTCAATCTGCTCGGAATCTGTGAAGCCGCAGAAAAAATGGGCTTCAGAACCTACGGTGTCCATTTGAGTATGGAACAGCTCAACCAGATCGAACTGCCCTCCATCCTACATTGGAACCAGAACCACTTTGTAGTGCTTTACAGAATCAGGAAAGGCAAATATTATATATCAGATCCCGCCAGTGGATTAGTATCCTACGATGAAAAGGAATTCAGCAACAACTGGTTCTCCACGAAGGAACTACACGTCGGATTATCCCTACTACTAAGCCCTGGACCAGATTTCTATCAGATCGATGAGGACGAGTCCTTCATCGCTTTGGGATGGAGCAAGGTATTTACCTACTTCTACAAGTATAAACGCCTATTCATCCAGTTGATACTGGGGATGGTACTCGGTACCCTGCTGTCCCTGATCGCACCATTTCTGGCTCAATCTGTGGTCGATATTGGTATAAACACGAAGAATATCAGCTTTATCAACCTAATATTGATTGCACAATTGATGCTATTCATAGGCAGCACGGCAGTGTCTTTCATACGATCATGGATTATGCTCCATATCAGTACCCGGGTCAATATCTCGATCCTAACGGATCTGCTGATCAAAATCATGAAACTGCCCATGGGGTTCTTCGACCTCAAGACGCATGGCGATATCATGCAGCGTATGGCCGACCAACAACGGATCGAGTCCTTCTTGACAGGAAGCACGCTCAATACGCTATTTTCGTTAGTGAATATACTGATCTTTGGCAGCCTACTCGTTATCTACAATAAGACCATATTCCTGGTCTTCATTATAGCGACTGTTCTGTATACGCTGTGGATACTAGCCTTTATGAAGTACCGCAGAGAACTGGACCACAAACGATTCAAGATAGCCTCCGAGAACCAGACCTATATGGTAGAGATGATACAGAGCATGCGAGACATCAAACTGAACAATGCCCAGAAGCAGAAGAGATGGGCATGGGAGGCCCTACAGGCTAAGCTATTCAAGTTCAGAGTAAAGAGCCTAGCATTATCCCAGTATCAGTCCGTGGGATCGATGGCCATCAATCAGGCAAAGAGCATACTGATCACTTATATATCGGCCAAGGCTGTGATCGATGGAGAGATCACGCTGGGCGGTATGATGGCCATTCAGTATATTGTAGGCATGGTCAGCAATCCGGCTGAATCGTTGTTGGCATTTATGCAGTCCTATCAAGATGCCAAGATCAGTCTGGAACGCCTCAACGAGATCTACGAGACCGAAGAAGAAGAAGATATCAGGAAAGATTACCTAACCAAGCTGCCCGAAGATAAGACGATAGAGCTCCGCAACATAACCTTCAGGTACTATGGTGCTGGGAATGAGCCCATATTCACCAAACTAAACCTAACCTTTCCAACCGGCAAGACCACAGCGATCGTAGGAGCCAGCGGTAGCGGTAAAACGACCATACTGAAACTTTTGCTACGCTATTACCACCCTGAAGAAGGTGAAATACTGGTTGGAGGCAAGCGGTTGGACCAGATCGATTTCGGGCTATGGAGAGACAACTGTGGCTCCGTACTACAGGAAAACTATGTATATGCGGATACCATAACACGCAACATTGCTATCAACGATGAGTTTCCTGACGAGACAAAAATACAGAACGCTGTACATATAGCCAATATGGAAGATTTTATCACGAATGAGCCCTTTGGGTTGGCTACCAAGATCGGTACAGCAGGGAAAGGAATCAGCCAAGGACAACGCCAACGGCTGATGATAGCCCGGGCTGTCTACAAAGATCCTGCCTTTATATTTCTGGATGAAGCCACGAATTCGCTAGATGCCAATAATGAAAGGGCAATCGTCGAAAAACTAGACTGCTTTTTTAACAAACGGACGGTTATTGTGGTGGCACACCGTCTCAGTACGGTAAGGAATGCGGACAATATCATCGTACTAGAAAAAGGTGAAGTCGTAGAGCAGGGAACGCATAACGTGCTGACTGCAAAACGGGGGAAATATTTTGAGTTGGTAAGAAATCAGTTGGAACTAGGAAATTAAGATCATGGCAAAGAAAACTTATTTGGAAGAGGACATACATTCGGAAGATCTACAGGAGATCATAGCCAAGCCACCGTCATGGCTACTGAAAAGGGGGATTTCCTTCGCGCTGCTGACCATTTTACTCATCATCGGCTCTTCTGTATTCATCAAGTATCCCGAAATGGTTCAGGTATCCATGAAATTCAGTACAAGTAACGCTCCGAAGACGCTTGTAAGCAGAGTAAATGGCAACCTGGTGAGTATATTGGTAAAAGAGGGTCAATGGGTAGAGAAAAACTCGGACGTAGCCTACCTGGAATGTATAGCAGACCATGCACAGGTCATCGACGTATTAAACCGACTCAAGGAAATGAGAAACAGAGGAACGTCAATGCAGGATCTCGAAAACCTAGTCTCCCCCACCGAACTGAACCTTGGTGAGCTCCAAAGCAGTTACCATAATTTCTATCTGGCCTATCTGAACTATAAGGCGGTAGACAGAGAAGGTATATTGCAAAAAAGAAAAGACTTCTTACAGAATGAGGTGAGGTACGCAAACGATCATAACGGCCATATCCGAAAGATCAACCAACTACAGAAAAGTGAATTGGCTCGGGCGGAAGCTGAATATGAAAAGTATAGGATGCTGGCAAAAAAAAGGGTTATAAACACACAAGAACTAGAGGAGAAGGAAGCCATCCTTCTCGCTAAAAGGCAGACAATCCTACAAATGGAAAACACCATCATAAGCGACCAGCGTAGTCTATTGGCCAAGGACAAGGAGCTTTCGGAGATAGACAACCAGATCATTGAGGAAGAAAAGAAGTTTTACCAATCATTGAATACTTTCATAAATGAGGCGGAGAACTGGAAAAAACAGTATGTCATCACAACGTTGTCCAACGGTTTCCTTGTCTATGGAGGCTTCTTACAGGAGAACCAACTAGTAAAAACTGGAGATATCCTATTCTATATCAATCCCGGTAAAGAGGATTACTATGGAGAGATCCTGATTCCACAGGTCTCATCGTCCAAGGTAAAAAGGTACCAGGATGTGCTGATCAAAGTGCGAAGTTATCCATATCAGGAATATGGATGCTTAAAAGGAAAAGTAGATTATATTTCGGATATTCCGATCAGAGACAACCTATTCTTCTCCAAGGTAGTTCTGACAAGAACCAACGAGGACTCCATCATAAAGCTAAAACCGGGCATACAGGCCGAAGCAGAGATCATTATGGAAGACCAGTCCATATTCAAGAGGGTATACCTCAATCTGACTAAGTCACTTAAATTTTGATGCTGTAAAAGCCTCTCTAAAGATGCCCAAACACTTAAAATGACTCAGGTTACCTTAGTGCTCCAGCTCCACTGATATAGCAGAATAACATACTCATTAAGTGTGTCCAGCTTTTCAATCCTTTGCAATGTTTATCACTTAGGTGCTTTATTACCAGTTTGTCGAATTTTTCTCTGTTAATATGGGCCAATATTTTCATATGCCGCTAAAAATGCCATTATCGTAAAACATATCGCTAATAGATACCCATAAACAATACGAATCCTTAACAAACTTATAATCAAGCCAAAAAAACACGCCATAGGTAAAGAAATTTTTATTACAATATTTTCAGTAAAGAGATAAATTAATATGTTTAATAAAAAAAGAAGATCAAAATATAATCCCAAAAGTTTATTTTTTTCATACTATTGTGATGTTAAGTTATAAGGTAAGAAGCGGTATATGGAATAACATATACTGATGATATTATAACCCCATTAGGGTAATAAATAGCTAGAATTCCAGCACCCGCACCACAGAAAAGTGCAGTAATTAAATTTGGTGAAACAAATTTATCTAATATTAAAGAAGTCAAACCAAATATTACACCTATTCAAGAATTAAATTAGATAGCCAAATCAGCAAGAATTAACTAAATAAAAAATTACCTTGGAGTGTAAAGTGAACTGTCAAACATCATTTCTTCCTGGGTGGAGGCTAGAGGCCCTCCACCCAGGAAGAAATCGCCGCAGGCTTTTAATCTATCCCCAAATATAAGATCGAGCTGAGACATTGTCAAGCCCCGGTTCGACATTGGCATCGTCCACTTTTTAGAAAAGTCTTTATAGGCCAGATATATAATCTATCAAAAGACCAAGCATTGAAAATTTATTATTTTTCCTTTTAATCAATGCAGTAAAATTACCTCCTACATAAAATCACTGCAGATCCTCCAACTCCTTTAACTGCTCATTAAGTTTAGAAAACTCTTCAGCTATCATCTTAAACTTATAGATAGATACCATTACAAAAACCAAAGTAAAAAGTAAAACTGGCATAACATGCAACGCAATCGGCAATACTAAAAACACAGCAAGTATAGAAGGTGGCGTAATAATAAGATTATACTTAGCTGTTGATAATTTATATTTCTGAATATCGATTAATTGCTGTTTAGCCGTGACTAAATCGCCTGTCATGTTTACTCCTTTTAGCATGAAAAAGTATTTTATCACACGAAAGAAACTAAAGAAGCACAAGACAAATAAGAAAACTAATCCACAGTATAACTCAACACCCGGATCACGATGTTTTATCATCTTAAAGAAAAGAACTATGATCACAATTCCAGCAACCAATTGATAAAGTCCCTTTATCTTCAACCAGTTTATTGTTTTTAAAGGCCGTTTTAGCAGCATCTCTCTAAGTATTCTTTTGTTTACTTTAGTATGCTCTGCAAGCTGTAAATCGCATTTGGTCCAAAGACTTTGTAATTCTGAAATTTCCATATTAATATTTATTAACTACTAATTTTTTTAATTGTTCTTTAATCCTGCCCATTCTAGTACCTACGTTTGTTATTGAAATACCGGTAACCAATGAAATTTCTTCATGTGAATTACCATCCAGATACAGGAGTACAATTGCTTTATTGAACGAATCAAGTTCATTAATACAATCGTACAAAACACTGTGTTGATCCTGCTCAGTAAGATTTATCTCTATAACCTCGTTAAGTCTGAAGTCCGTAAGATCATCTGAAAATATTATAGTCTCTTTCTTCTTTTTAAGATCGTAATTCATACAGGTATTCAAAGCAACACGGTACATCCATGTTGACATTTTAGATTGGCCTTTAAATGAGGTAAAGGATTTCCATAACTGAAATATGATGTCATTTATGAGGTCTTCCCTTTCGTGATAAGTACGAGCATAAGCGTAGGAAATTTTAACTAAAATTCCAGTATGTTTTTCTAATGCTATAATAAACTGTTCGCTTACTTCATCTTTTTCAATAGTCATAATGCTTGTTAAAGTTCGTTCGAATTGGTTAGTACCATAACGAACAAAAAAATCACACAAGAATAGAACTTTTTTATAATATATAACAATACTAGAATTCTGGATCAAAAAGCGAAAGCTATCTTTTGTAACAGGCAACTTTGTACCATCAGTTTTTAGCAAAAGTAATTCACCACTGAATTAGCTGAAAACAGAAAAAGGCCGCATCTTTTGGTGTGAAACAAAATCGATGTCGGCCTCTTAATAAAAACAGAGTTTTTATGTGGTATAAAGTTAAAGAATTATTTGAATCCGGCTTAAATATTAGTCAGATCCGTATTGAAACGGGATTGGACCACGGTACCATCCGGAAGTACCGCTCACTCTCAGAGAAGGGTTTTCATGACTGGATATCCCGACCAAGAAATCTGCCCAAGAAACTAGGCATCTACTATAGTTTTGTAAAGGAGCACCTTGAGCTACAGCCCTACCTTTCGTCGGCGCAAATCGAAGATCGGTTAATGGAGCATTTTACGGATCTTCCGGAGGTCCATAGTAAGACCATTTATAATTTTGTTAAAAACATCCGGCTAGAGCATGGATTAGTCAAATACAAGGACAAAGATGCCAGGGATTATGAAAAGCTGCCGGAAACACCTTATGGTGAGCAAGCGCAGGTAGACTTTGGCCAGGCATTCTTGCAAACGGATACGACTTATCAAATGAAAGTATATTTCTTTGAATTGGTGCTGAGCCGCTCCCGACAGAAGTTTATTTACTTCCAAAGCCATGCATTTACCACCGCTACTGCCATTTACGCTCACGAACTGGCTTTTGAGTACTTTCAGGGCATCCCCAAGAAGATCGTTTATGATCAGGGTCGTGTTTTTATCCAGGAAGAAAACCTTGGAGATGTATTGCTTACTGATGGTTTCCGTAGTTTCTGTGACAGTAATCCTCTTGAGCCAATCTTTTGCAGAAAGGCAGATCCTGAGTCTAAAGGGAAAATTGAGAATGTGGTTAAATATGTGAAACACAACTTTCTGCGGGGAAGACTATATAAATCAATCCCGGTATTACAGAAAGAGGCAATGGAATGGCTAAAACGTCGTGGTAACGGAAAAGTGCATGGTAGCACCGGAAAAATCCCTCATCAGGAGTGGGTCATAGAACAAAAACATCTTCAGCAAAATAGTACTATACCAGCGCTTCCCAAAGCTATGCTACCAGAATACTTTGTTCGAAAAGACAACTGTATCACCTATCGTGGTAATTATTATAGTCTTCCTCCCGGAACCTATAATGGACAAGGCACTAAGGTGTTTTTGGAAGTGAAAGGTAGTCATATGTATATCTACAGCATTACAAATCAGGTTTTGGTACAACATCTCATCTCACAGCAAAAGGGTTGTTTAATACGTATGGAAGGTCATACAAGAGCGAATTCTGTAAAAGTGGAGCAGACCACCAGCCTGGTTCTGGAGCTTTTAAAGCACAAGAATGCCGAGCTCTACTTGTCTTTATTGAAGCAGGACAGACCACGCTATTATCATGACAGCTTAAAAATTATCTATAAGTGTTTGAGAGATGCCTCCAATCAGGCTATACTGCAGACGCTTGATATCTGTCTTGAAAACAAGATCTATAATGCTTATGAGTTTGCACAGGTACTCACCCTCCAGAAGAAACTTGATCCAGATGATCATGGGCACCTAAAAATGTCTCCCAGGATGGATGCGCCTTATTTGCAGCAAGATCTGGAACCCCAAACCAGTAACATCAATTATTATGAATCGATACTTAAATAACAATGGAACAGATCAAACAAATAAAGGCACATGCAGAAACACTGCGACTCACCAATCTCAAGAAAACTCCTGAAGAAGTAATCCATCGGGCACAGATAGATAAAGTCTCTTACATGGACTTTATACTGGAAATATTGACTACTGAGGTCAACTATAGAAAAAGTGCAGATCTGGAACGCCGGATCAGATTGGCTAAGCTTCCCAAGCATAATAATCTGGATACTTACAACTTTAATGTGTCAAATGGAATATTGAAGGCGGAGCTTGCTCAGTTGAGGGAATTATTATGGTTGGAGCAGAATTACAACCTCATTTTGATGGGACCTAGTGGAACCGGTAAAACATTCCTTGCAGCGGGCCTAATACATGATGCATTGAACAGTGGTTATCGTGCATACTTTGTAAGTATGGAACAATTGACCAACATCTTAAAGCTAAAGGACATCACTGTTTCGGCTATAAATGCTTATAAACGGCTTTTAAAAGCACATGTACTTGCCATTGATGGATATTATGCTTTTTCCAATCAATAAGGGCCAAGCCGTTGCTTTCTTTAATATGATCAATCATTTACACGAACAGGGATCCATTATTATCACCACTAATAAGTCCCCAAAACAATGGGCTGAAACATTGGAGGATGAGGTCTTGGCAACAGCATTGTTGGATCGGCTACTTTATAGATGCGAAGTAGTCAAACTCCAGGGAACCAGCTACAGAATGGAAAATAGAAAAACCATTTTCCCCGACAAAAAAGAAGAAATAAACCAGGTCTAATGATGATATTTTTTGGCCAAAAGTGGTGAATTACTTTTGCTAAAAATTGATGAAAGTATATTTGCTATTTACACTTTTCAAGGACCCCCCATCCATTAGTGAATTAAAGCTTTCCTTACATATTAATAAGTCTGTACACCTTTTAATTTCTCGATTAGTTTTCTCTTTCAAAATAACATACTACACTCGATCCTGAGCCACTCAGAAACGAATAAACAGTAGATACTTAAAGCCTGAGCACAGTCTTTAAAGAATATAACTGGAGCAAAAAACCGTCCACTGAATCATAAACTACAGTAATATCAACACTACGTAAAAAATTCAACCAATCGGCTTTATTCCTTTATCTACC
>Ga0065714_10065232_pt1 | contig 11542 bp, 12 predicted proteins | sample MisRhiReplicate2_FD_59101 | JGI IMG/M metagenome (GOLD analysis project Ga0065714, IMG submission 59101) | Miscanthus rhizosphere microbial communities from Kellogg Biological Station, MSU, sample Rhizosphere Soil Replicate 2: eDNA_1 v2... | ecosystem: Host-associated > Plants > Roots >... | reverse complement strand
GAAAAACGAACAGGCGAGGGGGCCTGGGGCTGTGTCGACAGCATCGTTGTGTACTCCGTTATTGTTCTTATTTTGGCGAAAACGCTTCGAGGCGTTTTTCGGGCGCTGCGCTTCAGGCAGCTCGGTGGGCACAGACCACCTTGGCTGGATGCTAAAGGGCGAAGCTTTCACTAACCTTTCAGTTGCCTTTCAATGTTTTCGGGCTTCACAGGGCAGGCGGCGCCTGTAAACTGCCCGGCAAAGCGTGGTGCCAACCACCCCTGACTGAGGTAGAAATCCATGCGTGTCTTGCTGGTTGAAGACCATCTGCAACTCGCTGAAAGTGTCGCCCAGGCGCTCAAGAGCACGGGTTTGACCGTTGACGTGCTGCACGATGGCGTGGCGGCGGACCTGGCCCTGAGCAGCGAGGAGTACGCCGCGGCGATTCTTGATGTGGGGCTGCCACGCATGGATGGTTTCGAGGTGCTCGCGCGTCTGCGGGCCCGTGGGAAAAATCTTCCGGTGCTGATGCTGACCGCGCGCAGTGATGTCAAAGACCGCGTGCACGGCCTGAACCTGGGGGCGGACGACTACCTCGCCAAACCTTTCGAGCTCACGGAGCTGGAAGCGCGGGTCAAGGCGTTGTTGCGGCGCAGCGTGTTGGGCGGGGAACGTCAGCAGACCTGCGGCGTGTTGGTCTATGACCTCGATACCCGCCGTTTTACCGTGGGCGGCGAGCTGATGACGCTCACCTCCCGCGAGCAAGCGGTGCTGGAAGCGCTGATCGCCCGTCCGGGCCGGGTGATGAGCAAAGAGCAGTTGGCCTCCCAGGTATTCGGCCTGGACGAAGAAGCGAGCCCCGACGCCATCGAAATCTACGTGCACCGCCTGCGCAAGAAACTCGATGGCCAGCCCATCGCCATCGTGACCTTCCGCGGCCTCGGTTATCTGTTGGAAGCCCGCGATGCATAAGCCCAGCAGCCTGCGCTGGCGTCTGCTGTGGAACCTGGCGCTGTTGCTGGTGCTGCTGATGTTTGCCAGTGGCATGAGCGCCTACTGGAATGGTCGCGAGGCAGCAGACACTGCCTACGACCGCACACTGTTGGCCTCGGCGCGCACCATCGCCGCCGGCTTGACCCAGGTGGACGGCACCCTGAGTGCCAATGTGCCCTATGTGGCGCTGGACACCTTCGCCTATGACAGTGCCGGGCGTATTTATTACCAGGTCAATGACATCGACCAGAAGTTGATCTCCGGCTATGAAAACCTGCCCGGTCCACCGCCCGGCACGCCACGCACCGATGACTATCCCGCGTTGGCGCGCTTCTATGACGCGGTGTACCAGGGACAGCCGGTGCGCGTGGTCAGCCTGCTCAAGGCCGTCTCCGAACCGAACATGAACGGCATGGCGGAAATTCGCGTAGCCGAAACCGACGAAGCGCGCGTGAGCATGGCCCGCAGCCTTATGGCCGACACCTTGCTGCGCCTGGGCATGCTCGCCGTTGGCGCGTTGTTGCTGGTGTGGTTTGCCGTGAGTGCGGCGTTGCGGCCACTGGAGCGCTTGCGTACGGCGGTGGAGGAGCGCCAGCCTGATGACCTGCGGCCGTTGCCGTTGGTAGAGGTGCAGCACGAGTTTGGCCCGTTGGTGCGCTCCCTTAACCACTTCACCGAACGCCTGCGCGGTCAGTTCGAGCGTCAGGCGCAATTTATTGCCGATGCAGCGCATGAATTGCGTACACCTCTGGCTGCGCTCAAGGCCCGGCTGGAACTGGGCTTGCGTGCAGAGGACCCCGCCACGTGGCGCAGTACCCTCGAAACCGCGGCCCAGGGGACCGACCGCCTGACTCACCTGGCCAACCAATTGTTGTCCCTGGCACGCATCGAAAATGGCGCTCGCGCGATTGCCGAGGGGGGCGCGCAATTGCTCGACCTCAGCCAGCTGGCCCGAGAGCTGGGCATGGCGATGGCGCCGCTGGCTCATGCGCGCGGCGTGGCGCTGGCGTTGGAAGCCGACGAGCCGGTGTGGCTGCGCGGGGAGCCAACCCTGTTGAACGAGCTGTTGAGCAATCTGGTGGACAACGCCCTGGCCCACACGCCACCGGGCGGCAATGTGATCCTGCGGGTGACGGCGCCGGCGGTACTGGAAGTGGAAGATGATGGCCCAGGCATCCCGCTGGATGAGCGGGACCGGGTGTTCGAGCGCTTTTACCGGCGCAGCCAGCAGGGTATGGGGTCGGGGCTGGGGCTGGCGATTGTCGGCGAAATCTGCCGGGCGCATCTGGCGCAGATCAGCCTGCACGATGGTGAGCAGGCCGGGTTGAAGGTGCGGGTGAGTTTTGTCGCCGGCTGATCAGTAGAACATCGAGCGGGCTTCATCCAGCTCGGCGCGCAAGGTGTCGCTGTAGGGGTCGATTCGCAGTTTCTTGATCGCTGGCAGCGAGGCAACCGGGATGTTGGCGAGCGAGTGATCGGTGCCGCGATGGCAATACAACACGGCGACCTGCACCAGGTCGATGTAGTCGAGGCTGGGCGAATCGCGCTCCAGGTCCAGGTATTGGCCTGGCAGTTTCGCCAGCATTTCCGGGAAGTCCCAGCCACCGAGCAGTTTGTCGCCCAGTAACGGGTGAATGGTCTCGATGACGTAGTTGAGGCTGACCGGGTCTGACAGCAACTCGTAGTGGTCTTCAGCGTACGTCAGGATCGGCAGCACGCCGATCTGGTGTACCAGGCCGCCGAGGGCTGCCTGGTCGGGCTTGAGCTGGCTGTGGCGGCGGCAAAGGGCGTAACTCACGCCCGCGACTTCCAGGCTGCGGCGCCAGACCTCACGCATCTTTTGTTCGACCACATCGGAGCGGGCGTGGAAGATCTGCTCCATCACCAGGCCGATCGCCAGGTTGCTGCTGTAGTTGGTGCCCAGCCGGGTGATGGCGGTGTGCAGGTCAGTGACTTCCTGGGTTGCGCGCATCAATGGGCTGTTGACCACCTTGATCAGGCGCGCCGACAGCGCGGTGTCGCGACCGATCACTTTGCTCAAGTGGCTGATGCTGATTTCCGGGTCTTCGGCAGCCTGGCGAATCTTCAGGGCTACCTCCGGCAATGTCGGCAGAACCAGGTCATCGTTGTCGATGGCCGTCACTAAAGCCTGTTGGACTTTTTCCGCCAGCATGTTCATTCATGATCTCTAGGGTGTTGCAAAAAAGTACGGCGACTAACGCTGGATCTCTTGGTCACGATCAAGCGTGTAAGGCAGGTCGAGCAGTTGCAAACCCGGACCTTCCAGAGAACCTAGGTGCACATCGCCACTATCGGCAGCTTCGGCTTGCAACACGGCCAGAAGTTCAACGCCTTGGTCGGTTTTTGCAGCAATGACCACCTCGCCGATCGCGCTGTTATGGCTGGGGGCAAACAGTGCAGTACCTGGCTCGGGCATTTCAGGCGCATTGAGGCTCAAGCGGTACAGGCGACGTTTGAGCTTGCCCAGGTACTGCATGCGCGCGACGATTTCCTGGCCGGTGTAGCAGCCTTTCTTGAAGCTTACGCCGCCGACGGCCTGCAGGTTGAGCATCTGCGGTATGAACAGCTCGCGGGTTTGTGGCATGACCTGGCCAATACCTGCGCGGATCTGGCCCAGCAGCCATTGATTCAAGTCGGCTTGTTGCAGGTGTTCAGCCAGGTGGGTGCGCACAGTTTCGGCCTGCTCGGCAGGCACCCAGAGTTCGGCACGGCCGGGGGACACGCGAACGGCGATCAACGCATCGGCGTGAGCGACGCTGTCGGTCTCGGCGGGCAGTTCCAGGCCAAGGCGGGACAGGGCCTGGTCGGCATTCGCCAGGCCGAAACGCACCCAGGCGGCGCTTTCGTCGGTGAGTTTGGACTTGGAAAATACCGCGTACTTCTTCAGGTCTGCCAGTTGCGGCTCCAGCAGTTCGGTGGCCATGGCGAGCAACACGCCGTCACCTTGCAGTAGGATGCGAAAGCTCGACTGCATGCGTCCTTTTTGCGTACACCGCGCGCCGAGGCTCGCCCGGGTGTCGCTCAGGTAATTGAGGTTGCAGGTCAGTTGGCCCTGAAGGAATTTGGCAGCGTCGGCGCCGCGGACGGCAAGAACGCCTTCGTGGGACAGGGGGCAGAAGAAAGCAGAGTCAGCCATGGGTCATCGCAGGTCAAAAAGTCATGGGTGCATCATAGAGGGGCGCCCGGCAAATGGATAGTTTCCGTATGGGGCGACCAAAGCCGACTGTTCCCGTGTCGTCGGGCCTGTATACTTGCCGCCTATTTGAGGAGCGCTCCATGGTCGAAGAAGTAGAAATCAATCGCCTCTACTGGCACAGCCGTCGTGGCATGCTGGAGTTGGATGTGTTGCTGGTGCCTTTCACCAAGGAAGTGTACGCAACGCTCAACCAGGTGGATCGCGACCTCTACGTCAGGCTGCTGACTTGCGAGGATCAGGACATGTTCGGCTGGTTCATGGAGCGCGCCGAATCTGAAGATCCTGAGCTGCAGCGCATGGTCCGGATGATCCTGGATCGTGTCCAGCCCAAGTAACGTCTTCGAATGCCGTTGGCAGGCCTCACGGCTGTTGCTGGCGGCGTATCTCCTTGCCCAGCTGTTTGCGCTGGGTGCGCTGGTACTGATCGATGTGCCTTATTCAAGCCTTGGTCTGCTGCTGTGCCTGGCGCACGCTGCTTGGGTCGTGCCGCGCTCCATCCTGTTGACTCACCGTTCGTCGATTCGTGGCCTGCGTCGCGACGCGGACGGCTGGCAGCTATTCAGTGCCGAGCGCGGCTGGCACAGCGTGCAACTGCGCCCCGACAGCCTCGCCCTGCCGTTGATCGTCGTGCTGCGTTACCGAGTAAAAGGTGAGTGGGCGGTGCGCACAATCTGTGTGCCCAACGATGCGCAGGTCGCCGATGTACATCGGCGCCTGCGTGTGCGCCTCAAGTTCAGCCGCCGTAGGTGGTTGGCACCAGAATAGTGTCGCGCGCCTCGGGCAGCATCTGTGGATAGTCGAGGGTGTAGTGCAGGCCGCGGCTCTCCTTGCGCGCCATCGCCGAGCGGATCATCAGCTCGGCCACTTGGGCCAGGTTGCGCAGCTCGATCAGGTCGCGGCTGACCTTGTAGTTGCTGTAGAACTCGACCCTATGAGGCTAAACCCAATGGATACAGGGGTTTCAGCCGATGACCGCCAACCACCGCTCCCAAAGTGGGACAAACCTGTTACAAACTGCGCTCGCCAAGCCGTACCACTATCGCCGTTCTGGTCGCTATTACCTTCGCCTTCGCCCCCAAGGAACCGTTAAGGGCTTCTTCACGCTGTCACTCAGGACTACCGACAAGGCCTCCGCAATGACCATCTCCGACGACATCCTCTCGACCCTCAAGGCTTACCACTTGGACAACCCTGAGGCGTGATGGGACGAACTCCGTGAGCGTCTTATAGACATCGCAGAGTACAACTTGACGATGGCGCACGGTGACAGCTCTCTGGTCGCTTACGAGATGATCAACGACGAGCATCATTTGGCGTTGCGTATGGCCTCCGCAAAGCTGCCCCTCAGCGTTAACCAGCAACGGGCAGTGAGTAAGGCACTTGAGATCATTGAGGCCTCACAGGAACGTATGCGTGGCCGTTCAGGGAAATTGGTCGAGATCGTTAAGGACCTCAATGATGAGTCTTGTGGCGTGCCTTTGGCTCTCTCCCTGCCTATATCTGTAAACGCTTCCCCAAGTCTGCCCTTCAAGTCCCTCTCTGCGCTGTACATGGAGGAACGCAAGGACAGCATTGAGGCCAGCACCATGCGTGACGTGAAGTCATCGTGTGAGGCTATCGGCGTGATCCTTGGCGACTTGGACATGGGGGGGCACACTCGTGAGGACATGAAGAACCTTCGGGACAAGCTCCTTAAGGGCCGTAAAGGGTCCACTGTGAACAAGCTGATGACCCGGCTATCAACGGTGATGGATTGGGCTGTGAATAACGGCTACCTCGACAAGAGTTTTGACAAGGGGCTGAAGCTTTCCAAGGATGCTGACAGCTCGCGTGAGGCGTTCTCTACGGGTCAACTAAAGGCCCTAATGACTCACGCTAACTCACTACCAGCGGACGCATGGCAGCGTTGGGCGTTGTCACTTGGGGTCATCACCGGGGCGCGTATTGAGGAACTGAGGCAGTTGACCAAGGCTGACGTTAAGCAAGTTGGGGGCGTGTGGGTCATAGACATCAATAGGAACGATGGCAAGACGGCCAAGACCAAGAATGCTTTGAGGGTCATCCCGTTGACCGATGGCGCTTACGGCTTCGACCTCCAGGCCTTCCGTGAGTTTGTAGATAGCTCCGACTCCCGACTGTTCACGTTGGGGGCTGGTCAGTACTCCAGCGTGCTTAATGGCGCCCTTAGGGATGTCTTGAGCTTGAACGCTGATCGGACCCTAACCTTCCACTCGTTGCGTCACTCGCTGGCCGGTGCCTTGAAGGCCGCTGAGGTGCCTGTGGGAACCGCTGAGTCCATCTTGGGGCACGCTTCAGGGTCTATCAGTTATGACCTGTATGGGGCAGGGAGTGCCGTTGAGGTGGGCCGTATGGCTGAAGCTCTGGTGAACGCGTTCCGTATGGCCTTATGATATTGCTGAAATTTGAATGGAGTCAGCTATGAGAAATCTTGATCTATACGGAATTGCTAAGGTCAACAGCGAACTACAGGCGCGCGCGATATTAGTGGATCGAATTCCCTCTCTTGGTGAAAAAACAGCTCGAATTATGGCTTGGCAATGTTTCATTCAAGACCAGGTAAATTTAGACGACAGCAACGAGCGAACTTCGAACCTTGCGCGAATTAAACACGGAGAGGCTATCGCTGCTTTTTGGGAGACCGGCGACGAGATGGACGTAGACTCAAATGCGTTTGTTTCGTACTTTTTCGATGAGCTTGGCGTCATTAATCGCAAGGTCACCAAAAAGGGTGTGCAGATAGCCTTCTATATCTTCGTAGCCCTCGGCTTATTCGGTTTATACAAACTCTTTTCCTGAGCAGCGGTTTAGCTGCACCTCGGACTACCACCTTTAAGGTCCGTCACGACTTAAATTACGAAATGTCGTGGGAGCTGTGAGGCCCATCACTGACGCACTTGGAAGCCCTCAATGAGTGTTGCTATTACGGTTAGTGTATTAAGTGTCCTGACTATCAGGAGGGTTCAGGCTGGGTCTGGACGGATTATAAAAAAAGCATCGCGACACTGCCCAAGAGACCTATCTTTTAGGTGTTCGCTATGAGGCTGCAATTGATGCCACACGGCTCCTGTATCAGTGGTACAACCTGACCCTAAGAGGACCTGAAGAGGACCCCTTGGTTAAGGAGGTCCTTGAAGTTCTATCAGAGCTTGATGCAGAAGCCTTACGTATGAGAGCCATCACTGATGATAATCGTAGGAAGCCTGGAAGCTGGACCTTAACGGATTTGAAGAGGTTCGCCAGGGAGGAAGGGCATTGAGGGTAACCTTAAGTTGGTTGTCTCTCAATGCTCTATCATTCACCAAGGTAATAAAAAACGTTCGATTTATTGCAGTAAGCTTATGGGGTTTTTGTGATCTTTAAGTCTATTGGTGTGATGATCGGAACCTCAGGTGCAAAGGGGGAGATGCTCGAAATTGAATTGCAAAGTGCGCCAAGCTGCTGCATAGAAATATGAGCGTATTCGAGTGCGTCTCTTGAGGAGTCCATATTCTCAATAAAGTTCAAGCCGCGAGCAAAGTCTACGTTGGGGTCTTTAAAGTATTGTCCAGTAGTTCGATTTTTAGTTACTTGAGCAGGTTTTAATGGAATTGGTAGCTGTATGGCTGGCAACTGCTGGCCATGAAAGTCTATTGTCCTCGTGAAGGCCAGTAGGGTCTTCGCAGCATTTGCTAAAGGGGCGACATGGACGACTAAGTCTCGGTATGCGCCGAGTTCGTAGAGCCAATTGTCGGGCGACGATGAGGCTTTCAACTCCTTGCCCGCTTTATCCTGAGGTGGCTGAGATCGCCAGATCTTTAATAGGCCACTTAAAGCGGTGATTTTGGGAGCGGCCGGATCATTTTTTCTTATTGTTGCCTCTGAGTAGAACTCTGAAAGATAATCTCTTAAAGTGCAAGAGTCTACCAGAAAGGACTGTAGGGCCAAGTAACATAACGAGGTATGGCCATCAAGAAAGCGTTCGTTGGGTTTAAAAGATTTCGAGTGTAATCTTCCGTTCAGTTGATCTGAATATGCTTCCGATAACTGCCTCAATCTCCATTCACATGCTCTTATTTGATGGGAAATTCGAGAAGCTATATCGTAAAATAGTCCATTTTTTTTTAGAAATGCGGCATTGGCTATGAAGGACCAATTATGACCTTGGTCTGTGCATATCCACGTTGGAGAGGCTGCGGGATTAATTGACCTCCACTCGGGAGGTACGAAACTTTTCGCTTGCTCTTCTGTGTGAAAAAAATCACATCCGACTATCTGGAATCCTAAAGCTTTAACATCAGCATAAAAACTACCATAGCTTTTTATAGTTAATGTTGCGGACTTTCCATTCATTGCACTGGGCCGAAGATCAGCTTTTTGATCCATCCCATTCAGAATGCGTCCGCCACCGTATAGATGCAATTCTCTCAAAACCGGTTGCCATTCCATGCGAATGCTCCTTGCTTAGGTTCGGGCGTGCGTGACTCAGCGACCGGGCGCTCAGAACGCGCCGCTACCACTAAGCCAGATAATAAAGAGCGATTCAACAAATTGGAGCGCCGTGGGTCACACCGGGCTTTGTTATTTTCTGACGGTCTCCATAGGTAGCGCTATAGACGACCAAACGGCGCGGCGGTCTTTATTGAATCCTTCAAAACTCACTTAGCGCGCAGCTCTAAAAAATGTAAGGAGTGAGCTGATGTGTGGGTCTGCACAAATTGCATGGCGACACGGTATTGATAGAACCCTGGCTTAACTGCTGGGCTACATCGTTTCTGAGGGCCTGCTGGGCTCCCTGTAAATTATAGCCTTAGCCTGCCGCATAGCCCTGAGTAAACCCTCACTAACGCGGGAAGGCCCGAACAGTTTCCTCTGCTGACCGCCTGACTGTGCGCGTAGAAACCCTCACTAAGGCTACGAGTTGACACCTCGGATCAAAACCCCTCACCCATTGAGAGATAGGCGCCTGTCGCCAAATAACTGGCTGCCTGTGTGGGCCACGTTCTGATACTTAGGAACAGATACCCTCACAAGAACACGGACAACACAGTTTCCTCCTAACGTCTCCCGCTGCGATTCCCTCAATGGGTCTCAAGGTGGGCTCGTTTAGACACCTCGGATTAAAACACCTCCCCCGACAAGAGGGCATCACCAATCACCCTGCACCACGGGAGGCTCAACGCTGCCCGTCGATAAGGAGAACTATAGGAGACCACCACCATGATCCACCTCACACCCGTTCCACTCCACACCTTGGCCGATGACTTCGACCGGGCCGACTATCTTACAAGCCTGCGTCTTGTCCCTGAGAAACCCAAGCGAGGAACCGTTCCGACAATCATTGAGAATCCTTTCTGTAGTCATCTGGATTTTCAGGACCGGTATGACCGATGGTCTGAAGACATTCTTTCAGGAGTCGCAAAGCTGGACCACGGCGGAACCAAGCAGCTCCCCGTTAAGACCCTCTATGAATTGCTTGAGTCCCTTGAGGTGTTCTCTACAGAGACCATTGGGGCACACCTGGGCCTGTCCTCCCGGATGGCTCGCCGCTATCTCAGCGCCCTTGAGGTCGCCTTGCAACCGCTTATGAGGTCCCGGCCTAAGTGGCTGAGGGCTGCTATGGGAGGCCTTGAAGGTCACCAGCGCGAGACCATCTCGCCCATTCAATCGGCACCTGACCAGATGGCACAGCTACGCCTGGACCTGGGAGCTGATGCGTTCCTCATTTAATGCGGACACAAGATGAAGAACCCTAAGGACCGACCTCTAAGAGGCGCTGACTCAATGAGGACACAAGACTAAAGACCCTCTAAGAGACCTTTTGTGATGTGGATTATTTGCTGATAAGCAATCCCATCTCAGAGAGAGACCTTTAGACCCTCTGGGCTTAAAGCCTGGGTCTACCGACCACATACTGACCAACGTCACTGAGCAACCTTTAGGGGATCACTGAGCAACTACACGCACCTATAAGACCCACACCACGGGTCACCCAGGAGAACCACTAACCAAGAGACCACAAGGAGTACCACCACATGCAAAACATTCAGATCGACGTTAAGACCCTTTCCGCTTCCTACAAGGCCGACTCCCTGAGCCCTTCGGGCCTTGCGACCCTTGAAGGTCAACCCGTGGGCACACAGCGCCCTGATGGCTATTGGTCATTCCAAGGGCTGGCAGTTCACCGGGTCGTGTATGCACTGACCACCGGCACTGATCCCCAAGGCCTGTACATCGACCATAAGGACGGTGACCCAGGCAACAACAAGGCCAGCAACCTACGGGCCTGCACCAATCGCCAGAACGCACGCAACACCCCAGGCCGTGGAGGGTTCTTCCCTAAAGGGGTCTACCTCAACGCCAAGACCGGGCGCGTGACTGGCTGTGTCGAGGGCTACAGCCTGCGCAAAAGTTTCATGCTTGACCGTGACCATGACGGCGCACAGCTCAACGCAATGTGTCGTGCTGCCCTTGAGGCAATCCTTGAGGAGCATGGCGAGTTCGCCAACGTGACCAGCTTCTACTGTCAGCTCCCGCTTGAGGCCGTAATGGGTCCCGCTGAGGGCTGGCCGTAAGGCTCACTTTAGGGACTGGGATTAAACCCCCCCACCAGATGAGGACCCTGTTGATTCCCTAAAGGATATTCCCACATGTCTAAAGTCAACCGGCACCATTAACCGCAACACTGACCACCGTGACGCCCGTGACCGTTTCGCCATGCCTGACCGTATGCACGTTGACTCGGTCGTTGAGGGTTCCACCGTGGCCCGTTTCAGTGACTCCCGTGTACGTCAAGGCGCAGCACCTAACGAAAATGACACAAATTTCTGTGAGACCACCTGTCATAGCTAACCTGCGCGCTTACCCCCGTAGGCCTCGCACGCTCGCTCAGGCGCACAATAAGGACCCTTGCGGGCAGGCGATAAGGACCCCAGCGTTGGGACAAATGTGCGCCAAAGCTGTTACAAACCGGGGTCCTATGGTGCTACGCTAAGGTCTCCTAACGTGCCTCAAAAGGTCGGTGTAAGGATCGTATCCTTCGCCTCTGGCAGCATCTCTGGATAGTCCAGCGTGTAGTGCAGACCCCGAGATTCCTTACGTTCCATGGCAGACCTGATCATCAGTTGCGCTACCTGGGCAAGGTTCCTCAGTTCAATCAGGTCTCTGCTTACTCGGTAGTTGCTGTAGAACTCATCGATCTCATCCAGCAGTAGCCGTACGCGGTGTTGCGCACGTTGCAGGCGCTTGTTGGTGCGCACGATCCCCACGTAGTCCCACATGAAGCGGCGCAGTTCGTCCCAGTTGTGCGCGATGATCACGTCTTCGTCCGAATCGGTGACCTGGCTGGCGTCCCAG
>Ga0065714_10003170_pt1 | contig 11545 bp, 7 predicted proteins | sample MisRhiReplicate2_FD_59101 | JGI IMG/M metagenome (GOLD analysis project Ga0065714, IMG submission 59101) | Miscanthus rhizosphere microbial communities from Kellogg Biological Station, MSU, sample Rhizosphere Soil Replicate 2: eDNA_1 v2... | ecosystem: Host-associated > Plants > Roots >... | reverse complement strand
TAATCGCGAAAGTCATAGCTGTATTTGAGGTAGATCGCCTCGATCAACAAGCGCAATTCGATTTCGCTGTTCTTTTCCACTAAATGCGTTCCATCTTCGGCAACCACACGCGAATCAGCGAGAACAGGCGATCCAGGTCGATGGGCTTGGCCAGGTAATCGTTGGAGCCCGCTTGCAAGCACCGCTCCTGATCGTCCTTCATGGCCTTGGCCGTCACCGCAATGATCGGCAGCTTGCGCCAGCGCGGGTCCTTGCGGATCTCGATGGTGGCTTCGAAACCATCCATTTCCGGCATCATCACGTCCATCAACACCAGATCGATGTCCTCGACTTCATTCAGTCTTTCAATCGCTTCACGACCGTTGCGACCGATGACCACGACTGCACCCTTTTGCTCCAGGGCACTGGTGAGGGCGAAGATGTTGCGCACATCGTCGTCCACCAGCAGCACCTTGCGACCCTCGAAAACCTTGTCGCGACTGCGCGCGGTCTTGAGCATCCTCTGGCGTTCATGGGACAACCTGGATTCGACTTTGTGCAGAAAGAGTGTGACCTCATCCAGCAAACGCTCTGGCGAGCGCGCACCCTTGATGATGATCGAGCGCGAATACTTGCGCAGCTCGGCCTCTTCGTCCCGGGTCAGGTTGCGTCCGGTGTAGACAATCACTGGGGGGAAGGAGCAGATATCTTCCGTGGACATGCGCTTGAGCAAGTCGTTGCCGAGCATGTCCGGCAGTTTCAGGTCGATGATCATGCAATCGAAAATCGTCGTACGCAGCAGGTCCAGCGCATCTTGTGCCAGGCCAACGGCAGTGATCTCGATGTCCTCGTCGCCGATCAGCCGGGCAATGCTGTCGCGCTGCAGGTCATCGTCTTCGACCAGCAGGACGCGTTTNACTTTCTGGGTCAGCTTGGCCTCAAGACGGGCAAACACGTCCTTGAGTTCTTCTCGGGTAGTCGGCTTGACCGCGTAACCGATAGCGCCCATATGCATTGCGGCTTCGACCCGGTCTTCCACGGAAATCACGTGCACCGGGATATGCCGGGTTTCAGCGTGTTCCTTCAGACGCTGCAACACAGTCAACCCGGAATGATCCGGCAGACGCATGTCCAGCAGAATGGCGTCCGGGATGAATTCCCTGGCCAGGTCGTAGCCTTCGTCCGCCCCGTGCGCCACCAGGCACTGATAACCCAGCTCATGGGCCAGGTCGTACAGGATATTGGCGAAGTTCGCCTCGTCTTCCACCACCAGAATGCAACGCGTGGTGAATGGCGCCTTGGTGCGATCGTCGTCGAAGCGCGGGATATCGACTTCGGCGATCAGCGGTACCCGTGCAGCGGGCATTACTCTCGGGGTCATGGCAACCGGGGTGGCTCTCATCGGTTCGACAGGTTCTTCGCCCGGTTCAACGTATTGCTGCGGCAACACCAGGGTGAACACACTGCCCTGCCCCGGCTCGCTGGTGACACTGATGGAGCCGCCGAGCAAGGCGGCCAGGTCACGGGAAATCGACAAGCCAAGGCCGGTGCCGCCATAACGGCGATTGGTGGTGCCATCGGCCTGGCGGAAGGCTTCGAAAATACTGTCCTGCTGATCCGCGGCAATGCCAATCCCCGAATCGCGAACGATAAAGGCAATACCGTCGGCGGGCTGACTGGCAACTGTCAGGCTGACCTCGCCTTTTTCAGTGAATTTCACCGCGTTGGACAACAGGTTCTTGATCACCTGCTCCAGACGCTGGCGGTCGGTGAAGATCATCATCGGCGCACCGGCCTGCACTTCCACCTGGAAATGCAGCTTCTTATCGGTGGCCAAGGGCTGGAACATCTCGCGTAACCCATCCACCAATCGCGCCACGCTGGTGTTCTCCGGCCGCATTTCAAGCTTGCCGGCCTCGACCTTGGAAATATCGAGAATGTCGTTGATCAAGTTGAGCAAATCATTGCCGGCAGAATAGATCGACTCGGCAAACTTGACCTGTTCGGCGCTGAGGTTTTCCTGGGGGTTTTCCGCCAGCAACTTGGCCAGGATCAACGAGCTGTTCAGCGGCGTGCGCAACTCGTGGGACATGTTGGCGAGGAATTCAGACTTGTACTTGCTCGAACGCTGCAACTCTTCGGCGCGCTCTTCGAGCAGGTGCTGGGCCTGATTGAGCTCGGTATTTTTCTTGTCCATGGCGTCGCGCTGGTCCGCCAGGATCAACGCCTGTTCGGCGAGCTGCTCATTGGTTTGTTCAAGCTCGACCTGCTGGGTCTCCAGATGCGCCTGGGATTCCTTGAGAATCCGCGACTGCTCTTCCAGCTCTTCGTTGGCGGTCTTGAGTTCTTCCTGCTGGACTTGCAGCTCCTCATTGAGCTGCTGGGTTTCAGCCAGCACTTCTTGCAGGCGCTGGCGATAGCGAGCGGCCTCGATGGAGGTGCCTATGTTGCCGGCAATCAGTTCAAGCAATTCGACATCGCGATCCATCAGCGGGCGCAGGAAACCCAGTTCGATCACACCGTTGACCCGATCATCGTCACTGGTCGGCACCACCAGCACACTGTGCGGCAAACCTTCGCCCAGGCCGGAGCTAACCTTGAAGTAACCGTCCGGTACGTTATCGAGACGGATCAAGCGAGCCTGGTGCGCGACCTGGCCGACAATGCCTTCATCGCTGTAAATCTGCTGTTCGCGCGCTTCCTGCTCGCGGGAGAAACCGTAAGAAGCAATGCGCTTGAGCCCGCCATGTTCTTCGCGGACATAAATGGCGGCTACGGCGGTGCCCAGGTATTGCGCGCAGAACTGCAGAATGTTGCGGCCCAGCAGATTCAGCGACAGTTGCCCCAGCACTTGTTCGGCCAGTTCAGTCTGGCCATTGCGCAGCCAGGCCTGCTGTTCCAGACGCTGGGCACTGGCCTGTTGCCCGGCGAGGTTGGCGCTGTAACTTTGCGAAAGGTTGAGCAAATCCCGACGACCGATGTAGGCCAGCAAGGCGCTGATCCCGGCAATGAACAACAGGTAAAGGCTGATGCTCCAGATCGTGGTACTGCGCACATCCTCGTTGCGCGTGGTGCGCAACTGTTGCTCCATGTCGATCACGTCTTCGAATTGCCTGCGGATCTCATCAGTCAGCCGCTTACCGCGCCCGGTCTTGACCGCGCTGCGGTAATCACCGCTGGATCGTTGCAATTCAATTAGGGTCTGCGCGTAAGCGGCCCACTCATTCTGCAAGGCCTGGAGCCGGTGCAGACGGTCGGTCTGCACCGGATTGTCTGCGGTCAGATCGAGCAAGGTTTTGAGGGCCACTGCTATTCGCGGCTTGGCCGTTTCGTAGGGTTCAAGGAAGTGCTCGTCGCCAGTCAGCAGGAAGCCGCGCATTCCGGTTTCCAGATCGACGGTCAGCTTGATCGATTCATTGGCGTTATTGATCACCCGGTCGGTGTGCTCGACCCACTGGGTCACCGACAGCAGGTAAGTGATCAGCGAAACAAAGAACACTGCACTGAGCGCGCCGACCCCTAATGGCAGGCTGACGTTACGGCTCAGGAGTTTACGGAATCGTTGCTCATCAACCGAAGACGCGGATGTCATGGGGGAAACCTTGTCGAACTGTTGAAAACCAAGGAGTTTGCCCCAAAAGCGCCGGCTTGATCCAATTTTCTGACACCTTTTCGCGCAAAATCCCACATTCAACTGCTCCACTGCCAAGGAGCGGTTATCCTTGCCAACGCTTGTGTGACTAATCTTTTTTCTACCGCGTGGGAACTTGTCGGGTTCCGTCACTTACTGAAGCAAGAGCCCGGCGATTTCGATCGACCGACCACCCGCGAATTCAACCTCTGAGAACCCACTATGTCCGCCACCGCGTCCATCATCCTTGTAGTCGAAGACGACGCCATCGTGCGCATGCTGATTGTCGATGTGCTGGAGGAACTCGAGTTCAAGGTGCTCGAAGCCGATGGCAGCGAACAGGCGCTGGAGTTTCTCAACGATGAAGACCAGCACATCGATTTGATGATGACCGACGTTGGATTGCCAGTGATGGACGGCCGTGAACTGGCCACCCAGGCCCGGATGCTGCGCCCCGAGCTGCCCATCCTGTTTGCCAGCGGTTATGCCGAAAGCATGGATGTGCCCGAAGGCATGCACGTGATCGGCAAACCGTTTTCCATTGATCAGTTGCGCGACAAGGTCAAAGGCATGCTGGCCTGAGAAAGCCGACTGGGGCTTTGGCCCCTCCACTTCTGCATAAACCGACGCAAGGCTGTATTTTTGCCACGCACAGAAGATGACAGCGTTGCCCGCAGCTGGAAACTATTCATGCAAGCCCCGGAACAACAGCCCTTTATGTCGCTGCATGTGCCGATGATGGAAGCGCTGGTCAAGGCCATGGACCTGACCCAAAAAGAAACGCAGCCAGGCCGGGTGGTGAGTTTTCTTGCCACCGGCGCGTCGAAACGCGAGCGCTGAGTTCTTCGAGGCTGAGTACGCAGACGGCGTTGTCGAAACGACGATGGTCAAGATTCTTCCGGGATACGTATCCGAATCAGGCATTACCCGCCGATGATGCGTTTTGCAGTTGTCGTGTTTCCTTGACTACACGTGACTGGCAAACCGTTTCCCATTAATCAGTAGCGGAATGCAGTCAAATGCTCTATTTAAAACTACAACAAATCACCTGACCTTCTTGCCTGTTATAGAAAAGAGTCATTTGCCGCCGAACAACATGACAACCCACCAACTACGCAAACAAATGCAATACACACTTACATACGTCGACTTGCCATCAATTAAATATTAAAAGAGGATACCTCAAACATACAGCCCTGAAACAACTGGATTTACCATGAGCCTTACTAATGCAACCAATACATTTCAAAGACACTTATCAAGACCTTTGACTTATAGCCCGCCGCAAGATCACAACAGTCATAAAGACAATATCGAGCGCCGGGAATTTCTCGACAAATTAAAGCNTCGAGTGCAAGACAGCAGTCACTCCAGGAAAGTNAGCCTGGAAGGTTATTTTATNTCCCTGGAACCTGGCTCATCGCTAGAAGAAACTCTCCAGCCCGCAAGAGCCATTTTGCGAAACATGGTCGAAAAAACCTCTTTCAAAAATCTTTTATTGAAACTCCAGCTGCCCGAAGACTCACTGTTTGAAGTAACCGCCACAGGTCAGGTCAAGGCACACTACGCTGGTAAAACCCTGAGTTTCGAGAGTGCATTCAAACTGGCTCCGGATCTGAACGATGATCTTGTTGTATTGGTTGAAATGGCGCAATTGACGGGTGGCGTCGTCACCCTTGACGACCAGGTCGGCATGATTCAATGGTTGAGATTCCATCGTTACCTCCTTCCTCGAACGGTAGTCGATGCTCAGAACCTGATTGCCTTCCTGGAGCAGTCATATCCGGAAAGTCCGCCATTCGGCAACTATTGGGAAATGGTAATCGCCGGCGAAAATAATCCGCTCACTATGTCATCAGCACAGCGGGACCGGCTTCGAACACTGATCAAGGAATACACCAAGGGCGAGTCATTATTGGAACTGCTTTCAGACACTATTNTGGGTGGACGATCCACTCCCATCAAACGATCGGAAGCGGGAGTATTTTCTGAACATGCTTGTTTCCAGTTCCATTGCTCTAATCTGGGCAAAAAGCTTTGTACGAGACCTGGATTGGTATGGTGCGCAAGATGATCAGCCCTTATCGGACGAATCTCTCCAGCAAATACTTTTCACTGCGCTACTGTTGGATCTTCATCCGAAGGTCGGGGAGCAAGAGCCGCGCAATCAAGTGGCCGGGTTCGATCTCTATGCAGCCCAACATATAGAGAAGTCTTTCACCAGTGTTCAAACGGAATTCGAAAGACATTTGATCAATCACCACCGGGTCACTGAACAGAACGTGGCACTGGCCTCGCATTTATTGCTGGCCGGCACCGCGCCGGAGTTCCTGGTCCAGGACTTGCCACCTACTTTGCTATTAGGCACCCCGCAATGGGTTGATTACTGCCGGACCATCGCGGTGCAGGAAGCTATCTCACCGGGATCGTCGCGCGTAATGACCCATGCGCAAATACAACACCTGATGAAGTCCGAGTCAGTCACAGAGTCGCAACAGGCACTCAATGCCTTGGCTGCTGTAGATCCAGTGATCAACTGGGCGTTGCTCAACAGTATCGTCACCCATGATGAAGTGAACCGCTCGACCAAGGATTCGCTTGAAGTGGCCGTGGCCGCTTACGCCCGCCATGCGAAAACCCTTGCTGAAACGGCTGAAACGCTGTCTCGCCCCTTGCCGACCCGCAAGAGCGTCGCCCTGGATATCCTCAAGCAAGTCGCCAAAGGATGCACCTATCTTGAAGATGACGTCCTTCACCAAAAGAGCAATCGATCACTGGAAGACGCCTATGCCGACCCGTTTCTCATGTCCCCTGTAGACCTGCACATGTCCAACGACCTGCAGACAGGCGATTGGGACTTGAAGCATGGAGCAAGTATTTATACTGCGTTTCCAAAGATGCTCCCCAATCTGATCTCTGCGCAGGGAGAGTTTTACCGCCAATTCAATCGGAACTACCTGTCACATGCGCAGGCTATGTATACGCATTTGAAACTAGCCCTTTCATCCTTGCCGCTTGTTGATCGAGTGCGGCTGCTGCGCGGACAATTGACGATATTCTCTGTACGGCCTTCAGTCGCCACTATTCACCCAATCACCCGCTTCCCCATGAATCCATTAGCGTCAACCCTTGACGTCATACTTAAAGTGCCGAATCGGGTTCCCATGGAGAGTCATAAAGACAAAGAGCAGGCCACCGGTCGTTACGGCGTGGTGATGTGTACCTACTTCGAAGGACGATTGAGCTGTTATGAGCTGTTCACCTTGCACGGAGTCTGCCGTGAAAACACGGAACTGGCCGAGCTGATCGAAAGGGAGAACCTGTTACGTACAAGCCCCCGCGGCAGTGAAAAGAACCACACCCATCCGGCACCGGTGCATCAACTGCCCACGGACATCGAGTGCTACACCCATGGGGTCACACCTGGCCTCGTCAATACCAGTCGTGGCGTCATTGAAAAGATCGGTGAACTATCCGCACCCCCACTGGCTTCGGACATTGAAAGCAAAGGCTATTACCAAAGTTTCTATTCAAGTGAATTCGAGTCACTCGTAAACTTCGTGCTCAAGCACCAGCCAATCGCAACCTACGATGAGTTGGTGAAAGAATGTTGGGGGCAAACCCGGCTGGAGGCATTGCGTGCAGAACGTGAAGAGGCATTGAACACGTTTCTCAATATTGTCGTACCGTTCAAATCATGCATCGAAGACATCAGTTCAGACGATCTGGATCGACAGTTCCAAGGCGTAGGTGCCTGCACCCTGGAAGCTGCGATGACGCTTCTGTTGGTGGTCGGGGCCATTGGCAAGATAGCCAGTATTGCCGCCCGAAGCATGACCCTTGCAACGAAAGCCAGCGCCCTGGCCAAAACTGGCCTGGGCCTGGTGAGCAGCTTGCTAAACCCGCTGGATGGCGTTCCGGATTTGCTTATAGGTGGCGCGAAACTGTTGCGCAAAGGTATTAGCGGGACTGTTGCGGCCTTGGAAAACGCCGTATCCGATCTTCGACAGTTGACGGGTCAGACTCAATTCGAGCAATTGGCCAGAGCCGGCGATCCAGACATCATTCGTCTCGGAACCTGGCGCCCTGCGCAAACTTCCCAGGATGCCTTCCAGGTATGGGGTATACGCCACCATGACGAATGGTACGCACTGAACCGATTTGGTGAGCCCTGGGGAGCCAAACTGAAGGGTTTTGATCTCAAACTTAAATTGCCCATCCCACGCTGGCATAAAATCATGCCTAAAAGCTACGCTCGTACAGTGATCAAAGAAGGCTTACCACTCGCCAGCAGAAAAGTAGACGATGCCATCAACGTATTGAATGACCCAACGCTGATCCAGGAATCGAATGCGGCGCTCGTCCTTCTGCTTGCGAATGACTCTTCCGCAGCCCGAAGTGCTTACCGTGACTACCTGATTGCAGTAAAAGAGGACCTTACAAATATCAAACCCGGCAACTTTATCCTCGACAGCAGTCAAGAAAGCGACTCAGTAGCCGAGCTGCATTGGGGGCTGTACAACGACTGGAAAACTGGCGACAAGGCGCAAAATGCCAACAACGAATTTATCCGGGTCTACAGTGACAACTTCAACGAGGCTTATCGCAGGGATCATTTCAACCCGGGCATTACTGCCGATACTTTCGTTCATGAAATGTTCCACGGCGCGCCGAAAACCAAAGATTTCGCCTACGCTGAAGACACCGGAATATTTCAGCGTGGCTCTCAACAATTGGACGTGAGTCCACTCCTGAATCTCGCCAACGGCAAGATGTCCATGGGCCTGCCGAGTTTTCCAAATACCAACTACAACAGCGGGATGGCGTTTAAAAATGCCGACTCATTTGCATTGACGACATCGCTGCTAAGCCAATTAAAGACCAACAAGCAAGCCTATCAGCAGAATATAGCGACCATGAAAGCGGCACTCAAAAATGCCAACCATGGATACATCAATGGGCAGACACTGGTAAAAATCAACATTCTCTGAGTTTCAGACAGACCGAGTTAACGATACCGGGCGCATGCGACCACTACTGTACTGTGGTTTAATTGCGCCCTTTTTTGCCCCCTCGCTTGCTGCAAAGGATCACTGTTCATGACCCAGCCCCACGCAACCAAAGTCCTGGTCATCGGTTACGTCTGGCCCGAGCCCCGCTCTTCAGCGGCGGGTGGACACATGATGCAAATTCTCGAGACCTTCTTGCAGCAAGGCTGGGACATTACTTTCAGTAGTCCGGCCAGCTCCGGTGAGCATCGGGCAGACCTGACGGTGTTGGGCATTCGCGAANTCCCGATCGAATTGAACAACAGCAGTTTCGACANGTTCATCAGCGAACTGGCTCCGGATATCGTTTTGTTCGATCGGTTCATGATGGAAGAACAGTTCGGNTGGCGAGTTGAGAAGCACTGCCCCGATGCCTTGCGTGTGCTTGAGACTTCTGACCTGCAAAGCCTGCGAGATGCCCGCCATCAACGCCTCAAGGAGCGTTTGAAGGCGAATGACGACACCAATGACTTCAGTGAACTGTTCGCGCCAGCATTACGGGAAGAGTTTGAGCTCATGGCCGAGACCGATCTGGCCAAACGGGAAATCGCAGCGATTTATCGTTGCGACTTGAACCTGATGGTTTCCGAAGTGGAGATCGAATTGCTGGTCGAGCAATTCAAACTGCCGCGCCACTTGCTGCACTGGTGTCCGCTGATGGTCGATCTACCGAGCGTGCCGCCGGTTTCTTTTGGCGACCGCGCGCACTTTCTCAGCATCGGCAACTTCCGTCATGCGCCGAACTGGGATGCGGTGCTCTGGATGAAAACCACTATCTGGCCGCTGATTCGCGAACAACTGCCCAAGGCTCAATTGCACATTTACGGTGCTTACACGCCGCCCAAAGCGACTGCATTGCACAACCCCGGCCAGGGCTTTCATGTGATGAACTGGGCGCAAGATGCGTTAAAAGTCATGTCTGGCGCACGGATTTGTCTTGCGCCCCTACGCTTTGGTGCCGGCATCAAAGGCAAAATTGTCGACGCCATGTTATGCGGCACGCCCACGATCACCACGCCAATCGGCGCAGAAGCGATGCATGGCGAACTAAGCTGGCCGGGGGCTGTGACCCGAACAGCACAGGCGTTCGCCGAGTGCGCGGTTCAGCTGTACAAGGATGAAGCTCTGTGGACGGACGCTCAATCCCTTGGGCAATCGTTGCTCGTCGCGCGTTATCGACAATCGGAGCATGGTCCGGCGCTGATTGAAAAGTTGTTGTATTGCCAACAACATCTGGCACAACTTAGAAATGACAACTTTACGGGAAGTATGTTGCGCCATCATCACCACAGAAGCACGCAATACATGGCGCAATGGATTGAAGCAAAGAATCGGAACCCATTATAGAACTTATACCAACAACAAATATTTTGCATTATCACTGTTATTGACCAAATCCAGCACTCAACCTTATAAATATTCAGCCAGACTTGTTTAAGTTCGGCACCCTCAACTCTTCTTATAAATTAATGCAAGGATGCATTAAATGAGCAACTACGCCAATAACAACTGGATGTCCGCCACGCCAGCCATTAACACTTTATCGCTCAGCGAACTGACTCTGCCTGGCACTCATAACGCTGGCTGCGACTGGAAAGCGCCCTGGCCTTTGTTCGGCCCTCCCCCGCACTGGGTGGCTTGTCAGCATAAGTCGTTCTATAGCCAACTGTGTCATGGGTCCCGAGCACTTGACGCCCGTCTGATTTATGACGCCACTGCCCCTGGGTTAGGAAAATTCATATTTACACATGACAGTCATCGCTCTAACCGCACGCTGGGCGAACTGATAACCGACCTAAATAGATTTCTTACGGAAAATCCGGATGAGTTTGTCATTGTGGACTTTCACCAACTCAAGAATGGCGAGCATCCATTTGATTTCAAATACTTCAACGACATGATGTTGAGATTTATCGACCATCGGATGATTCCTGTCCAAAACCAGAGCCTGAGCCTTGAGAGACTCAAGCAAATCAGCCCACTGCAAAGAATACTGATCGCGACCCCATGGCACAGTGCTCTTGATCGAACTGTATTTCACGAACAGATCAGGCACAAATGGTCTGGCAGCGGTATCACCAATGTCGCTGATTTGAAGCAGCACATTATTAATGTACTGAAATACCCGCCAGGCACAGGGGCACCGTGGTCACTTTCCGCCACCAGTTACAGCGCGCTCGGTGGCCCCGTGGATATTCATGACGAGCTTAATTCCTGGTTCGATCCGAATAACAGCGACTGGGCGTCAAAATGCAACATCATCAACGTCGATTTTATTGAAGAGTCCAACATCGTCTCTTATTGCCGAACGGTAAACCTGATGAAAGCGCGCGATCGGGTCCCCCGTTAGGCAAAGTCGTGGCAGGCTGGCACAGAAGGCGCCAAAAGAGGCATGATCGAGCAGCGATAACAAGAAAAGCATCCTGACATGACTCGAACAGCCCGCGTGACAGACCCCTCCTACGAATTGATGGACGACCACAACGGGTTGTCCATCATCTACCGTCAGCACGGATTCCCTTGCCCGCTGGTGCGTTGGCATTTTCACAAGGAATACGAACTGCACCTGATCGTCGCCAGCTCCGGCAAGGTATTCATCGGCGACTATATCGGCAACTTTCACCCCGAGACCTTGTTCCTGACCGGCCCCAACCTGCCGCACAACTGGATCAGTCAGGTGGCGGAAGACGAGGTGGTAGAAAAGCGCGACATGCTGGTCAACTTCACCGACGAGTTGTTCGAAAGTGGCCACCAGGTGTTTGCTGAACTGAAGACCCTGGCGCCGTTGCTGGAGCGCGCGCAGTACGGCATCGAGTTTCGCTGCAAACGCACTATTGGCCAGGCCATGACGCTGATGCAACGCATCGCCGACAGCAAAGGCATCACT
>Ga0065714_10004208_pt1 | contig 11548 bp, 11 predicted proteins | sample MisRhiReplicate2_FD_59101 | JGI IMG/M metagenome (GOLD analysis project Ga0065714, IMG submission 59101) | Miscanthus rhizosphere microbial communities from Kellogg Biological Station, MSU, sample Rhizosphere Soil Replicate 2: eDNA_1 v2... | ecosystem: Host-associated > Plants > Roots >... | reverse complement strand
GGGAGGTTCGCGACATACTGGCTGACGGCTTCGACGAACAGCAATTCGGATAGCTTGGCGATGACCGTTGCCGAGCCGACGCGCCCCGCCGCGATCTCACTGACAGCGAAACGGAATGAGCTTTCAATCCACGCTCCCGAAGCCGTCGCGCGGACATCCAACTTCAATAAGGATGGCAGCGACGAAAGCAACGGGCTGAACGGTGTTTCAGAGCCGAGGAATCCGCACAATAACTGTGTGGCCTCGCCGCCCCCGCCGAACTTGATTCGTGAAATGCCGCCGACTTCCGGCGGTTGAATAACTTCGCGCGCCGACATGGGCGCAATGCTCAGATCACTGCCAAAAGTATGAACGTCATTGCGAGGCAGCAGAATGAGTTCGCCTGCCCGCACGTCGAGGGGGGCGCCATCGTCGATTCGCAATTGCATGTGCCCCGCCGCGACAAAATGCGACGCAATGACATGTCGAGGGGTTGCCAGGAACGGTTTGCAATCGTCTGCCGAGAGTCTTCCGCTGATGCACCAGGGCGCGGTGAATTCCGCCTCGAGAAAGACCCCTCCTGACAGCCGGATCACACGCAAGACATCAGAAAGCGCATCCAACAATTGCCAGCCCTCCTTTCCGGAGTCCGGAGTCCGGAGCATGTAATCAGGCGCACTGGTCATTCGCCGCCTGAACTGCGAGGCCTAGATTAGCACCAACGTGGACTCAGTGATCGAGACGCTCCCCAGTCGCTTCACCGATGGTCATTGGCTCCCGCGTTAACCGTAATTGGCCCATTCCAACTCGACCACGAAAGCCGGAGATCAATATGAACACCGCCGTGACCCTACCCAGCCCGGATTCGGGCAACGCTGCCCGTTATGCTCAAATCGTCAGATCATCGAAGAAAGCCGAATGGCAGATCGATCGCGATTTGCTACAGGACCGCAGCTTCGATTTCTCGCGCAAATTCTTGCCCGACGGGCTATCACGGATCGACCGCCTCACCTTTCTCGCCGCGGATGAGGCGCGCCTGCTCAGCCAGATTCAGGGCCGAACCTATGCGTATCTCTTTGGCCTGGTCGAGCGTTTTATCAGTGCAAAAATGCTTGATCAAGGCCGGGCCCATGTGTTTGACGACCAGCTCGCACTCGAAGCACTGGTGCGCTTTTCCAACGACGAGATCAAGCATCAGGAGCTGTTCCGGCGCATTGAGACGATGATGGGTACTCAATTGCCAGCGGGCTATCGTCAAGTTGCCGATCCAAACGAGGTGGCGCGCGCAGTACTGGCGGCCTGCACCTGGTCGGTGCTCGCGCTGACCTGTCATATCGAGCTGTTTGTTCAGACGCACTACGTGCAAAGCATCGCCCCGCGCGAGGAGATATGCCCGCTCTTCAAGGATGTCTTCAAATTTCACTGGAAGGATGAAAGCCGACACGTCGTACTCGATGAACTGGAGTGGGCGGCAGAACACGCGAAACTCTCGCCAGCCGAGCGCGACGAGGCTGTGAGCGATCTGATTGCGCTGGTGGCGGCCGTCGACGCAATCCTGCAGGCACAATCGGCATCCGATGCCGACTACTTCATTCGAAATGCTTCACGATCGTTCAGTGTCGATGAGACAGCGCAAATCAACGCCTGCGTGCTGAGCGCCTACCGCTGGCAATACATTATTTCGGGCGTGCAGCATCCACACTTTGGCCAACTGCTTACGCGCATGACAACGCCAGCACAGATGTCCAGGATTCAGACCGCACTGGCACCCATCATGAGCCATTGATCGACAGGGGGCGACCGACCGCGCGTCGGTCGCGCTACGGTGGGATGACGTGCTGAAAATGATTGATTGAGGAGGCAACCATGACGATTCCGATGTGGATGCTGCTTGGATTTTCGACCTGGACTTTACTGTTGTTGATGGCAACCGTCGGGGTGTATCGCTGGGTCAGAATCCTGTTCTCGAATGTTCCGATTGCTTCTTTCCGAAGCGATCAGCTCGAAGGCGAGGATTGGTATCGGCGCGGGACACGAGCACACGCGAACTGTGTGGAAAATCTGCCTGTCTTTGGCGTCATCGTGTTCGTNATTTCNGCCCTTGGNGTCGACGGCCCTGCAGTGAACTACTTGTCCATAATCGTCCTGANCGCTCGCGTGTGCCAGTCGCTGGTTCACGTCTCCCANGTGCAAACCGATACGTTCGTGGCGGTTCGATTTACCTTCTTTTGCGTGCAGTTGCTCTGTTTTCTTGCACTCATTGTGATAGCCGCTTATCACGGCGAATGAATACTCGAATAGAGGGATGAATTCAGGTTTGGTCCTGCCAATCAAACATTTCGCCAGAAGCAAACACTCGACATTGAATTGTGAACCTCGCATGCACCTTTCATCCGATCATTACTGTTTCTCAATAGCCTCCAACTACGCTCATCAAGTGGTACGAGGTCGCCTATGAACTCCGGCAACCTGCACAACAGGAGGAAAGATGTTGCAAATCCATCTGCAACTAACGTTGTTTTCCGCCATTTTGTGCAGTGCAAATAGCAGCCTGGTCATTGCCGACGACTCCGCGGAACTGGCCAAAAAAGCCTTGAATCCCGTCGCCGCGATGTACAGCCTTCCGGTGCAATACAACTGGGATCAAAAAATGGGGCCGGCCGGTGACGGCATGCACAGCGTCACAAATATTCAGCCCGTATTACCCTTTCGGTTGAACGACGATTGGAACCTGATCTCGCGCACGATCCTTCCGGTGATCGACCAGCACGGCCTGGCACCGAATGGCGCGGCCGATAAATCCGGAATAGGCGATATCACCCAGAGCTTTTTCTTTTCGCCGACCAAACCTACTGAAAGTGGCTGGATACTCGGCGTTGGCCCGGCACTGCTGATTCCTACGGGCAGCGATAAATTACTCAGCAGCAAACAGTGGGGTCTCGGGCCGACGGCGGTCGCTCTGAAACAATCCAACGGCTGGACCCGTGGCATTCTGGCTAACCATATATGGGGGCTAGACGGCAGTCCGCCGGACGACAAAGAGAAGGTCAATCAAACCTTCCTGCAACCGTTTTTCTCGTACACCACCAAGACTTACGCCACGTTCGGGATCAACACCGAATCGACCTATGACTGGCAAACCCGCGAATGGGCAGTGCCGGTCAACCTGACGGTCACCCAGCTTCTGAAAATCGGTGGCCAGCCGTTGACGATCCAGGCCGGTCCACGCTACTGGGTCGAAAGCCCGGACGATGGCGCAGAAGGCTGGGGTTTTCGTGTGGCGGTGACGTTGTTGTTTCCCAAGTAAAAACCCAGTTCAAGGCTATAACCATCTGAACATGTAGCGTGCGTGTTACAGCTCCATGCCAACCCGAACTCGTGGCCCGACATAAACGACGAATGACACTCAAATAAACCGCCAGCCTCAAGCGCAACGAAAACACCGTACTAGGCTTTCACGGGTACCTTGAACGGTAAGTGAGGTTAAAGCCTGTCGTTAAAAGGTTTCCTCGAACCGTCCAGGCTAAAAGTTGGGGGGTTACTCACGAAGGTCCTTGTTGTTTTGCCCACTTTATTTGTGTGGCCCCAACAAGGATCAGAACTTGAGAAGGAAACCCGCATGAACAGGTTCTCGCACCGCTCCAGGTTTTACCTGGCATGTTCACTACTTGTGGCAATTAATATTGCCCACGCCGCACAGACTGAAAAAACCAACATCTTGTTTATCGTCTCCGACGATACCGGCTACGGTGACCTGGGTCCCTATGGTGGTGGCGTTGGCCGAGGCATGCCGACGCCCAGCATCGATGAACTCGCCGCAGAAGGTACAACCTTCTACTCGTTCTACGCCCAGCCCAGCTGCACCCCCGGCCGGGCGGCCATGCAGACCGGGCGCATCCCCAACCGCAGCGGCATGACCACCGTGGCTTTCCAGGGCCAGGGCGGAGGCCTGCCGGCAGCCGAATGGACCCTGGCGTCCGTGCTGAAAACCGGTGGCTACGAAACTTACTTCACCGGCAAGTGGCACTTGGGTGAAGCCGATTACGCCCTGCCCAATGCCCAGGGCTACGACGTGATGAAGTACGTCGGTCTGTATCACCTCAACGCCTACACCTACGCCGACCCGCAGTGGTTCCCGGACATGGATCCGGAGACCCGTGCAATGTTCCAGCAAGTCACCAGAGGGGCGTTATCGGGCAAAGCGGGCGAAAAGCCGGTCGAAGAGTTCAAGGTCAATGGCCAGTACGTCGACACGCCGGTCGTGGATGGCAAACCCGGTGTGGTCGGTATTCCGTTCTTTGACAGCTATGTCGAAAAAGCCGCGCTGGAGTTTCTCGATACCGCGTCAAAATCCAGCAAGCCGTTCTTTATCAACGTCAACTTCATGAAGGTACACCAGCCCAACATGCCGGCACCGGAGTTCGTGCACAAGTCAATCTCCAAGTCCAAGTACGCCGACTCGGTGGTGGAACTCGACACCCGTATTGGCCGCATCATGGACAAGTTGAAAGCGCTGGGTATGGATAAAAATACCCTGGTGGTTTACACCACCGACAACGGTGCCTGGCAGGACGTTTATCCAGACGCCGGCTACACGCCGTTTCGCGGCACCAAAGGCACGGTGCGTGAAGGGGGCAACCGGGTGCCGGCAATCATGGTCTGGCCGGGTAAAATCAAGGCTGACGCGAAAAATCACGACGTCCTCGGTGGACTTGATCTGATGGCGACATTTGCCTCGGTGGCCGGGATCAAACTGCCGGAAAAAGATCGCGACGGTCAGCCGATCATTTTTGACAGCTACGACATGACGCCAGTGTTGCTTGGAACTGGCCCTGCCCCACGTAAGGAGTGGTTCTACTTCACCGAGAACGAGTTATCGCCGGGTGCTGCCCGTGTCGGCCACTTCAAGGCGGTGTTTAACCTGCGGGGGGATGATGGCGCCCAAACCGGTGGCCTCGCCGTCGATTCCAACCTTGGCTGGAAAGGAGCATCCAAGTACGTGGCAATCGTGCCGCAGGTCTTCGACTTGCTACAGGATCCGCAGGAGCGCTATGACATTTTCATGAACAACTACACCGAGCACACCTGGACCCTGGTGTCTATCAGCCAGGCAATCACCAAGTTGATGAAAACCTATGTCCAGTACCCTCCCCGCAAACTGCAAAGCATGGGGTATGACGGGCCGATTGAATTGTCCAAATACCAGAAATTCCAGTCAGTTCGCGAAGACTTAGAGAAAGAGGGCATCCACCTGCCTATGCCCGCCGGTAATTAGTTGCGTGGCGGCAGCCTCGATAGAGGTTGCCGCTTCCACTTTCCCTTGAAAGACAAAACTCCGTTCAACGATTACTGGCCTGCTTGCGACCAACCGCTTTGGGTCGTTTTCAGCCGGTCGCGATAGGCAGAAATCGGCCAGAAGGGACATCGAGTTAGCAAACCTCTAAGGGTGCCGAACACTGAGGCCATTGGCTATTTAAGCAGCGGCCCCCTAGAACTTTTCCCTATTAATCTGTCTATGTGGATAGGCACATTCGTTCGGTAAGCGCGAACCCGCAAGCTTCCCGCAGCCAGATGCCCACACGTCCACTTGTCAATCAGAGGTTGCCTTCTCTCATGAAATTCCATGACCCACGGATGGTGCTCTTCGCCCTGTTCGCGTTCGCGGCAGTGGGCTCGGCATCCGCAACACAGATGAAGACCCCAACCCCTGTTTTTGCAACTGAAGTCACCGCCGTTCAGGCTCCTGCCCAGACCGCCGGCAACCCTTGGCCGACCTTGGCCAGTATGGCCGGCAAGCAGCCAGGGCCGTTGCTTGCCCATGACGACCGATACTGGCGTGACGGCCGTTGGCACGATCGTAGAGACAATTGGCGCCGAGACGACTGGCGTAGGGATAAGTGGCGTAGAGAGCAAGCCCGCCGAGATGCTGAACGGCGCAATTGGGAGCGTCACCATGATCGGGCCATGCGGCACCGCTATGAGGACGATCACCGCTACTATCGTCGCTAGACCTGCCGGAGAAGACGCTCGGACTAGACTCGCTCATCCTGCAGCCCTGCCATACTGTTCAGCATGGCCAGTGCAACCTTCCGCTTCTACGAGGAGCTCAACGATTTCCTGCCGGCCGAACGACGGCGGCAGTCATTCACCTGCGAGTGCGCGCGAGGGGCGACGGTCAAGCACATGATCGAGGCGCTCGGGATCCCGCACACGGAGGTCGAATTGGTGCTGCTCAACGGCGAGTCGGTGGGCTTGGAACGGGTGATTTTCGACGGTGACCGGCTGGCGGTGTATCCCAAGTTCGAAGCGCTGGATATCAGCCCGCTGCTAAAGGTTCGTGCGCAACCTTTACGGGTGCTGCGCTTCGTCGCTGATGCGCACCTTGGAGGGCTGGCCAACCTGCTGCGCATGAGCGGCTTTGACACCCTCTACTACAATGGCTTTGAGGATGGCGAGATCGCCGAGATCGCTGCACAGCAAGGACGCATCGTGCTAACCCGCGACCGCGAACTGCTCAAGCGACGGATCATCAGCCACGGCTGTTACGTGCATGCCCTGAAACCGTCGCTGCAACTGCGCGAATTGTACGAACGCCTCGACCTGGCACGTAGCGCTCGGCCATTCAGTCTGTGCCTTCATTGCAACCTGCCGCTGCACGAGATCAGCCCGGAACTGGCCCGGTTGCAGGTGCCGCCACGCGTTGGCGCCCTCTATTCGCACTTCGTGCGCTGCAGTGCCTGCCAACGGATTTACTGGGAGGGTTCGCACTGGCGCAGCATGCATGCACTGCTGGCGCCTCTGCTGAACCGATAGCCTAGCGCATCGACTTTTTCGTACAAACCCTGGACCGGCCTCAAGCCAGCAGCTCGGTGATCCACCGGGCCTGGCGGGCGACGTCCTGCACCTTCTCCTCGGGCACGGCCTGCCGCGCACGGGCGAATTGGGTCAGGGTCTTCTGCTTCTCGCGCAGGATGCGCTGCCACTTGATCAGGAACGCCGGGCTGCGCGCCTGCATCTGTAGCGGGCCGAAGTAAAGCTCCTCGGCGGTGTACATCACCGGCCCGGCGCGCTCGGCGACGATGATTTCGTAGTCGAAGCTTTTTTCCCGCAGCAGCTCCTCGCAGAGGATGCGGTAGCCATTTTCCATCAGCCATTGGCGCAATGGCTGCTCGCCGCCGTTGGGCTGCAGAATCAGGCGCTCCTGGCCGCGCAGGCACGCCTTGCCGCTGTCGAGGATGTCGCGGATCGTCTCGCCGCCCATCCCGCAGATGGTGATCGCCGTGATCCCGTCACCCGGCTCGATCGCCGCCAGACCACTGGCCAGGCGCACGCTGATCCGCTGGTCCAGCCCATTCTCGTGCACGGTGCGTTCGGCCGAATGGAACGGCGTCAACGCCACCTCGCCCGCCACCGCCGCCGCGATGGCGCCACGGCGCATCAACGCCACCGGCAGGTAGCCATGATCCGAGCCGATATCGGCCAGGCGCGCATCTGCTGGCACATGCGCCGCCACGCGCTCCAGGCGCTGGGACAATGTCTGTTCGTTCAACTGCAGTTCCTTTTCACCACGAATGTCCGGCATCTTTGGTCGGATCGGGATGCGATTCTGTCGAGCAACGCCGTGCATTTCAAATTTATATGACCAGGGCCATGACTCGACCTGTACCTACCCGACCGAACGGCTTACCCATACAACTGCGACCGCCGATCCCGATGCAAATCATTACGCGCACTGATTCGCTTATTCCGCGCCTCAGCAAGATTCAGCGTCGCCAACAAAATCTGCTCGCCACCCTGCTCCGCCGGCCCTGCCACAGGGTAGCCATCGGCATCGACGATCACCGAACCTTGCACCCAACTGACCCCACGTTCATGACCATGCCGATCACACGCGGCGATGAACATTCGGTTGACCGAGGCGTTGGCCTGGACTCGCACAACTTCGGCCGGACGCTCGGTTTGCGGCCGTGGCCCATCGGGCCAATTGACCGGTGCGCAGAGCAGGTCCGCACCGGCCAGCGCCGGGAGTCGCACCCACTCGGGGAATTCCAGGTCGTAGCAAATCAGCATGCCGATCCGTCCATGAACAGTTTCTACAACCGGCGGCGCGTCGTTTCCGGCGCTGAAGATTTCGTTCTCGCCATCCCAGAGGTGCGCCTTGCGATACACGGCACGCAGGCCTTTGGCATCGATCATCGCCGCACTGTTGGCCAGTTCATCGCCAGCCAACCGCTCGCAGAATCCACCCACCACGACGATGTTCAATTCCTGGGCCAGCGCCGTCCACAGAAGCAAGGTCGGCCCTTCGACGGTTTCCGCCAGGGACAGGGCTTCGCTGCGGTCGACAAACAAGTAGCCGCTCTGTACCAGCTCAGGGAGCACCACCACCTGGGCGCCCTGGTAGGCCGCCGAACGAATCGCCCGTTCGGTCAGCTTCCGGTTGTAAGCGAGGTCGCCTATTTTCGGTGCCAGTTGGCAGCAAGCGACCACGGTACTTTTTGTGCTGTTCAACGCCCCTCCTCCACAGACTGATGAGTCATGGAAACAATGTCGCTCTCAGTAATCGAATCGATAATCCGGCGTTCGTACTCCAGGTCTATCGAACGGCTGAGCAGGTAATACGTCAGGCCCGAGACCACCAGCCCCACCAGCCAGGCGATATCCACGCCTTCCAGCATCCGCGCCAGCGGCCCGACGAACACTTCTTTGCCGGCCGCCGCATCAAAGATGTAGAAGAACGGCACCATGGCGGCGAACCCAATCAGATAAGAGACGATGCCGCGAAATTGCCAGGCGCCGTAAATGCCCTTCGGCGTGAAGAAATGCGGGATCGCGTAGCGGCCCTTGCGCACGAAGAAGTAGTCCACCAGATTCACCGCGGTCCACGGAACGAGGAAGTACAGGAGCAGCACGAGAAAGGTGTTCAACAGAGCAATGCCATCACCTTTGATCGACAGCACACAGGTCAACAGAATGACGCTGATCGCGGAGATCGACATCACTCGGGCACGAGGTGTGGGTGTGATTTTTTTGATCGAGTCCACGCCCGTCAGCAACGTCAACATCGCGCTGTAAGTGTTGAGCGCGATGATCGGCAGAAAGCCCGCCACCGAGACGATCACTAAAACATTACCCAGGCCTGGAATCATCGAAGAGCCCACCTGGTTCAACGCCACCAGCGCATCCGCCGCTTTCAACTGCTGCGCAAGCCAGGCCCCGAGGCCGATCATCCAGCCGCCCGACAACGACGCGCCGATGAATACGGCGGCGATCAGTTTTGGTCGACTGGTGTTTTTCGGCAGGTAACGGGAATAGTCAGAGACATAAGGCGCATAGGAAATGTTGTAGCTCGCGCCAATGGCAAACAGTGTGGCAAAGGCAATCCAGCTGAAACCCAGGTCGGTCGCCGGGGTGACACCCTCCTGCCCCGCACCGAACATCAAGGCAATGGTGACCAGCGCATACAGCGGCAACGTGGCCAGCAACGCCCACTTGAAGGCTTTGTGCATCAGGTCGTGCCCATAAATCGACAGCAGCGCGCCGATCAGCACTACCGCAATGGCGACGATGGTCGGGTCGATGCCAAACACGTGTTCGAGGCCGTTCATGATCAACGAGATGTTCACCACGTTGAATCCGACGAACACAAACATCGTCGCCATCAAGGCCAGGATCACCCCGCGATAACCAAACTGCGCACGCGACTGGATCATTTGCGGCAGGCCCATTTCCGGACCTTGCGAGCCATGAAACGCCATGAAAATGGTGCCGAACATGATGCCCAGCGCTCCGGCCAACATCGTCCACAGCGCCGACAAGCCAAGGCTTGGGCCGACAAAGCCGATGGAGATGGTGAAGAAGTGGAAGTTGCCTAGAAACCAGAAAGGGCCCTGGCTACTGAGCTTGGCGTGACGTTCGTTTTCCGGAATGTAATCGATCGAGTGGCCTTCGATGGCCAAGCCGCTGCTCGCCTCGATGGCGTGCGCAGATTGAGGGGACCCTGACATATGAGTGTTCCTATGCTGGTGATTGTTGTTTTTATGGGCAAGGCGCCGGTTTCATTGCAATGTAGGGCGTTGGTCAGGGCTGTAAAATATCGCAGGCAAACTGTTCACATAGATCCGCGTCTATGTAAGTGAGTATCGGGAGCACGCATGCTGGGAACTGTATCGGAGCTGGACCTGCGTTTGATCCGGGTATTTCTGACCGTCGTTGAGGCGGGCGGGATCTCGGCCGCGCAAACGGCGCTCAATACCACTCAACCCACCATCAGTGCGCAATTGGCGACGCTGGAAGCGCGGGTGGGATTTCGTCTTTGCGAACGCGGGCGCGGCGGATTTTCGGTGACACCCAAAGGCAGCCAGTTTGTCGAGGCGGCCCGTCGATTACTGGCGGCTACGGAGGGGTTCCGGGTTGAAGTCCAGCACATCAATCGCAAGGTGTCTGGCAACATCAACATCGGCCTGCTCGGTCAAATCGATCCGGTTGCCAACAAGAAAATCGCCTTGGCCATTGCGCGATTACGGTCCCGACATGAAGGGCTGTATTTCCATTTCACAGAGCTGTCGTCATCGCTGCTGGAAGAGAAAATCATCAACGGCCATATCGATCTGGCGATCGGCTATTTCTGGCACCGCCTGCCCAACATTGATTACTTTGCGTTGTTCCAGGAAACCCAGATCGCCTACTGCGCCCCTACTCATCCGCTGTTCGAACACGTGGGCGAGCTGACGCGGGATGACGTCAGCGATCACGATTGGGTATGGCCCAGCCATCCGTTGCCGGAAATGCCGGCGCCCACCTCGATAGAGCGCCTGACGGTGCTCACGGACAGCATGGACGGCGCCGCCCTGCTCATTCTGTCGGGCCAGCATTTGGGCTTTCTGCCGCAGCACTATGCGGCTAAGCATGAACAGCTGGGGCAGTTGCATCCGCTGAATCCTGAGCTGTTGCGCTATGAGGTCGGCTTTCATGCAGCGGTCAGGCATTCGGCGCGTCAGCGGGATTTAGTGAGTGCTTTCTTGACTGAATTGATCGACATTTTCGGAGCCGTGTAAGCGTCAACGGGAGCAGGCCCCTCACCACCACTATCGGCTCAAGGCATCAGGTCCAGCGGTAACGTCTCGTTTTTCGTTCGCTCGTCGTACCAATGCTTCAAAGAGTCAGGCAAGCGACCTTTCCAGCTTGGTACGTTGGTGTAGTAACGGGCTCTCAAATGGCTCTGCTGATCGGCAACCACCAGTAGCAACCAGAATCGGCTATCCGGTGCGCTCGCGAAGATAGCAGCATTGATCGAGCCTAAGCCGCGTATCCACATTTGCGTGACTTGCGCCCCCGGCAAGTCGCTCGATGTGTCGCCTGTCACCCTCGAACTGCTGCTCTCCACCAACCGCTGATAGTCGTCCTTGAGCAATTGTCGCAGCGCGTCATCCTCCTGTCGTGTGCGCACCAACCCCACGCTGAGTAAATCGTTGTCCAGTGCCAAAGACTGCTCCGACGCCACATAACGTCCGGCGTAATACACACCCATGCCGGCGCCACAATCGGCAGCGTCGCCGCTCTGTGTAAC
>Ga0065714_10002738_pt1 | contig 11557 bp, 13 predicted proteins | sample MisRhiReplicate2_FD_59101 | JGI IMG/M metagenome (GOLD analysis project Ga0065714, IMG submission 59101) | Miscanthus rhizosphere microbial communities from Kellogg Biological Station, MSU, sample Rhizosphere Soil Replicate 2: eDNA_1 v2... | ecosystem: Host-associated > Plants > Roots >... | reverse complement strand
GGCCGCAGATGTATGCATGGTCGATGCTCGCCGCCGGCACCAGCGTGCCCAGGAACTCGCCGATCTTCTCGCGGTTCATCACGCCGAAGCCCAGCGGCGAATCGGTGTGCTCGTCGGAGAACACATGCAGCAGCACGAGTCGTGTCATGTAGCGGTTCTTCAGGTCCTCGATCTCTTCCTTGAACATCGTGGACTGAAGTTGGCGGTTGCCATAGATGAGCGTGAAGCGGCTTCTCGGTTCGCGCGCCAGCACCGTCTTCATGATCGAGAGAATGGGCGTGATGCCGCTGCCGCCGGCAATGCCGACGTGGTGGCGCGCGGAACCCGGCTCGATCGGAACGAAGAAGCGGCCCTGCGGCGCCATGACCTGCACCGTGTCGCCGGGCTGCAGATTCGCGTTGATCCAGTTGGAAAACACGCCGCCCTGCACCTTGCGCACGCCCACGCGCAGCTCGCCGTCATCGAGGCCCGCGCAAATCGAGTACGACCGGCGCAGGTCCTGCCCGTCGATGTCGCCGCGCAAGGTGAGGTACTGGCCCTGCGTGAAGCCGAAGACCTCGCGCAGCTCGGGCGGCACTTCGAACGAGACGATGACGGCCTCCGAGGTGTCTGGTTCGACAGCCTTCACGCGCAGCGGGTGGAAGAGGGTGCTCATCATCTAGATCGGCTTGAAATGTTCGAAGGGCTCGCGGCACGCCATGCAGCGGTAGAGCGCCTTGCAGGCGGTGGAGCCGAAAGCGGAAAGGCGTTCGGTGCGCTCGCTCGCGCAGCGCGGGCAGGCGATGCTTTCTTTCACGCCGGCAATGCGGCCGAACAGGCGGATGGGCATCGCGGTGCCGGCGGCCGCTTCGGGCGTCAGATGGGCCGGCGGCGCGATGCCGTAGGCCTTGAGCTTGGCGCGGCCTTCCTCGCTGATCCAGTCGCTGCTCCACGCCGGCGCGCGGCGCAATGTGGCGCGTGCGCGGCCGAGGCCGGCGTTCTCGATGGCGGCCAGCACGTCTTGCTCGATGGCTTCGGTTGCAGGGCAACCCGAGTAGGTCGGCGTGAGAACGATCTCCANCCCGTCGTCATGTTCGATCACCTCGCGCACGATGCCAAGNTCGCAGACCGACACGGCCGGCACTTCGGGGTCGAGCACGGTGTGCAGCACGGTCCAGGCCGCGTCGACGCGNGATGCNACGGCGTTGTTCACCACACGCCTCCGGGGTAGGAACGCTGCAGGTGCTGCATCTCGGCCAGGATGTAGCCCATGTATTCGGTGTGGATGCCTTGCTTTCCGGTGCTGCGGAAGGCGGCCTCCTTCGGCATCTCGAGATTGGCGGCGTCGAGCACCTGCTGCATCTCCGCGAACCAGGGTTCGCGCAGTTCGCTCCACGCGGGGCCGAGGCCGCTTGCGCTGACCTCCGCATCGACTGCATCGCTTTCGAACAGTTCCGGCACGTAGAGCCAGAGCTGCCTCAACGCACGTTCGGTGCGGCGGCGCGACTCATCGGTGCCGTCGCCAAGCCGCACCACCCAGTCGCCTGAGTGCTGCTGGTGGTAGCGCGCTTCCTTCACGGCTTTCCCAGCGATGGCGGCCACCTCGGCATCGTTCGATGCGGCAAGGCGTTGCCACAGCAACTTGAGCAGCGTGGCGACCATGGTGTTGCGCACCACGGCAAAGGCGAAGTCGCCCCGCGGCAATTCGACGAGCGTGAGGTTGAAGTAGTCGCGCTCGTCGCGAAGGTAGGCGAGCTGATCTTCGTCGTGCGCGCGGCCTTCTCCTTCGAGCTTGCCGGCATGCGTGAGCAGCGCGCGGGCTTGCCCGACGAGGTCGAGCGCGATGTTGGCCATCGCGATGTCTTCTTCCAGCACGGGCGCGTGGCCGCACCATTCGCCGAGGCGCTGCGCGAGCACCAGACAGGTATCGCCGATGCGCAGCAGGTATTGCACGGCGGGGGTGCGGTTCAGTTCGATCGATGCTTGTTGCATGGCGTGCCGCTCACATGTGATCCACGGACTTGGGTAGCGCGTAGAAGGTCGGGTGGCGATACACCTTGTCCTCCGCCGGATCGAAGAACATGTCCTTGTCTCCCGGATCGCTCGCCACGATCTGATCGGAGCGCACCACCCAGATGCTGCTGCCTTCCTGGCGGCGCGTGTACACGTCGCGCGCCATCTGAATCGCCATCTTCGGATCGGCCGCATGCAGGCTGCCGCAATGCTTGTGGTCGAGTCCGGCCTTGCTGCGCACAAACACTTCCCACAGGGGCCACTCTTGCTGGATGTCGGCGCTCATGCGACCTCCTTCATTGGTTGCTTGTTGGCGTGGGCCATCGCGGCTTCGCGCACCCACGCGCCTTCTTCCCATGCATCGACGCGGGCTTGCAGGCGCTCGCGGTTGCAAGGGCCGTCGCCGCCGATCACGCGCCAGAACTCGCTCCAGTCGATGGTGCCGAAGTCGTGCGCCTGGCGCTCTTCGTTCCACTTCAGTTCGGGGTCGGGCAGCGTGACGCCGAGGATGCGCGCCTGCTCCACGGCGGCGTCGATGAACTTCTGTCGCAATTCGTCGTTGCTGAAGCGCTTGATGCCCCAGCGCATCGACTGCGCCGAGTTGGGCGACTGGTCGTCCGGCGGGCCGAACATCATGATCGAGGGCCACCACCAGCGGTTGACCGCGTCCTGCACCATCGCCTTCTGCGCGTCGGTGCCGCGGGTCATCATCGTCAGCAGCGCTTCATAGCCCTGGCGCTGGTGAAAACTCTCCTCACGGCAGATGCGGATCATGGCCCGCGCATACGGCGCATACGAACAGCGGCAGATCGGCACCTGGTTCATGATGGCCGCGCCGTCCACGAGCCAGCCAATGGTGCCCATGTCGGCCCAGGTCAGCGTCGGGTAGTTGAAGATCGAGCTGTATTTGGCCTTGCCGGTGTGCAGCGCGTCGAACATCTGGTCGCGCGAGGTGCCCAGCGTCTCGGCGGCGGCATACAGGTAAAGCCCGTGGCCGCCTTCGTCCTGCACCTTGGCCAGCAGGATGGCCTTGCGCTTGAGCGTGGGCGCGCGGCCGATCCAGTTGCCCTCGGGCAGCATGCCGACGATCTCGGAATGCGCGTGCTGGCTGATCTGGCGAACCAGCGTCTTGCGGTAGTGCTCGGGCATCCAATCTTTGGCCTCGATGAAATCGCCGGCGTCGATGTGCGCGTCAAAGCGCTCTTCGAGCCGCATTTCTTCGGCCGAGCGCACGGCTTTCTTCTTGCCGTCTTCGCCGGCGTCTTTGCCCGCGGTGTCCATTGCTTGGGTGTACATGTGCGTGTCCTTTGCAAAAGGGTGGATGAGCGGCGCGCGGCGCTCAGCGCGGTCGCGTGTCGATCACGCGGCGGGCCTTGCCCGTCTGCGTGCGTTCGATGGAATCGGGGTCGAACACGCGCACCGTGGTCGAGATGCCGACCAGCGTCTTCACGCGGTCCTGCACCCAGGCGGCGATGGCCTTGCGTTCGGCTTCATCGATGGCGGCGTTGCGGTGGTCGAGTTCGCAGTGAACCTCGGCCTCGTCGAGCAGGCCGTCGCGGCGCACGTGCACCTGGTAGATGCCCGAGAGGCGCTCGTGCGCGAGCACGATTTCTTCCACCTGCGTGGGAAAGACGTTGACGCCGCGGATGATCATCATGTCGTCGCTGCGTCCGACGATCTTGCCCATGCGGCGGAAGGCGCGCGAGGTCGGCGGCAAGAGGCGCGTGAGGTCCCGCGTGCGGTAGCGCACGATGGGCATGGCTTCCTTGCTGAGCGAGGTGAAGACCAGTTCGCCTTCTTCGCCGTCGGCCTTCAACTCGCCGGTGTCGGGGTCGATGATCTCGGGGTAGAAATGGTCTTCCCAGATCACCGGGCCGTCCTTGCTCTCGACGCATTCGCTGGCCACGCCGGGGCCCATCACTTCGGAAAGGCCGTAGATGTCGACCGCATCGATGCCGGCCTTGCCCTCGATGTCGCGGCGCATGGCTTCGGTCCAGGGCTCGGCGCCGAAGATGCCGATCTTGAGCGAGCTGTCTTTCACATCGAGGCCCTGGCGTTCGAACTGTTCGATGATCACCTGCATGTAGCTGGGCGTGACCATGATGATGTCGGGCTTGAAGTCCTGGATCAGCTGCACCTGCTTCTCGGTCTGGCCGCCCGACATCGGGATGACCGTGCAGCCCGCGCGCTCGGCACCGTAGTGCGCACCAAGGCCGCCGGTGAAGAGGCCGTAGCCATAGGCCACGTGGACCATGTCGCCGGCGCGGCCACCTGCTGCCCGGATCGAGCGCGCGACGAGATTGGCCCAGGTATCGATGTCCTTCAGCGTGTAGCCCACCACGGTGGGCTTGCCGGTGGTGCCTGACGACGCATGGATGCGCGCCACCTGCGTGCGCGGCACGGCGAACATGCCGAAGGGGTAGTTGTCGCGGAGGTCGCTTTTCACCGTGAACGGAAACTTCGAAAGATCGGCAAGCGACTTCAGATCGTTCGGATGCACGCCCTTGGCATCGAAGGCCTTGCGGTAGTGCGGCACGTTGTCGTAGGCGCGCTGCAGCGTGGCACGCAGGCGCCGGATCTGGAGCGCCGTGATTTCATCGCGGCTAGCGGTTTCAATGGGCTCGAGCTCGCCGGGTGCGGGGTGTCTGGCTGTCATAGGGCGTGTCTCCTCAGGCGGCAACGGCGGGGCGGCCCTTGGCGGTGTAGGAGCGGCCGCGGAAAATCGCAATGCGCTCGCCGCGCTGGTTGGTAATTTCGGCGTCGTACACACCGGTGCGGCCGGCCTTCGAAACCTCGAAGCAGCGCGCGGTGAGCACATCGCCTTCGCGCGCCGGCGCGATGAAGTCGATCGAGAAGCCAGAGGCCACCGTGAGTTCGTTGTACGAGTTGCAGGCGAAGGCAAAGGTGGAGTCGGCCAGCGTGGCCATGAAGCCGCCGTGGCACATGGCGTGGCCGTTGAGCATGTCGGTGCGCACGCGCATCTCGAGCGTGGCCTCGCCCGGTGCGATCTCGACGATGCGCATGCCGAGGCCCTTGCTCGCGTTGTCGCTCGCGAACATGCCGTCTCGAACGTATTCCGCGGTTTGCTGGGGTGTGCGGGTCATGTCGTTCATAGCGTCAGCGGTCCTTGAACACCGGCGCGCGCTTGGCGCGGAAGGCCTCGACGCCTTCGCGGTAGTCGTTGGCGTTGCCCAGGTCGCGCTGGATGCGGGCTTCTTCGGCGAGTGCCGTTTCAAGGTCCGAGTCCTGCGCCGCGGCCATGGCGCGCCGCGTGGCGACGAGGGCGCGCGTCGGCATGCCGGCCAACTTCTGCGCGAGCGCAGCGGCCGTCTCGGCCAGCGCAGCGTCATCGACGCACTGCCAGATCAAGCCGATCCGCGCGGCTTCTTCGGCCGGCAACTTGTCGCCCAGCATCGCAATGCCCAGCGCGCGCGCCGAGCCCACGAGCCGCGGCAGCAGCCACGTGCCACCGGTGTCGGGCACGAGGCCGATCTTGGTGAAGGCCTGGATGAAGCTGGCCGAACGCGCGGCGACCACCAGGTCGCAACACAGCGCGATGTTGGCGCCCGCTCCGGCGGCAACGCCGTTGACGGCTGCGATCACGGGTACCGGCATCGAGCGCAGGCGCGCCACCAGCGGGGCGTAGTAAGTGGAGATGACGTGGCCCAGGTCCTTGGGCGCGGCGCCGGGGGTGAGGTCGGGAGCAACCGCAGGGTCGGCCAGGTCCTGCCCGGCGCAAAAACCGCGGCCGGAGCCCGTGAGCACGACGCAGCGCACGCTCTCGTCATGCGCCGCAAGGTCGAGTGCGGCCATCAACTCCGCGTGCAATTCCGTCGTGAAGCTGTTGAGCGCCGCGGGGCGATTGAGGCTCAGCGTGCGCACCGCGCCGGCATTGCTAGTCAGAACTAAAGGTTCGGGCATGGGCTTGACTCTCATCCTTGAAGAGGGGTGAATCGGCCCGTAAACACTATTGACCGACCGTCCGGTAGATTTTAAGATCGTCTTCCATGACGGCACAAGCGGGTTGACTCGGGGCAAACCCTGAGCCCGCATTCAAAGGAGACCGACCGAATGCCCAGCTACTCCATCGATGGGGTGATTCCCGTCGTCGACCCGACCGCTTACGTGCATCCCAGCGCCGTCTTGATCGGCGACGTGATCGTCGGCCCCGGCTGTTACGTGGGCCCTTGCGCGAGCCTTCGCGGCGACTTCGGCCGCATCGTGCTGAAGGAGGGCTCCAACGTGCAGGACCATTGCTGCATCCACGGTTTTCCCGACCAGGACACGGTGGTCGAGGTCAACGGCCACATCGGCCACGGCGCGATCCTGCACAGCTGCGTCGTGCGGCGCGACGCCCTGGTAGGCATGAATGCGGTGGTGATGGACGAAGCCGAGATCGGCGAGCAGGCCATCGTCGCGGCCTGCGCCTTCGTGCCTGCCGGCATGAAGGTGCCGGCGCGCTCGTTGGTGGCCGGCATTCCCGCCAAGGTGAAGAAGATGCTCAGCGACGAAGAAATTGCCTGGAAGCTCGAAGGCACCCAGACCTACCAGGCGCTGACCGTGCGCAGCCTGGCAAGCCTGCGCGAAGTGGCGCCGCTGGCGCAGATGGAGCCGGGTCGCCCGCGCCTGCCCGCCACGGACGTGCGCTCGCTGATTGCGACCCGGCGCGGTTAGTCGGCGCGCTTCGTGCAAGATCGAGGGTTGCCCTCAACGCCTGAACAAGGAAAGAAGACCCGATGCCGCGTGGAAGATCCGCCACCTACGACGACCAGCGCGAACTGATCCTTGCGCAGGCCGCGCAGCTGTTCGCACGCCGCGGCTATCCGGCCACCTCGATGAACCAGGTGGCCGAGGCCTGCAACCTCTCGAAGGCCACGCTCTACCACTACTACCGCGACAAGAGCAGTCTCCTCATCAGCATTGCCGAGACGCACGTCTCGCGGCTGGCCGCGCTGGTGGCCGAGGAAGAGGCCTCGACCCACACCGACGAAGAGCGGCTGCGCCGCTTCATCTACCGCATCGTCGAGGAATATGCGGGCGCGCAGGACGCGCACCGCGTGCTGACCGACGACGTGCGCTTTCTGGAAGACGCCGACCGCGAGCGCGTGCTCGACCAGGAGCGCCAGGTGGTCGCGGGCTTTGCGCGCGCGGTGTCGGCCCTGCGTCCCGGCGCGCCGAGCGACGATCTCGCCAAGCCACTGACCATGCTGCTGTTCGGCATGATCAACTGGATGTTCACGTGGATGAAGCCCGGAGGTCCGCTCGACCACAAGTCGATTGCGCCGATCGTGGCCGACCTGTTCCTGGGCGGCATTGGCGCGGTGAAGGCACCTGCGTCCCGCACCGACGCGCCGGCGCCGGCAAACCAGCCGAATGCGGTCAAAGAATCCGGTTGAACCAGAGCAGCGAAAGCCCCGCCGACAGTAGCGTGAGAATGGCCGCGCCAAGCGCAAAGAGCGCCGAGATCTCGGTTTCCTTCTTCTCGACCGTGAGGCGCGAGCTCAGCGTCTCGTACACCTTCTTCAGGTCGGCGGCGGTGCCGGCGTAGAAATATTCGGCCTGCGTCTTGTTGGCCACAGCCTTGAGCGTTTCCTCGTCCAGCCGCACGCGCATCGACCAGCCTTCGAAGCCGATGGTCTCGCCGTCCACCGTGCCCACGCCCACCGTGTAGATGCGCACGCCGCGGTCCGCCGCGGCCTTGGCGGCATCGAGCGGATCGACGCCGGTGGTGCGCTGGCCGTCGGTCAGCATGATGATGGCGGCAGAGGTGTAGGAGCCCGGCGCCACCGGTGTGAATTCCTTGGCCTGCTTCTCGGTCTGGTCGATGGGCGCGCCGCGCTGGCGGCTCGGTGCGCTGAACTGTGAGACGTCGATGCCCGCGTCGGGGAACAAGGTGGCGAGCGAAACCACGATCGCATTGCCCGTGGCCGTGGCGCGCTGCAGCTGGAAGCTGTCGATGGCGGTCACCAGGTCGTCGTGGTTGGTGGTGGGCAGCTGCGCCACCTGCGCGCTGCCCGCGAAGGCGACGATGCCCACCTTCACGTGCCGCGGCAGGTCCTTGATGAAGGTCTTGGCCGCCTCCTGCGCCGCGACCAGCCGATTGGGGAGCACGTCGGCCGCGCGCATGCTGCCGGACACGTCCATTGCCAGGATGATGGTTTGCTGATTCGAAGGCAGCATCACCACGGCCATGGGCCGCGCGGCAGCCACCAGCATGGCGGCCATCGCCAGGAGGAAAAGGAAGGGCGGGATGTGCCGGCGGATGCTCTGGCCGGCGCCCATGGCCTCGCGCACGATCGAGAGGCTGGCGTAGCGCACCGCCAGCTTCTTCTTGCGGCGGATCAGCCAGACGTAAAGCAACACCAGCAGCGGCAATGCCGCCAGCAGCCAAAGAAATTGAGGCCAGAGAAAAGTCATGCTGCCACCGCCTTCACTCCGCTGCTGCCGATGCGCGTGCGGCGCTTGCGCATGTCGGCAAAACGAACGATGGCTTCCACCAGGTCGTCACTGGTCGAAAGCTCGAGCGCGTCGACGCCCGCCCTGGCGAGCGAAGCGCGCAGCGTTGCTTCGCGCTCGGCCGCCAAGCGCGCAAAGCGCTTCCGAAAGCCCGCATCGTGGGTGTCGACCCAGAGCTGCTCGCCGGTTTCGGCGTCGCGCAGGGGCACCAGGCCGAGGTCGGGCAGCTCGAGTTCGAGCGGATCGAACAGGCGCACGGCAATGACCTCATGCCGCTGCACCAGCTGGCCGAGCGGGCGTTCCCAGCCGGGCTCGCTCAGAAAGTCGGACACCACGAAGACGGTGGAACGCCGCGGCATCAGCGTGGCGGCGGACTTCAACAGGTCGGCCAGCCGGGTCATGCCTTTTTGCGCGGGCGCGGTCTCGATCTTGTCGGCCCGGCGCTCCATGGCGTGCAGCAGATGCAGCACATGCCGGCGGCCGCTGCGCGGTGGAATCACTGCTTCGAGGTCGGTGCCGTACACCAGCGCGCCGACCCGGTTGCCGTGGCGCGTGAGCAGGCGCGCGAGCACGCCGACGAAGCCGGCCGAGATCTCGCGCTTGGCTTTCTTGCCGGAACCGAAATCGACCGAGCGGCTCAGGTCGAGCACGAACCACGCGGACATCTCGCGGTCTTCGGTGAAGACGCGCACGTGCGGCGTCTGCAGCCGCGCGGTGACGTTCCAGTCGATGTGGCGCACGTCGTCGTGGTGCTGGTATTCGCGCAGGTCGGCCAGGTCGAGCCCGGTGCCGCGCATCAATGTTCGGTAGTCGCCCTGCAGCAGACCGTCGAGGCGGCGGATCACCGTCCATTCGAGACGCCGCAGCGCGCGTTCCGCCCCGCCGGCTTCAGCATTGAGCCGTTCGTCGTTAGCGGCCGCAGGGGCCTTACGCCACCAGCTTTTCATGTTCCAAAGGTTTGGGTGGAGCGGGAACGGCTTTCATGATCTTCTCGATCAGGCTGTCGGGGGTGAGCCCCTCGGACAAACCTTCGTAGGAGAGCGTCACGCGATGGCGCAGCACGTCGGGCACCAGGGCGGTCATGTCCTCGGGCAGCGCATAGCTGCGGCCGCGCAACAACGCGAGCGCGCGCGCGCCTTCGGTGAGGCTGATGCTCGCGCGCGGGCTGGCGCCGAAAGTGATGAAGCGGCGCATGTCCTTCAGGCCGTGCTTGTCGGGCGTGCGCGTGGCGGAAACCAGTTTCACGGCGTATTGAATGAGCGAAGGGTCGACGTACACGCGCCGCGCCTCCGCCTGCAGTTCAGCAAGCTGCTCGGTGGTCGCGACCGGGCTGGCCATGACCTGCGGTCCGATCACGCGCTGGACGATGACGAACTCTTCCTCGTCGCTCGGGTAGTCGACCAGCACTTTCATCATGAAGCGGTCGACCTGCGCTTCGGGCAGGGGATAGGTACCCTCAGTCTCGATGGGGTTCTGCGTGGCCATGACCAGGAACGGCCGCGGCACCCGGTGCGTTTCGCCGGCAATGGTGACCTGGCGCTCTTGCATCACCTCGAGCAACGCGCTCTGCACCTTGGCGGGCGCGCGGTTGATTTCGTCGGCCAGCAGCAGGTTGGCGAACACCGGCCCGAGCGATGTGCTGAACTCGCCGGTCTTCTGGTTGTAGATGCGCGTACCCACCAGGTCGGCCGGCACCAGGTCGGGCGTGAACTGAATGCGCTTGAACTGGCCGCGAACGGTATCGGCCAGCGTCTTGACGGTGAGCGTTTTCGCAAGGCCCGGCACGCCTTCGACCAGCAGGTGGCCGCCCGCAAGCATGGCGACCATCACGCGCTCCAGGAAGCGGTCCTGGCCCACCACCACCCGCTTGACCTCGTAGAGGATCTGCTCCATCAGCTCGGCCGTGGCGGAAGACGTGGAAAAAGGGTTCTCGGTGCTCATGCGATGGTCTCTCTTGATAAACGATCGAAGGGCGGGCGGGTTCAGAACGGCGGCGAACCGGCGGCCGAAGCCGCGTTCTCTATCGGCACTGCAAATCCGATGCCAATGAAGGTGCGCTGCTGCGTCGGGTTCAGGATGGCGGTGACGATGCCGAGCACCTCGCCGTCCATGTTGATGAGGGGCCCGCCCGAATTGCCGGGATTGGCCGCCGCGTCGAACTGGATCAGGTTGCCAAGCTCCTGCTTGCCCTCGGGCGAGCGGAACGAGCGCTTCAGGCCAGACACCACGCCCGCCGATACCGAAGGTCCGATGCCGAATGGAAAGCCGACCGCCGCCACCTGGTCGCCGGGCTGCAGGTCTCCTGTTGATCGCATCACGGCGGGAATGAGGTCGTCGGGAATCTTCTGGGCCTGCAGCACCGCGAGGTCGTTCTCGGGCTGCACGCCGGTGATGGTCGCCACGGCTTCGAGGCCGTCGGAGAAGGTCACCTTGATGGTCTCGGCGCCGGCCACCACGTGCAGGTTGGTGAGGATCACGCCTTTGTCGACGATGACCACGCCAGTGCCCACGCCGCGTTCGACCTCGCCCGGCGGCGCATCGGCTTCGGGCGGCTTGCCGTTGGCAAGATTGCGGCCGCGCTTCTGGGTCTTGGCCTCGGGCGTGGCTTTTTCTGTGCCGTAGCCGACCACGCGCACCACAGAGGGCCGCACAATTTCGGCGGCCTTGGCGGCCGGAGAGGGGAGCGTGTTGGTCTGCAGCGTGCGCAGCACGGCCGCGTCGATGTCCTTCTGCGTGAGCGCCTTGGCATGATGCCGCGGCCACCAGGTGGCACCGCCAGCAGCGAGCGCGGCGCTGAGCACTACCGAAAACGCAAAACTGCGCCGGCCCGGCTGCCAGCCGGCCTTGGCGGGTTTTGCGGAAATGGGGGAGTCTGAGGCGGCGGGCGGCGCGCCGTTGCCTTCGCCCTGGGGCGTTGGCACGGAAGCCGGGTCGGCCGTGGAGTCGGCCGCTTGCGGCTGCGTGCCGGGCGAACGGCTGTACAAAGCGGGCCTGCGCATCGGGGCACCTCCGGCAAGGGATGACGGGTGATCAGGGAGTCACAGTAGCACGCTTTCTTCTGCCTTGCATCCCTTCGGGCATCATCTCGCCATGGCTGTATTCATCGATA
>Ga0065714_10065228_pt1 | contig 11560 bp, 5 predicted proteins | sample MisRhiReplicate2_FD_59101 | JGI IMG/M metagenome (GOLD analysis project Ga0065714, IMG submission 59101) | Miscanthus rhizosphere microbial communities from Kellogg Biological Station, MSU, sample Rhizosphere Soil Replicate 2: eDNA_1 v2... | ecosystem: Host-associated > Plants > Roots >... | reverse complement strand
GAGTTTAAGAATTACTTAATAGTTTCTATAAAATATAGAGTATTGAAGTTTTTAAACAGAGAAAGAATTAAAAGGTTAGCCGAAGAAAGCAATGGATTGACCTATGATCTGTTAGATGATTCTACTCAGCAATATCTTGATTTTGATGAACTTCGTTCTGCCCTTGAGGAAATGATTTGTAAACTCCCGGAAAAGAGTGCACTAATCTATCGTATGAATAAGGAAGAGGGGTTAAGCCATAGGGAAATTGCATACGAAATGGGGATGTCAGAAAAGGCGATAAATTCTAATCTGGTCCGAACAAAAAAAGTACTTCGTGCAGGACTGCACACTTTCCTTTTTAGTTTCCTACTCTAACATGTATATTTTTTGTATCATTTGGTTTAGTTGGGGTACTTATTATTATATAGCTACGTAGAACGATGACAAAAGTAAAAGATAAGATCAGGCTTCAGGAGCTTGCTCATAAGTATCTTCAGGATAATCTTACCAAGAAAGAAAAGAATGAGTTTGATGAATGGTTTAATCAAACAACCGAGGAACCCTTAGAAATTCCTGCTTTGTATGCAAATGATGAAGCTGCACACAAACAAATTATTTTTAATAGGATAAAGGAAGAGTTAGGTACTAAACGCTCAGGGGTATTTACCTTATGGCGAGGGATCGCTGCTGCTATCTTAGTTATTGTTGCCGTTGGGACAGGATTATTGTATTTTAAAGGTAATACGAAGTCAGTCGAGTTAACAGTAAAAGTTAATAAAAATGATATTGCTCCTGGCAATAGTCAAGCTACATTAACCCTTGCTAATGGGAAAAGAATTATACTCTCTTCTGTGGTTAATGGGGAATTATTGAAAGATGCAGGGGGCGAGGTACAGAAAAATTCAAAAGGCGAATTGATTTATAAACAACTAGCAAATGTAGAATCATTGGAGTCAGGATACCATACACTTACTACTGCTAAAGGTGAACAATCTCAGGTGATTTTACCTGATAATTCCCATGTTTGGCTCAATTCAGCGTCTTCAGTTAAATTCCCGATTAATTTTGCTCGGTTAAAAGAGCGTAAAGTGTTCATTACCGGGGAGGCTTATTTTGAAGTTACCAAAGATAAAATTAAGCCTTTTAAGGTGGTGTCAGATGGCCAGTTAGTTACGGTGTATGGAACTCATTTTAATATCAATAGTTATAAAGATGAAGCTGGAACAAGAACCACTCTTGTTGAAGGAAGCGTCGATGTAAATGGTACTTTGTTAAAGCCAAAACAACAGGCAATAAATGAAAATGGAGGCATAAAAGTGACCTCTGCCGATGTAGAAAATGTTATAGCCTGGAAGAATGGCTATTTTAGGTTTAAATCCGAAACCCTTGGGAGTATTATGCGGAAGGTTTCAAGATGGTATGATGTAGATGTGGTTTTCCAGTCCCCATCACTTAAAGATATTGAATTTGGCGGGATCATGACAAAATATGTGAATGTTTCTAAGGTATTGGAAAAGCTTGAACTTACCGGAGAGGCTTCATTTGAACTTAAGGGAAGAACCATCATTATTAAGGAGAGAAAATGAAATATTAATTTTTGTTATCGATGAAGCTAATCGTTATTCTTTTAATCGCTGGTATGTTGCTTGTTTCTGCAGCAAGCTTTGCTCAAAGAGTTACGTATATAAAAAAAAACACATCATTATCGGAACTTTTCGACGAGATCAATAAACAAACAGGATACGGCATTATTTGGTCTGAGAAAAAACTAAAGAATATCACCAACTTTGATGCTGATTTCCACAATGCTTCTCTGGAAACAGTGCTTGACATCAGCCTGAAAAATCAACCTTTAACTTATACAATTCAGGATAAAACCATTGTTATCCGGGAACAGAAGGCAATATCAATTATTCCTGTTTATTCCACTTCGGTAATGGATGTTACAGGAAGCATTCAAGATGAGAAAGGGAAGCCTCTAGTCGGTGCAACAATTAAAGTAAAAGGAACTTCAAAGGGAGCTATTTCTGATGTCACTGGGTCCTTCTTAATCAAAGGGATAGATGAGGATGCAGAACTTGTCATTTCATTTTTGGGATATACTACCAAACATATTAAAGCTACTACTGGAAATATGATGATTAGTATGTCTGTTAAACAAAATGATCTAGAGGCTGTAGTGGTCTCCGTTGGTTATGGAAGCCTGAAAAAGACAAGTATTACCGGTGCAGTCTCTACAATAAAAGCGAAAGATATTCAATTGACTCCAGCTTCAAATTTATCTAATTTGCTTGCAGGCCGTTTATCCGGCGCGCAAATCATTAATAATTCAGGCTTTGTTGGTGCTAACTCAGATATATTGGTTCGTGGAGTTGGTTCTGGTACGGGGGGAACTTATCCTTTGGTTGTGATTGATAATGTGGTTGCTTCGAGAGTGGATTTTGATGTGCTTGATCCAAATGAAGTGGAATCAATTGCCTTATTGAAAGATGCAGGTACTGCGGCAATTTATGGCTCAAGAGCTGCAAACGGTGTATTGTTAGTCAAAACAAGATCTGGAGAAATTAACCAAAAGGCTGAATTTACATTTAAAGCCTATGTATCAACAGATCGCACTACGAAACCTATCCCAGCTTATACTGCAATAGACGAACTGATATATAAAAATAATCAATACAAGCATAAGCAAGAGATGGCGGGACAGCCAATTGGTACTTTGCCTTATGGAAAAGCTGCTTTTGATTATTACAAAGACAGATCATATGAATTGATGGATGATATATGGCAGAATCCAATCGCTCACCAATATAGTCTAACCGTCTCTGGGGGAAGTGAAGATGTCAAGTATTTTATGCTGGCAGGTTTTAACGAAGCAAATGGATCTTTTAAAAATACCGATTATAATAGATATAATTTTAGAAGTAAAGTAGAAGCAAACGTTTCTAAGGATTTAAAAATAGGAGTGAATTTGAGTGGCTACAGACGTGCGCTTGATCGATTTTATTGGCCTTATGATGGTGAAGAAAGTCAAACTGTACAAGATTTTTATAGAACCAGTTTCAACTGGTCCAGACTTTATCCATTTTATACTAAGTTAGACGGTACCCCCACTGATAAATTAGACCCGGAAGGATTTCCCGCTATTGGGAGCGGAGGTTGGAACCCAGTAGAAACTATTTATAATACTGGTTATCGAAAAATAATTTACAATACGCTGAATGGTATTTTAAATATTGATCTGAAAATTCCGTTTGTTAGTGGTTTAAGTACAAATGTTATGGGTAATTATAGCATTAATACTAGGAATAGTAAGTCATTTATTAAATTTAATAAATCTTATCCTATTAAATTTAAAAGCGACGGGGTAAGTACCAGGAGTTATTTACCGATAGGACTAGATCTTGCAAATCCCAATATTCACAATTTGAGTACGGATTTAGAAACAATTGGTGAAAATGTAAATTTCGTAAATTCATATCAATTAAACTGGTTTTTGAATTACAACAGGTCCTTTGGGAAGAACGATATCTCGGCTAATTTGATATACGAGCAAAGCGAGGGTAATTCTAAAATATTAACTGGCTCTGGTGGTCGACTTTTATCAAGCAATATAGATCAGATATTCAATGCTTCGCAGGATGCTTCTGATAGGTATTTTAACGGCAGTGAAGGTGCTAATGCAAGGTTGGGCTGGATTGGAAGAATACACTATGAGTATGATTCCAAGTATATTGCTGAATTTTCCTTTAGAGAAGATGGATCTTACATATTTGAGCCTGGCAAACGCTTTGGATTTTTTCCATCAGCATCCGCAGCATGGCGAATATCGAAAGAAAGTTTCTTTAATATAGATTTTATTGATGAGCTAAAAATAAGGGGGTCTTATGGTTCAACAGGTAATGATGGTACTACAGATGGTAGTATTCCCGCTTATCAATGGAAAAATAATTATTATCAAGGTGCTTCATATGTGTTTGGAGATGATTACCGGCTTGGAATAGCACCAGGAACATTTCCAAATCCAGACATCACCTGGGAAAAAGCAAGTTCTTATGATGTTGGGCTTGATTTTGGGTTGTTTAACGGGAAGTTAAATGGTGAATTGGATTATTTTAAGCGTAGAATATCAGATATTTTTCAAACAAAAGTAGAAACATTACCTGGGACTTTCGGAGCTGTTTTGCCACAAGTAAACTATGCGAAAAAAGATGTAAACGGTTTCGAATTCAGTTTGCAATATCGCAATAAGACTAGAGAAATTTCTTATTCAATGGGGGCAAATATAGGTTATGCTAAAGATAAATGGGTAGCTTATGATGAGCCTGCTGGCTTAAAAGGAACATGGCGCAGCCGTATTGGGCAACCGACTAATAGATTGAAAGGCTATATTTCTGAAGGAATTATTAGAGATCAAAATGTTGTGGATGAACTTAAAGCTAAGGGCTTTAAACAATTTGGCAGAGATCCTATGATAGGCGCATTACTATTTAAAGATATCCGTGGAGCGAATTATGTTGAAGTACCTGATGGGAAAATTGATGTGAACGATGAGACCTATCTTTCAACTAATCAAATCCCCCGTATCAATTATGGTATAAATTTATCGGCTGAGTGGAAAGCTATTAAAGTCGACATCTTATTACAAGGCGTAAGCACTTATGATAAAATCGTTTCTACTTTAAATACAGTTAACGGTGGGGTATTTCAATTTGATAGACCTTATTTTGGTCTTTGGGCAGATGCTTGGTCAACAGAAAATCCAAATGGTAAATATCCTAAAATTGTTGATTGGGGGTTTGAAGAGTTAGGCTTTGCTCCTTCTTCTTTTTGGATTAGTAATGGCGCATATCTGAGATTGAAAAATGTTAATATTTCTTATAATCTTCCTAGCAAATGGATAAATAAAATCGGAATCAAGCAAGCTCAAATATTTTTTACTGGAACGAACTTATTGACTTTTAGCGCCTTTAAAGCATACGATCCGGAACAATTGGCACTGGATTCCTATCCGATTATGGAAACATTTACTGGAGGGTTAAATGTTGTTTTTTAATACATTAAAGATGAAAAAGAGAAGTTGTACAGTCTGTTTTCTAATTTTTATAATATCCTTATTGGGATGTAATAAAGTTCTTGATGTAAAAAATGTTTCAGCATTTGATCCAGCCAAAGTATGGAATGATCCAGAATTGGCCCTGGGTTATTTAACCAATTTATACCCTAAGGTATTTGGTGGATGGCCTGTTAATAACGGCAGTAATGCTGATGAATTATTCGGTAATCTTGGTATTGATGCTGTGACCACCAGTAGTGATTCATTTAAAATGTGGCCGTATGTAACAATAAGGAACATAAATATCTTGCTAAGTGAAATAGATAAGGGGGGCTTATCAACCTCCATCAAAGATCCTATTAAGGGACAGGCGTACTTTATGAGAGCATTTTTGTATTTTAATACAGTCATTTATCATGGTGGGGTACCAATTATTGATAAGCCACAGGAGATAAATGATGATCTTATGGTTAGACGGAACTCAACCAAAGAGTGTTTTGATTTTATAGAATCAGATCTTCAAAAAGCGGGCACCTTATTGCCTGATAAATACACCGGAGGTAATAGAGGAAAAATAGATAAAGCTACGGTAATAGCCTTATTAGGTAGAGTTTCACTTTATAAAGCTAGTCCTCAGTTTCACCCATCTAACCCATATGGCAATAACGATTGGACAAAAGCTTATGAGGCAAATAAACAGGCAAAGGATCAGTTGGCAGCGCTGGGGTATGACTTAAATCCTGATTATGGAGGGATTTGGAGCAAAACTAATAAAGGGAATAAGGAAGTTATCTTTAGTGTAATATATAAAAAGCCAAATAAAACTAACGGAAGGCAAGAAGATAATTGCAGACCATTAAGTGAATCTAAAAACTCGACAGGTGGAGATCAGCCAATATGGGAAATGGTCGAAGCATATCCAATGAAGGATGGCTTTCAGCCTGGATCTTCCCCAACTTATTCTTACAATCTTCAAACTTATTGGAAAAATCGCGATCCAAGATTTTATGCTTCTATAGTATACAATGGGGCTCCATATGAATTAAGTGGCAAGGCTGGTCGTAAACAATATACTGCAGCGGGTGTCGCTCATCAAGACGATATATTTGGGCCCGGACAAAATTATTCAAGAACTGGGTTCTACCCTCTAAAAGGGATGGATCCAACTTTATCACAAACTGAGGTAACTAATAATGAAACCGATTGGATAGAACTTCGTTATGCAGAGGTTTTATTGAATTTTGCGGAAGCAGCAAATGAAATGGGAAAAACGAATGAAGCATTTGATATTTTGGTCCGTATTCGTAAACGGGCGGGCATTGATCCAGGAGCAAATAACCTTTATGGTCTTGGAACCAATTTGGGTAAGGATGAAATGAGAAAAGCAATATACAGGGAGCGTAGAATTGAATTTATTTTTGAAGGCAAGCGCTTTAATGATTTGCGAAGAACAAGGAATTTAAATGAAATAGATGGAATGAGTAAAAATGGTTTACTGGCAACATTGAAAGAAGGCAAGAACCCTGAAGATGGCGAGGTGTATTTACTTAAACCAGAAGATTTTACTTATACAGTGTTGCCTCTTTTAGGGAATGGTGCCAATATGATGTCCACACCAAATACCTATTATTTTTTTCCAATTCACAAAGCTGAGATCGATAAGAATCCCAATCTGATTCAGAATATCGGTTGGGATGGGGGCACTTTTAATCCAACATTAGAATAAGAACAATTCAAGCACATTATTAAGCTGAAGATAGGTCTACATGAGTTTATACTAAACCTGATATAATTTATCATTTTTTTTGAGTCATTCTTGCATAATAGGGTACTTGTTAAAAGAGCGCATCACTTAGGTTGTGGTAATAAGCGCATTGGTTAGTTGCGGGCGCACGGTATAGTGCGCCTGTTTTTAGAAATTATTTAAGAATAGATGAAACACTTAATTATTGTCGGAACTTTTATTTTAAGTACCTGGTTTCCTGTTTTGGGACAAAACATACAAAAATCGGACTGGTTATTAAATTCAGCTGCTTACAAAGCACAGATTAGTCAATCAGGCGAAGAAATTGTACTTAACAATGGCCTGGTACGTAGAGTATTTAAAATTAAGCCGAACGTAGCTTGTATAGACTATGTTAATCTAGCTAATGGTCAGCAATTATTAAGATCGATAAAACCTGAGGCACGATTGACTATTAATGGAAAAGATTACAATGTTGGGGGGTTATATGGTCAAAAAGAAAATGCATACTTAAGAACCGAATGGCTTAGCAAGATGACAGTTGATAAGAATGATTTCCAGTTTGATAAAATTGAATTGGATACAATAAAACCTCCTATCAAATGGGAAAATAAGTTTTGGACAAGCAATGGAAAGAGTCCGAATGGAAAAAAACTTTCTTTTTACTATCATGCTGGAGCTCCTGAATTGTCAGGGCTAGAGGTTGTTGTGAATTATGAGTTGTACAATGGCGTACCGTTGATTGTAAAGTCATTGACTATTAGAAATACAGGGAAAAACATATTTAAGATTGATCGTGTGGTGAGCGAGATTTTAGGGATGGTAGAAGAGCAGAGTGCAGTTGTTGGAAAACCTGAACAAATGGCAAAACCGCAAGGTATATATTTCGAAACTAACTATGCTTTTAACAATGCAATGCGCTATGACCTTAGTGATCAAACTACACATTGGAAAGTTGATGCTACATATACATCCCAAGTTAATTATGACTATCAAACACCTTGCTTGTTAGAGATTTATCCAGATAAAGCGCCAGGGATAGAAATAAAACCAGGTGAAAACTTCAATTCTGTAAGGACCCATGAGTTACTTATGGATAGTTATGATCGCGAAAGAAGGGGATTAACAATACGAAAAATGTATCAGGCCGTTGCACCATGGACCAACAGCAACCCTATATTTATGCACTTGGTAAGTCGTAATGATGAGCAGGTTAAAACAGCAATAGATCAATGTGCTGCTACAGGTTATGAGGCGCTAATACTAAGTTTTGGGAGTCATTGTAGTACAGAGGATACAACCGAAGCTAACATTAAAAAATGGAGGAAGATAGCTGATTATGCCCACCAAAAGAGGGTGTTTATTGGTACTTATACGCTATTTAGCTCTAGAAAAATTAGTGATGAAGATGACGTGATTGATCCAAAGACGGGAAACCCCGGTGGTGCTTTTTTTGGCAATGCTCCATGTTTTGGAAGTAAATGGGGACTTGGGTTTAGAGATAAAATCAAGACTTTTTATGCCAAGACGGGTTTTGATATATGGGAAAATGATGGTCCATATCCTGGTGATGTTTGTGCCTCAACAACGCATCCTGGTCATAAAGGACTGGAAGATTCACAATGGAGACAGATGGAGATTCAAAAAGAGCTATATCACTGGCTAAGTGAAAGGGGAGTATATATTAATGCTCCAGACTGGTATTTTTTAGATGGCACCAATAAAATTGGTATTGGTTATAGAGAAGTAAACTTCTCCCTGCCAAGAGAAAACCAGATGATCCTTAACCGTCAAAATATTTTTGATGGCACATGGGAGAAAACGGGTTCTATGAGTTGGGGTTTTGTTCCGTTAACAGTTTATCAAGGTGGAGGACCAGAAGCTGTGCTTGAACCGCTAAATCAGCATTTGACAGATTATGAACAACTAATGATGCAGTATTATGGTGCAGGTGTTCAGGCCTGTTATCGAGGACCCAGATTGTACGATACAGAGGTTACCAAGCAAACAGTAATAAGTGTAATAAGTTGGTACAAAGAATTTCGTGATATACTAAATTCGGATATAATTCATCTTCGTAGAGCGGATGGAAGAGATTGGGATGGTTTATTGCATGTTAACCCCAAGCTAAAAACAAAGGGTATGCTGATGCTTTATAATCCATTAAATGAGAAGATTACTCGATCAATAAAAATCCCTTTATACTATTCCGGGTTGACAACTATTGCAAAATTAAGGGAAAAGAACGGCGCTGTAAAATCTTATAAAATGAATCGTAATTATGAGGTTAACTATACCATAACACTAAATCCCAAAAGCTATACATGGGTGCAGGTAGAATAGGTAGTGTTTTGTAGAAGAAAAAATATGATTAAAAAAATCACTTGTGTTGTTGCATTGCTTATATCGTGTTCCAACCTTCTGGGTCAAACAGTTCCTACTGTAAAAAGAAAAAATCAAAATGTAATAGAAGGAAAAACTAATGACCAGAGTTTCCAGGCTACAAGAGCATTATTAAAAAGGGTATTGCCAAATCATTACAATCAAATACAAATTAGCTTTATAAAAGCTGATAATGGAGATGATGTTTTCGAATTAGAAAGTAAAAAAGGGAAAATCATATTAAGGGGGAACAATCCGGTATCAATTGGATCGGGCCTCAATTGGTATATGAAATACTATTGTCATGTGCAACAAAGTTGGTGTGGAGATAATATGGATTTACCTTTAAAATTGCCTGCAATAGAAAAGAAACTGAGGATTTCATCTCCGTATAGAGATAGAGCTTATCTGAACTATTGCACATTTAATTATTCTATGGCGTGGTGGGATTGGGAGCGTTGGGAAAAAGAAATTGATTGGATGGCTTTACATGGAGTGAATATGCCATTGGCAATTACAGGTCAGGAGGCAGTATGGCAGAACACTTTGCAACAGTATGGAATGAATGATGCTGAAATTCGATCTTTTTTAGTCGGGCCCGCTTATCAAGCCTGGCAATGGATGACAAATATAGAAGGGATTTATGGGCCATTGCCCCAAAAATGGATTGAGCGGAGTATTGTATTGGGGAAAAAGATTTTGCAGCGAGAACGCGAGCTCGGAATGCAACCAATTTTACAAGGATTCACAGGTTATGTTCCTATTAAACTTATGGAAAAACAGCCAACAGCAAAGATTCTAAAAAAACCGATTTGGTTTTTTGTTGGAGAAGGAACGGCACAGCTGGATCCACTGGATCCTTTATTTGCTCGGATGTCAAAAACTTTTCTTGAAGAACAAACCAGGCTTTTTGGTACCGATCATATTTATGCCGCTGATCCTTTTCATGAGGGGGAACCTCCTATAAAAGGCGACGATTATCTTTCTTCAGTAGGCCAGGCTATTTACGAGGCTACCGTTTCTGTAGATCCAAAAGCTGTTATTGCTATGCAAACCTGGAGTATGCGCAAGCCGATAGTTGAGGCAATACCAGAAGACAAAATTTTGATGTTGGATCTTAATGCGCAAAGGTGGAAAGGAAGTGACGCATTTTGGGGTAGACCATGGGTTGCAGGAATTATCCATAATTTTGGAGGTAATACCGCTATGGGAGGTGATCTTGATGCGGTATTAGGACGTTACCCTGCATTACTTAATAAGCCTGAGCAAAGTAAATCCTTTAAGGGGATTGGTATGTTCCCTGAAGCGATAGAGCATAATCCTGTAATTTATGAGGCGGCCAGTGAGATGGCTTGGTATAGGGAAAAACCTAATACAAGAAACTGGTTACATGGCTACCTCAAATCCAGATACGGAAAACTAGATCAGGCCACGATAGTAGCATGGGATACTTTATTAAATACTGCATATGGCAAGCACGGAGTGGAAACCTTTATGGAATCAGCAATATGCGCAAGACCTGCATTAAAAATCAATGGAGCGTCTCCAAATGGGGCACTTAACAGCGAGAAAAATTATGCATTTGCCAGTTTGTGGCAGGCAACCGCTATGTTGTTAAAGGCATCTCCAAAAATTCAGCAAAAAGAAACTTATAAATATGACCTTGTAGATTTAATGCGTCAATGTCTGGCTGATTTTGCAATTCCAGTTCAGAGAAAGATGGCCGAGGATTATCAATCGGGTAATATTAAGGCGTTTAATGAATCGGGTACATTATTTCTGGACTTAATGCAGGATTTTGATAAGCTGCTGGGAACCCGAAAGGAATTTTTATTAGGCAAATGGATTGCCGATGCAAGAGCAATCGGGACTAGCAATGAAGAAAAGAATCTCTATGAAAAAAATGCCCGAGGACTTGTTACTATTTGGGGCCCCTATGACCCTAATGCAATCCAATATGATTACTCTGCTCGTCAATGGAATGGATTGGTTAGCGGTTTCTATCAACCCAGATGGAAAATGTTTATTGATTTTTTGGGTAAAGAAATAAAAAAGGATTCGGCATCCAGATATAAGGAAATTAATATTAATCATCGATTTAACCGACCTGCAAACGAGGTAAATGAATTTTATAAAATGATTTCTAAATGGGAAGCTGATTGGGTAGGTACCCCAGGCAAATTATCTGCAATTAAGCCACATGGAAGCGAAATAATAATAGCCAAGTCTCTATATCAGAAATGGAAGCCTGTTGCAAAAGGTTTTTATGGAGAAAAGATAAAATAGATTTTATCTCAAAAAAGATTTGATTCGATTGTATAATTTACGCCACACATATAGATTCAGGAAATTATTACATTTATCTAGCTCTAATGCTTCTTGAGTCATGTTATTTAACT
>Ga0065714_10065227_pt1 | contig 11572 bp, 13 predicted proteins | sample MisRhiReplicate2_FD_59101 | JGI IMG/M metagenome (GOLD analysis project Ga0065714, IMG submission 59101) | Miscanthus rhizosphere microbial communities from Kellogg Biological Station, MSU, sample Rhizosphere Soil Replicate 2: eDNA_1 v2... | ecosystem: Host-associated > Plants > Roots >... | reverse complement strand
AGCAGTCCCCGAGAAGCCGGCCACAAGCCGGCTTTTTAATGCCTATGGGAAAAGTCTCGGCAGATCCGTTACTGCCCCGCCCACCTCTGAGCAGTACCGATCCACAGCCCAGTCACACGCTTGCGCCAACGAAGTCCAAATCCCTAACCTGCGCAACTCAATCCAATATCAAATGCGGCAAAAACCGGCTCGAATCCTTGGTAATCAAACTGTTGTCTTCTCGCACCCCAATCCCCGCCGCCTGGTCCCCAATCACCCAGGACCCAATCAACGTATAGCTGTCCCCAAACCTTGGCAGCGGCGCGAACTCCTGGAGGATAAAGGGCGCATCCGTGTAAGGGCCGTCCTCCTTCACAATCACCCCATCAGCCGTTTGCAACTCGATGTTGGCCCCTTCCCGCGAGAAGAACGGCTTACGCACCCAGCCCTTCGGCACGGCTTTGCCCGGGTCGGCATCCAAGTGGGACGCGAGCAAATTCGGGTGACCTTTGTTGAATTCCCACAGCAGCGGCAGGATGCCTTTATTGGAAATGATGGATTTCCACGCAGGCTCGAAAAACTGGGTGTCACTCTCGGCAATCGCGGCGCCAAAGGGTTCGTGGAAGATGAACTCCCAAGCGTGCAGTTTGAACAGGTGGGGAATCCAGCGATCTTGAAGGTCGACAAAACGGCCTTCGCTGCTCAGGCCGATGTCTTCGATGTCGATGTGGCGGGATTCGATGCCGACTTTTTCCGCGACAAGGCGCAGGTAGTCGGTGGTGCCTTTGTCTTCGACTGAGTCTTTCATGGAGGCGAAGTAGAACGGCTGGTTGACCTGCAGTTGGGCGAAGGCCTGGTGCAGTTTGGTGTCGATGCTGTTGAACTGGTCGGCGTGCTTGGGCAGCAGGCCGCGTTCGATGCATTGCTCCAGCCAGCCCCATTGAAATGCCGCGGCCTCGTAGAGGCTGGTGGGGGTGTCGTAGTTGAGCTCGAGCAACTTGGCGGGGCCAGTGCCGTTGTAGGAGAAGTCCATGCGCCCGTACAGGTGCGGGTGGCCTTCTAGCCATGAGGTGCGGATCATGTCGTAGAAGGACGCGGGAATGCTCAGGCGGTCGAGCAGTTCTTCGCTGTGGACCACGCGGGCGACGAGGTCCATGCACATGTCATGGATCTCGGTGGTCGGGTCTTCGAGGTCGTGCTCGATTTGCTTGAGCGTGAATTGGTAGTACGCGCTTTCGTCCCAGTAGGGTTCGTTGTCGATGGTGTGGAACAGAAAGCCGAGGCTGTCGGCGGTCTGTTTCCAGTCATGACGTTCTGCGCAGTGGATCTTCTTCATGGCCCGCCTTCCTTAACTGCTCGACCCGCCGCCGCCCCAGCCGCTGCGTGCGCTGGCCTTGCTGCCGAAACCGCCACGGGAGGTCGCCGACGCCACGGAGCTCGACTTGCTGGGGGTGCGCAGCGTGTTGGTGTAATTGCTGCTGCCGTAGCGGGCCTGGTTCGAACGGCCAAACGTGGCGCCATTCGAGACGCGCTGGTTGAGCGTCGAGGAGCCGTAATTGCCGCGATCATCGCGGTAGCGATACACCGGCTCTGAGCGGTAGCTGTTGCGATTGTTGCTCAGCATGTTGCCGATCAGCAGGCCGGTCAGCAGGCTGCTGGTGGAGAAGCCTGAGCCGCCACTTGCCTGAGCGTTCCCAGCCTGAGCGTTGGCAGCGTCGACCTGGGACTGTGTCACCTGGCCTTCGGCGGTCAGTTCGAAACCACCCAGCCGGGGGATGAACTTGCCGGTGGAGTCCTGCTGGCACCAGTCGGCGACGAAATCGGCATCGCAATCGGCCTGGCTGTCGTACACCGGTGCAATGCGGCGATGTTCGGCCATGGCCGTCATGTAGGCGTCCGAGCAGACGTCCACCGGCAGTTTTTCATCGGCGCACTGCTGAACAGACTGGAAGTTGTACTTCTTCTGCAGATCGTAGGTTTTTTCCGTCGGGCCGCAGCCGGAAATCGCCATGGCGACCGACGCCGCCAGCGACAGCTGGACGTACTTGCTTCGTTTCATCGGGAGCTCCGTGCGCGATCAGTTCTGGGTAGGCGTCATGCACGCGGCATTCAACATGCCGACGCTGATGGCTACGGCGGCCACGTAGATGCCGGCTGCGAGTTCGCCGTTCTTGATGCGCTCGGACGTGCCTTTGAGCACCAGGCTGGTCAGCAGGAACGCCAACAGTTGGACGACGGCGGCGATCACCGCCCAGACAACGAAGTCGAGGATGCTGATCGAGTAGGCAATCACGTTGCTGGCCGGAATGGCGAAGCCCACGATCGCGCCGCCCAGGGCGACGGCCGCGGAGACGTTGCCCGCGCGGATCAGCTCGAACTCCTTGTGCGGGGTGATGCGGGTGTAGATGAACTGGAACAGCGCGAACAGCACCGCCGCCCCGAGGATATACGTGACAAACCCGAACACGGCCGCTTTGTTCAGGGAGATGGAGAGAGCTTCTAGCATGTGTTTCTTCCTTTTTTAGAGCGCGTTCAAGTCGGTTGTGTACAGCGAAATGCCCAGCGATGTGCTCAGGCTGATGGTGCCTTCCGCATCTTCCTCGACGGAAAACAGCAGGAACTCCCGGCGATCGGTCAGGCCGGTGTCGCGGGCGTACAGCATCGAACGGTGCTCGACGGTGTAGGCATCCTCGGGGTTGACCACACGCTCGCTCATCGCCACCAATTCGGTCTGGCCAGCCTCGCTTCCCCACACGCGCGCGTATTCGACGCCATCGTGGGTGTAGGTCGGCAAGCCGATCAGGCTTTGTGGCCCCGCCAGCCGGCGCAGCTCCGCTTCGCTGCTGATAGTGACGTAACTCAGGTAGTTGAACAGGATCACTGACTCGACCTGCCCGGCGATGTCGCCCGTGGTGTGCACCTGCAACCAGTAATCTTCGTCGTTCATGTAATAGCGCGACAGCCAGGTCGACTGTCCGAGGTCGACGGTGCCGTTACTCCAGACCTCCTGCGAGCCGGGGATGACCACCGAGGTTTGCCCGTCGAGCAGCAGTTTCAGGGTGGTGTCGAACATCACGCCTTTGCCCGGTGCCAGGCCCAGCGGCCCGGTGGTCGGCAGGGGTTCGCCGGCGGTACGGTTCGATTGTGGGTCCGCGTTCGGGGCCTCAAGCCCCATCAACTGTTTAAACCATCCCATTGGAGATTTCCTTGAGGCGGGTGGAGGCAATGTAGAAGAGCTCGCCGCCTTCAACGCGCGTGGCGCTAGGCGGGTTGATCGACGGTTGCTGGGCGCCTTTGGCGCGATAGCCGATGAGGGTGGCGTTGTGGTGTTCTTTCATTCGGGTATACAGGTCGCCGAAGGTGGCTTCAAAGGCCTCGGGCAATCGCATCAGGTATTGGGTGGCGCCCTGCCCCACGCACAGCAGCTCATTTATGACCACCGACGAGCCCGGGTCCTGAGAGGCGCGCACCAGCATCTCGATGGCCATGCTTGAGGTGCACTCCAGGCTGGGTGCATAGGAGCTGGCGAGTGCGGCAATTTCGCTTTCATTGAAGTGGGCGACCACATGCCCGACCGGGTTCAACTGGTTCACCGCCAGCACGGTGGCCAGCGTCAGGTCATCAGACGGGGTTCGCACCAGCACACGCTCGGCACCGGGCACACCTGCACGCCGTAAGAACGCGGTGGAGGACAGGCTTTCACCGCGGATGAACGCCGCCTTGCCCGGCATCGGGTTTTCGTCGAGGGTGCAATCGCAGATGACGATCAGGTTGTCGTTCGAGGTTTCGTCCTGCAGCAACAACTCAATGACCCGCTCACTGGACGCACCTTCCCAGCCAATGAGCACGGTATGGCCGACCTTGCCGGTGAAATCGCCTTTGCCCTTCATGCCTTTTCTCCATGCATCGATGACACTGCTGGTGGTTTTGCCGATGGCTGCAGTCAGCAGCGCGATGCCCCCGAGCATGACCCACGTGGCCACGAACACTCTGCCTGCCGAGGTCTGCGGCGCAAGATCGCCATAGCCGACAGTCAGCGTGGTGGTGAGATAGAAGTAAACAAACGTGGCGGGAGCGGTGAGGTGCTGCTCGCCCAGGTACACCAGGCCCAGGTAAGCCGTGCTCAGGTGTACACCCAAGGCGATGACCAGGCCTGCCCAACCGAAGCGGTGAAACAGGGAGGACGCGTACATGCGCAACAGAAGAAAAATCGACATTTCGTCCCTGGCTCCCTGGGTACTTGATTCCTGATGACGTCTTGGCCTCGACATCTGGATGCTCAAGTGCGCTCAGCCGGCATTAAACCCGTTGCGTGGTGTGGAGAGAAGTACCTTGGCTGCAATAAATCCGGCGAACGCACCAAACAGATGCCCTTCGAAGGAAACGCCTTGGCGAGGCAGGAAGCCAAGGACCAGTCCGCCGTACAGTACCGCCACGACACCGGCCGTTATCAGGTTGCTCCAGCTCCTGTGGAACCAGGCGCGGGACAACAGGTACGCCCATAACCCAAAGACCCAACCGCTGGCACCCACGTGCACGCCCGAAAAACCGAACAGCCAGACCAACGAGCCGCCCAGCAGGATGATGATCGCGCTGACGGTCACGAACCGATTGAGCCCTTCGATCATGACCAGGGTGCCCAGTATCAGGAAGGCAACCAGGTTCGCGCTGAGATGGGCAAACGACGCATGTAAAAACGGTGAGGTGAGGATGCCGAACAGCCCCTGCAGCGTTCTCGGAACCAGGCCGAACGCCACGAGGCTGTAACCGGTCGCTACGTTGAGCACGTGCAGCGCGACCATGAACAGCGCCAGGCCTGCGATTGTCTTGAAACCCTTCAGGGCGTCCATCCTGACCTCGAGGTAAAAAAGAAGGGCAGGTACTGCCCTTCCTGCGCCGCCGATGCTTACTCGGCCGACTTTTGCTTCAAGCGTTCCAGAATCGCATTGGCGCTGCCTTCGTTCGGCGTTATGCCGGCTTCGCGCAGCTTGCGTTCCAGGTCAGTTCCCGTCGACGCCTCGACCAGTTCATCCTGGGCTTGCAGTTCAGCGGCGCGTTGCTGCTGCTTGGCCTGCAGGCGGTTCAGCGTACCGACGGCGGTTTCCAGCTTGCCGTTGGCACCACCGCTGGCGATAGAGGCGCTGACCTGGGCCTTCTGTACGCTTTCGCGCGCCTTGGCCATGTCCACTTGCTGGCGCAGGCTCTTGATCCGGCTTTCGGCCTTGGTGATGTCCTTGCGCATGCTGTCCGCGTAGCCGCCGAACTCGGTGGCCTGCTTGTGCTCGGTGTCCCGCTCGCTGGTCAGGGTCGAAATCGCTTCGGCGACTTCCAGGGCGAGGTCTTCACGATTGGCCTGCAAGGCAGCCATCGCCTTGGACTCCAGGTCCTTGATCTTGGCGTCGTACTCGCTGACGCGATCAGTCGCCAGTTTGTGCTTGGCCATGATGCTGACCAGCTCACGCTTGGCGTTGGCCAGCGCGGTGTCCGCATCACGAATTTCCTGGTCGAGGATGCGCAGGGCTTGTTGGTCGACGATCGATTCGCCGACTTCGCTGGCACCGCCACGTAGCGCGGTGAACAGTTTGCTCCAGATGGATTGAGTCATTGGATACTCCCGAATGCTTAATTGAAGAAACGTTCAAAGGCTTCGCTGGCGCGTTGCACGTTGTCGACGAGGGTTTTCACCTCGGTCACGATGTTGGTCAGGCTGGAATCGGAGCTCAACGCGCCGAACATGTTGTAGACAACCTGCCCGTTAGGCATGGACTCGATACCGATGGAGGACAGCGGGAACATCTCCCGGCTGCGCAGTACCGCGTCATTGAATTTTTCGACATCGTTGATGGACTCGACGTCGACCAGCACGGTGTCGACGATGATCTGCTCGCCCACCACCGCGATGTAAATCGGCAAGCCACCGAAGTCGTTCATTTCCAGCTTGATGCTGGACTCGGAGCCTTGAACCAGGGAAAGCGTAATGTCGTTGGAGACCACTTCGTCCAGGGCCTGAAGCGCCGTGAAGAGGCGATCGATATTCCAGTTGGTACCTGCGCTCATGAAATTCTCCGACATGAATGAGCCAGCCAGAATCGGCTGGCGAAGCTGTTTCTCCATCTGCTTGAGCAGGCTTCGGTTTTCGGGAAGCACCCAAGTCTCGTGTTTCACATAACCGGCGGCAGCCAGGCCCGCGCGCATCTGCTTCATGTAAAAGCTCGATGGCTTTTTCGCGGACGGCTTCAAGCGCTCTCCCTGAAGGCTTGCGGAATCGGTATCGGACCCTGCGGACGGGCTCGATGGAGAGCTGCTGTTCATGGTACTGACCTCGCTGTGAAAAACTCACGCGTGAGAAAATCTACAGGCTATTTTCAACAGGCTCAATAGCTCACGCGTGAGATTTTTTTCCTTACATTTTCCTGCCACGAAAAAGACCGGTCCGCTTGCCTAACCAGGAATTGTCTCTTCTGAGTTGACGGTATTACCTATCCCAGCCGATTTATCCCCCGCAGCCCACCCATTAATCTGTGCCCATGTTGAACGCAACGCCCAACCAACCTAAACAAAAAAGGATTCAACCATGAGCACTCCAACCTACAACCGCTTGAACAAAGACGACGCCGTAGTCCTGCTGGTCGACCACCAGACTGGCCTGATCTCCCTGGTGCAGGACTTCTCGCCCAACGAGTTCAAGAACAACGTGCTGGCCCTCGCCGACCTGGCCAAGTTCTTCAACCTGCCGACCATCCTCACCACCAGCTTCGAGCAAGGCCCCAACGGCCCACTGGTACCGGAGTTGAAGGAGATGTTCCCGGACGCGCCGTACATCGCTCGCCCTGGCCAGATCAATGCCTGGGACAACGAAGACTTCGTCAAGGCGATCAAGGCCACCGGTCGTAAGCAAATCATCATTGCCGGTGTGGTCACGGATGTGTGCGTAGCGTTCCCGACCTTGTCGGCGCTGGCGGAAGGGTTTGATGTGTTTGTGGTGACCGATGCATCGGGCACCTTCAACACCACGGTGCAGCAGGCAGCGTGGAGCCGGATGACGCAGGCCGGGGCGCAGATGATGAATTGGTTCTCGGTGGCCTGTGAGCTGCATCGCGACTGGCGCAACGATATCGAAGGCTTGGGAAACCTGTTGTCCCAGCGCATTCCCAACTATCGCAACTTGATGAACGGTTACTCGGCGCTGACGGCGCGCAAGGACTGACTCCACCGCTGCACCCACTAAGCCTGCCTTAAACAGCAGGCTTTTTTCGTTAGCAGAGTTGCGTGACTCTCCAAACGTAGTCTGCCCGTTCACGTTCAATCTGCTCGATGCCTGGCAAGCGGGTTTGCCGTTCTGTGGGCAAAGACTCGACTCACTGATAGTCCGCCACGCCAATCGGTCGGTTGTAGTCACGCAGCGCATATTCGGCGACGACTTCGTTCTTGCTCTTGGGCTTTTAGCGTTTCGGGGCTGGGGCGTTTGTCCAGCAGCACGAGTTGGTGACACCCAGGCAATTGTGCAAGTACCTCTTGCACACATTCCGAGCCTGGCCACGCCTCGGCAAAAGCACGCATGTACTTGAGATTGCAGGGTGAGAACCCCTTCATGAAAAGCGCCTCAGGAAGAGCCTTCCACGGATTAACGAAATGTCCTGCTGGCAATGACAAATCGGCGCATTGCGAACCACGCGCTTGACTCTCCCCTATACGGTAACCCTTACCCTGAAACGCCCTGTTCAGGACCACACTCATGCCGCCGCGCACCCTGGTTATCCTCGGTCATCCCTCTACCTCCAGCTTCTGTTCAGCCCTGGCCGACACCTACACCCACGCCGCCAAAAACGCCGGCCATGAAGTGCGCGTGCTGCGCTTGGGCGACCTGGCTTTCGACCCCGTCCTGCACCACGGCTACAGCCAGATCCAACCGCTGGAACCCGACTTGCTCAACGCGCAATCCGACATTCTTTGGGCCACCCATCTGACGTTTGTGTTCCCAATCTGGTGGGGCGGCATTCCCGCGGTGATGAAAGGGTTTATCGACCGCGTTTTCCTGCCCGGCTTTGCCTTCAAATACCGGGACGGCAAGGCTTTCCCTGACAAACTGCTCTCAGGCCGCACCGCGCACCTGTTAGTGACCCTGGACACGCCGCCATGGTATTACCGCTGGTTCTACCGCATGCCGGGCCTCCATCAGATGCGCAAGACCACGCTGGAGTTGTGTGGGGTAAAAACGCTCAAGACGTTGCTGTTCGGGCCGGTGCTGGGCTCTACTGCGACACAGCGGGACAAGTGGCTGAAACAAGCCGGCGCGTTAATAGAGAAAGGGAGTTTTCATGTACATCGGCAAAGCCGCGCAATTGTCAGGCACAACCATCAAGGCGATTCGTCACTATGAGGCGATCGGGCTGCTGCCAGAACCGCAGCGCCGAGGCCAGTATCGGGTCTATTCGGAGCAAAGCGTTGAGTGGCTGATGTTTATCAAGTGCGCTCAGCAGTTGGGGTTCAAGCTCAAGGAATTGCAGGAAATCCTTCGCGGCCATCACGGCGGTGCATTACCTTGGGACCGAGCAGATCAGGCCATCGCTGAAAAAAAACAGGAGCTGGCGCTGAAAATTGCCGTGTTGCAGGAAATGCACGTGGGGTTGCAGGCCTTTGAAGAACAGCTGAAAGCAGCGCAGGGGCAGTGCTCGTCAATGGCGCAAAGATCCTGACCGGCGGTGAGCCGAATAAAATGGCTTTTCGGCTCACAAGCCTGAACACCCTCCCCCACTCATTTGCCCAGAATCCCCATGTCTGCTAGTGTCGCGCCGGTTTACCGTCTACCGGAATAGCCGCCATGGCCCGCAAAAAAGTTGCACTCGATTTCGAACAATCCCTCGCCGACCTGCAAACCTTGGTCGAGCGTCTGGAGAACGGCGAGTTGTCGCTGGAAGACTCGTTGACAGCGTTTGAGCAAGGCATCGGCCTGACCCGTGACTGCCAGAGCGCGCTCGCGCAGGCGGAGCAGAAGGTGCAGGTGCTGCTGGAACGTGACGGGGAGTTGGCCGAAGAGCCTTTCGATGCGGAACAGCCCGAATGATCGACGCGTATCAGGCCAGTAGCCAAGCCCGGGTCAATGCGGCGTTGGAACCCTTGTTTGTTGCGCCAAGCCCGGAAATGAAGCGCCTTTATGAGGCCATGCGCTATAGCGTGATGAATGGCGGCAAGCGTGTGCGCCCGTTGCTGGCCTACGCCGCCTGCGAGGCCTTGGGCGCGCCGGCCGAGCAGGCCAATGGCGCGGCCTGCGCGGTCGAGTTGATTCACGCCTACTCCCTGGTGCACGACGACTTGCCAGCGATGGACGACGACGATCTGCGTCGTGGCCAACCGACCACTCACAAAGCCTTCGATGAAGCCTATGCGATCCTGGCTGGCGACGGCCTGCAGAGCCTGGCGTTCAGCGCGCTGCTGGACCCGGCACTCAGCAGCGTGAATGCCGAGGTTCGCCTGCGCATGGTCACCGCATTGGCCCACGCCGCTGGCCCGGCCGGCATGGTCGGCGGGCAGGCAATCGACATGGGCTCGGTCAGCCTCAAGCTGGACCAGCAGGCCCTCGAACACATGCACCGCCACAAGACCGGCGCGCTGATCGAAGCCGCCGTGCACTTGGGCGCGCTGGCGAGCGGGCGCGCCGAAGCCGCGCATTTGGCCGCCTTGCAGACCTATTCCCGGGCCATCGGCCTGGCGTTCCAGGTGCAGGACGACATTCTCGACGTCGAGAGTGACACCGCGACCCTGGGCAAACGCCAAGGTGCCGATATCGCACGGGACAAGCCGACTTATCCGGCGCTGCTCGGTCTTGCAGCGGCCAAGGCCTATGCCCTGGAGCTGCGTGACCAGGCCCTGGACGCCCTGCGACCTTTCGACGCGGCGGCCGAGCCACTGCGTGACCTGGCGCGCTATATCGTCGAACGCCGGCACTGATAACCGCGGCCTTTGCAGCCGCATATCGGCCAACTTCGGCGCTCTGCGTGGGCAGTTTGCGATGCTTGAGGTAAACTGCCGCCTCTTCTATACCTATAACGATTCGCCTGATGCCCACGACGTTCCAAGAGATTCCCCGCAAGCGCCCGTCCACGCCCCTGCTTGACCGTGCCGTCACGCCGGCCGTCCTGCGTCGACTGGGTGAAGCCGAGCTGGAAACCCTGGCCGATGAGTTGCGCCTGGAATTGCTCTACACGGTCGGCCAGACCGGTGGGCATTTTGGTGCCGGCTTGGGTGTCATCGAGCTGACCATCGCCCTGCACTACGTGTTCGACACCCCGGACGACCGGTTGGTGTGGGACGTAGGCCATCAGGCGTACCCGCACAAGATCCTCACGGGCCGCCGCGAGCGCATGGGCACCCTGCGCCAGAAGGACGGTGTTGCCGCCTTCCCACGGCGCTCCGAGAGCGAATACGACACCTTTGGCGTCGGCCACTCCAGCACCTCCATCAGTGCAGCGCTGGGCATGGCAATTGCCGCCCGCCTGCAAAACAGCGATCGCAAGGCGATTGCAGTGATTGGTGATGGCGCGCTGACCGCGGGCATGGCCTTCGAAGCACTCAACCATGCGCCGGAAGTGGACGCCAACATGTTGGTGATCCTCAACGACAACGACATGTCGATCTCGCGCAATGTCGGTGGCCTGTCCAATTACCTGGCCAAGATTCTCTCCAGCCGCACCTACGCCAGCATGCGCGAAGGCAGCAAGAAGGTGCTCTCGCGCCTGCCTGGCGCGTGGGAAATTGCCCGGCGTACCGAAGAGTACGCCAAGGGCATGCTGGTCCCCGGCACCCTGTTCGAAGAGTTGGGCTGGAACTACATCGGCCCGATCGACGGCCACGACCTGCCCACCCTGATCGCCACGCTGCGCAACATGCGCGACCTCAAGGGCCCGCAGTTCCTGCATATCGTCACCAAGAAAGGCAAAGGCTTCGCCCCGGCGGAAGTCGACCCGATCGGTTACCACGCGATCACCAAGCTCGAACCCCTGGATGCTCCCGCCGCCGCGCCGAAAAAGGCCAGCGGGCCGAAGTATTCCGGTGTGTTCGGTGAATGGCTGTGTGACATGGCCGCTGCCGACCCGCGCCTGGTGGGCATTACCCCGGCGATGAAGGAAGGCTCCGACCTGGTGGCGTTCAGCGAGCGTTTCCCGCTGCGCTACTTCGATGTGGCGATTGCCGAGCAGCACGCGGTGACCTTCGCGGCAGGTATGGCCTGTGAGGGCGCCAAGCCGGTGGTAGCGATCTACTCGACATTCCTGCAACGCGGTTATGACCAGTTGGTGCATGACGTGGCGGTGCAAAACCTCGACGTGCTGTTCGCCATCGACCGCGCGGGCCTGGTGGGCGAAGACGGCCCGACCCACGCCGGCAGCTTTGACCTGTCCTACCTGCGCTGCATCCCTGGCATGCTGGTCATGACACCGAGCGACGAAAACGAACTGCGCAAGATGCTCAGCACCGGCCACTTGTACAACGGCCCGGCTGCCGTGCGTTACCCGCGCGGCAATGGCCCGAATGCGGTGATCGAAAAGGACCTGGAGCCTATCGAGATCGGCAAGGGCATCGTGCGTCGCCAAGGCAG
>Ga0065714_10003783_pt1 | contig 11572 bp, 8 predicted proteins | sample MisRhiReplicate2_FD_59101 | JGI IMG/M metagenome (GOLD analysis project Ga0065714, IMG submission 59101) | Miscanthus rhizosphere microbial communities from Kellogg Biological Station, MSU, sample Rhizosphere Soil Replicate 2: eDNA_1 v2... | ecosystem: Host-associated > Plants > Roots >... | reverse complement strand
GGATTACCGGTCCACCTAATCGTTCCACCTTGCCTGATGTTGAACTTTTTATTAATTACTTCCTGGGCGGTAAAATCAAAAATACCTGATTCAATGATATAGTCGCCCGACATCTCAAAGTCGCCCAGCGTGTTAATGTTAAGCGTAAGATTCTTTGAATATCCCCTGCCACTAAGGTTTCCTAGTGAGGTGAAAATATTAGCGGTGCTATTTGCATCCACGTCTATTTTTAAGCTCATGGTTAAGCCGTCAAAGCTGGTTTGTTTCTTTACAACGGCTGTGGTGTCCTTGCTCACAAATGTGATGAAATCTTTACTCGAAACAGTTTCGGAGCTATTCAGGGGCAGGTTGAAAACAGTCCCTTTTTCTGTTTTGGCATCTATTCCAATAAATAGTTTGTTGGTTGGTCCTTTAAACTGAAATTTCCCCGTTGCATAAGCCTGACCAAAATACAGAGGATTGTCTTTCTCCGTTGTATTTAAGGCCATAAATTTATTAGCATAGATATCTACATCAAGCGTAGGATTGTTGAAGTCATTTAAATCTACCGTACCGTTTGCTATGGCTTCATTACCATCTACATCAAGTAATTTAAGATCTTCTACTGTAATTACGCTATTGTCTACTGTAACGTCGTGAGATATGGTGTACCTTGTTTTAAGATAATTAATAATCATCGATGCCTTCTCCAATGAAAGATCGCCTTTTATTGCTGGCTTTGCCAAAGGGCCAGTCACTGTAAGGTCAGCTGAAACATGGCCTTTTAAATCAGAAACCAGCTGATTAACAAAAGGTCCTAAAACCGCAAGTTCAGTTTTATCCAGCTTAATTTCAAGATCTATTTCTTTCTTCTCCAGGTCGATATTACCTGTTGCTCTCAGGGTTTCTTTATCAGAAGATATAATGTTAGTGAAAATATTGGCTTTCTTTTTTGATTGATCATACGACGAGGTATCGGTTAAACTGCCAATATAAGTATCGTTGAAAACCAGGGAATCTATTTTTATATTGTCATGGATTTCCGGTGATTTTAGGATGTTGGCTAATGTGGTTTGTCCATTCACATTTCCACTGATTTTAAGGCCTTGTGCTTTTACAAATGGGTTTAAGGTTGTTAAACTGAAATCTTTAAATCCTACAAGTAAAATGTCATTTGGATCACTGGATAGAATCCCATCTAATGTCAGATACTGTTTTCCATTGTTCAGGTCAAAGTTACTGATCTCCGTCTTTCCATCATGAAAATTTATCCGAACTGCTTCCGGGATTTTCCATTCTTCACTGTTTACGATCAGGATGGATGGAAGGATGCTTACACGGGCAGTTGTGTCGTTGGCAAACTCTANCAGACCATTCAAATCGAGTTGGTTTTGGTCGTCCTCGTTAGAGAGCTTAACGTTTAANGAAAGACTGTCATTCCTTAAAATATTCGAAATGTTGACATTTTTAATGTGNAGACTATCGTTCAGGTCGACCCTGTCTGAGGTAATAATAGCCTGGAGTTGATTGGCACTGGTGTTTTCATCAATAATAATATTGTTGACAACCATACCTTTATATTTTAGCTTTTTTATAAAGCCATTAAGTGTTGCCGTATTGTTTGGCGAATCAAAGTTACCTGCAAAAATGGCCTGATCTTCAATTTCCAACCCTGGAACAAGCAGTTCAGCTATGGGGGCAAATCGCTTTATGTTCAGATCAAACTGAAAAATCTGGTCGCTAGGTTTTACAATAGTTAGCTTCAGTGATGGAATGTATTTTTTAGCTAAAGTTTTGTAATAAGAGGGGATCGTATTTAAATCATATTGTCCCTTGATGCTGGCATCAAGAATATCAGATTTTACGGTTAAGCTCCGGGCTTTTCCTACACCACTTGCCTGGAGTTCAACTGAGTCTACATGATATATTCCTTTTACATTGTCCAGTTTTATTTCCTGAAGGCGCAGGTTCCCTTGTATATTGTTTAAGTTACTTCCAGAAAAGTTGGTGCTGAATATGGCATCAATTTTCAAAGAATCTTTATATAATTTAAGCGCCTTTAGTTTTGCATTTTTTATGGTCGCTTTAAAATTAAACACCGGAAGTTTTGGATTCAGGTTAACTCCACCATCAAATGCAAGCTGAACATTCTTGTCGTTGATTTTTAAACTGCCATCAAAAAACTTTTTATTAAAAGTTCCATCAATTTTAACATTTCTATACCTGTAGTTGTTGAAATCGATATAGTCGATATCACCATTTAATTTTTCTGATAAGCTGTTTATCTCTGTGCCTCTTCCCTTCACATATAATGAAGCTGATAATCGCCCCAGCATTTTCTCGTTGATCAGGTTTCCTAAGTTGAAATCGTAGGTTTTAACATTCCCGGTATAGGAGGGAATACCTGTTTTGTCGATTTTCATGTTTACATCCGATACAACTCTTCCTAGTTTCGTTTTAAACTCTCCGAAGGCAATAAAGTCATTTTTAAAACCAGTGAATGATCCATTGAAATTGATGTTGCCAAATTTGTCGAGGATTGTCGGAATTACTTTTATTTTTTTACCTGTTACATCAGTTACAATTTCATCAAGATCAGCTTTATTGGTTCCGGCCATATCAATTTTCAGATCCATAAATGTTTCATTAAGATATGGGAGGCCTTTTAGCATGAAATCCCCCTTAATGTAGGTGGCTTTTCCGGCTTTAACAGATAGCTTTTTTGCCTTCAGGTTATTAACCAAACCAGTAATCTGACCATCAATATCAATGTCGAGGTTCATCTGATCCAGCTCAGAAGTAAAGAAAGATATGTCATAAGATGAAACGTGACTATCCACAAAATTCGCCTTCATCCTTACCTTGTTGAAGTAGTCGTTAAAATCTTCATAGCTTTTAAATCGCATTTGAAAATAATCCGTTAGGCGGGTCCTGTTGGTTACCAGCATCAGATCCTTTAACTCGATACTATTGGTGTCGATCGTAGTAAAAGCGGTAAGGTTTTTCAAGTAGAAACCGCTTTTTTCTTTAAATGTCAGATCTTTTATATTAGTCTGAAGAATATGATCTTTCGTATTGAACTTCTCGAAGATGCCATTTAGGTTGGTTAAGGCAACATCATCAAAGTTGATCCCTTTCATCAGCGTATCCTTTCTATAGTTTTTGTATTTAAAACTTGTATTGTTTAGGATAATGCGGTCGAACGATATCTGGTAAGGTTTTTTCTTCTTTTTTACCTTTGGCGGTCCCGAATCAAAATAATCTATGATAAAGTCCAGATTTGTAGATCTGTCTTTATAAGATTTTAAGAAAAAAGACCCATTGTTAATTTGTACCGTGTTAATTGCTATTATTCGCTTCTTTATGGAGAACTGATTAATATTAACCAGGAATTTTGGGGTATTTAAAATCGTATCCTTTTGCTGGTCAAGTACCAGCAGGTCTTCAATTACAATATATTTAAAGGGTTTTACATAAATACTAGTTAAGGATACTGTTGTATTTAGTTCTTTGGAAAGATAGGAGGCTGCTTTTTTCGCTACATAGGTCTGCACAGGCTTGAGCTGAAGCGCAAACACAAGGACTACAGTCAGTATTATTACTGATGCAACGAACCAAAGAAGTATTTGTAATAGTTTTTTAATAGTTTTGTAGCTTAATTATAAATACTCGTGTCTGTAATACTTGCTATAGAATCTTCTTGCGATGAAACCTCCGTTGCCATATGTAATAACGGCAAAATTACTGCCAATGTTATTGCAAACCAAACAATTCATCAAAATTATGGAGGTGTAATACCTGAGCTTGCCTCAAGGGTACATCAACAAAATATTGTTCCGGTTATTCAACAAGCATTAACAGATGCTAAAGTTACTAAAAAGGAGCTAAATGCTATTGCATTTACAAGGGGACCTGGACTATTAGGTTCGCTATTGGTTGGCGTTTCGTTTGCTAAATCCTTTGCTTTAGCGCTTGATTTGCCTTTGATTTCGGTAAATCATATGCACGCACATATTCTGGCTCATTTTATTGATGATCCAAAACCTAAATTTCCTTTTCTCTGTCTTACCGTATCAGGTGGACACACGCAAATAGTTTTGGTTAAAGACTATTTTGATATGGAAATTGTAGGGGAGACCTTAGATGATGCAGCTGGTGAGGCTTTCGATAAAACTGCAAAAATATTGAATTTGCCTTATCCTGGTGGCCCACTGGTTGATAAACATGCTAAGGAAGGAAATGCGAACGCTTTTAAATTCGCGGAACCGCAAATAAAGTACTTAAATTATAGCTTTAGTGGTTTAAAAACTTCAATACTGTATTTTATTCGTGCACAAGAAAAGCTTAATCCTGATTTTATTGCAGAGAATTTGAACGATATTTGTGCTTCGGTTCAACACAGCATAGTACATATTTTACTGAATAAATTAAAGAGAGCTGCAGCTCAATACGGAATAAAGGAAATTGCAATTGCTGGTGGCGTTTCTGCGAACAGTGGCTTGAGATTGGCTTTACAAGAGATGGCTAGTCAATTGAAATGGAATATTTATATTCCTGCATTTCAATATTGCACTGATAATGCAGGGATGATTGCTATAGCAGGGTACCATAAATACCTTAAAGGCGATTTTGTTGGACAAGATGTAGCTCCGCTCTCAAGGATGGAATTTTAAAACTTAAACTAAAAGATTATGAACGCAGCAAGCTATATATTTTTCGGATTATTGCTAATCCCATTAATCGTTTTTCTGGGCTGGCTTATTAAAAAAGATAAGCACCGGAATTACATTGGTTTGTTTGTACTAATTGCGATGGCTATAATTGCCTTGATTGCTATTATCAAATTTGATAGCATCTTTATGGAGACGGGGCCGGGGTCAAGACTAAAATCGCATACACCAAGTTATAGATAAACAACATTATAGATAAGCAAAAAGGGCTGATAGTTTTACTACCAGCCCTTTTTGCTTATAATACGTTTTAATATTAAGCTATTTCTTCCAGTTTATCTCCGCTAACTTCAGCGCGAATCTTGGCTTCAATCTCTTCAGATAATTCAGGGTTATCAAGTAACAATTGCTTAACAGCATCTCTACCTTGTCCTAATTTAGTATCTCCGTAAGAGAACCATGAACCTGCTTTTTTAATGATGTTGAAATCAACACCCAGATCGATAATTTCGCCGGTTTTTGAGATACCCTCACCAAACATAATGTCGAATTCGGCAACACGGAAAGGTGGAGCAACTTTGTTTTTTACAATTTTTACTTTTACTCTATTTCCAGCTACTTCGTCTGAATCTTTAATCTGTGATGTTCTGCGGATATCCAAACGTACAGATGCATAGAACTTAAGTGCATTACCACCAGTGGTAGTTTCAGGGTTACCAAACATTACACCAATTTTTTCACGTAACTGGTTAATGAAGATACAGCAACATCCTGTTTTAGCAATTGTTCCGGTTAGTTTACGTAGAGCCTGAGACATTAAGCGGGCTTGCAATCCCATTTTAGAATCACCCATTTCACCTTCAATCTCTGCTTTAGGTACTAAAGCCGCAACAGAGTCAATTACAATTACGTCAATAGCGCCAGAGCGGATCAGGTTATCAGCAATCTCTAAAGCTTGCTCACCATTGTCTGGTTGAGATATCAACAGGTTATCCACATCAACACCTAGCTTTTTCGCATAACCTTTATCAAAAGCATGTTCCGCATCTACAATAGCAGCAATACCACCTTTTTTCTGCGCCTCAGCAATGATGTGAGTGGCCAAGGTTGTTTTACCAGATGATTCAGGACCATAGATCTCAATAACCCTGCCTTTTGGAACACCGCCAATTCCTAATGCAATATCTAAACTGATAGATCCTGTAGAAATAGATTCAATAGCTTCTACAGCATTGTCTCCCAATTTCATAACAGTACCTTTACCATATGACTTTTCTAACTTATCTAAAGTAAGTTGTAGTGCTTTTAATTTCTCTGCGTTTGCGCTCATATTGTTATAATTCTTTGAGTAAGATAGGTATAAAACCGCTTACTTGTGTGCTAATTATGTTAGCAAATGTAATGTAATTTAATTTTATTTACCCAAATAAAGTTTAATTTATTTTATTGGCTCTTCCGGTTCACTAAATATTTTAGTTATTTTGCTGTTTTTCTGGAAATATTTACAAAAATGTGTAATCTCACAAATACTGCATTTTGGTGATCTGGCCACACAAATATATCTTCCATGTAAGATCAACCAATGGTGGGCTACGTGAATAGTGTGTTCAGGTAGATTTTTAACCAAATCTTTTTCAACAGCAAGTGGTGTTTTTCCAGCGGTTAAGCCAATTCTATTGGCTACTCTGAAAACATGGGTATCCACTGCCATTGCCGGAGCATTGTAAATTACTGAGGCAATCACGTTTGCCGTTTTTCTTCCCACACCCGGCATTTTCTGTAGATCCTTAATGTCAGAAGGTACTTCATTGTTAAATTCATTTAACAATATATTTGCCATCCCCACCAGATGTTTTGCTTTGCTGTTAGGGTAACTCACACTCCTAATGTAATCAAATACGATGTCGGGTGTCGTTTCAGCAAGGGCTTTGGCATTTGGAAAGCGCTGAAATAGCGCTGGGGTAACCTGATTAATACGCTTGTCGGTGCATTGGGCAGATAAAATAACTGCCACCAGCAATTGAAAAGGGTTGTTATAATGCAGTTCTGTCTCGGCATTTGGTTGCGTGGCAGAAAAATGGGATACAAATAGTTGATACCTTTCTTTTTTGAGCATAGGCAAATTTAAATAAAAAAAGCTGCCGGTTTCGCCGGCAGCTTAAATTCGTTTTGAAATTACCTGGTTTTGGAATAGGCTAGGATCTTGGCGATAGATTCATCCGAAGGATCTTTTTTAAGCATATTCAGTTGAAACTTAATGTTATCATAGAACAATAAGTCTGAACCCTCATTAAAGTCGACATTTTCCTTGTCGCGTTGTGGGTAATTTAAGTTGTTAATTGAAGTAAAGGTTTCCATCATAAGCACTAGCGTGATTTAGTTTTAATGAAAAACGTTTTTCTCATTAATTTATTTTCGCATTAGTGTGCTTGCTTTGTAATATATTCTTTACAAAGCGAACTTATCTGATAAATTCGCTCAAAAAGGACACTAAATTAGGACACTTCTTTCACTTTCATCATCTTACGAAGGTTGTTCAAAGCGTATCGCATACGTCCTAAAGCCGTATTGATGCTCACATCGGTGAGATCTGCGATTTCCTTAAAGCTGAGGTCTGCGTAATGACGCATAATTAAAACTTCTTTTTGATCATCAGGCAATAAATGAATCATTGCCCTTAAATCAGCATGAGTTTGATCTCTTAACATTCTATCTTCTGCACTTTCTTCATGAAATTGAAGTAAGTTAAACACATCTGTTCCGTCTGCACTGGTAATTACCGGTGCTCTTTTTTCTCGTCTGAAATAATCGATGACCAGGTTATGCGCAATACGCATTACCCAAGGTAAAAACTTACCTTCTTCGTTGTACCGTCCGGATCTAAGGGTGTTGATTACTTTAATAAATGCATCCTGAAATATATCCTCGGCCAGATATTGATCTTTAACCAATAGATATATAGATGTATAAATTTTCGACTTGTGTCGTTTTAAAAGCTCTTCCAAAACGGATTCATCACCGTTCAGATATAGCTTAATCAAATCTTGATCACTAAATTGCTGTAGTTTCATAGGAGTATCCTTACTAAAATCCCTTGCTGCTTGCTAAAAAAATACTTTAGTAGACGTTTTCTTCTATATGAGTTCTCCTATTAGTTTGTTAGTTAGTGGTTTGATTTCCCGTTAATATTTCAAAAGAAGCATTTTTTTATTAGAAAACCACATAAAAAGTGTTAAAAAAAATTAAAAGTGCGCTCAGAGCCTTATTTTTGCATTTACTGAAAAAACCTAATTTCTGTTATTTGGGTTATATTAGCAGTATTCTAGCAAGAAATCAATGAGCAGCGAAATCAATAAAGATCCACATAAAAACATCATCATAAAAGGTGCCAGAGTTCATAATCTGAAGAATATAGACGTCGCCATACCTAAAAATAAACTGGTAGTAATCACCGGAATGTCGGGTTCGGGTAAGTCTTCTTTGGCTTTTGATACCTTGTATGCTGAAGGACAACGACGTTATGTTGAAAGTTTGTCGTCTTATGCCCGCCAGTTTATGGGACGTATGAACAAGCCTGATGTTGATTATATAAAAGGTATAGCTCCGGCTATTGCTATTGAGCAAAAAGTAATTACTTCAAACCCGAGATCTACTGTAGGTACATCAACCGAGATTTACGATTATTTGAAATTGCTTTTCTCCAGAATTGGTAAAACCTATTCACCCGAGTCGGGCAAAATTGTAAAAAGGGATTCAGTAACAACGGTGGTTGATTTTATTTCAACGCTGGAAGATGAAAGTGTAGTTACCATTTTTTGTCCATTGTTTCCACACAATAACAGATCCTTAAAAGAGGAACTCGCTGTGCTCTTACAAAAGGGATTCCTCAGAGTTTTGTATAAAAAGAAAATACATAAGATTGAGGATATCCTGGAGGATAAAGGTTTTGAAGATTTTGAACTTGCAGATGAACATACTGTTCAAATCCTGATCGATCGAATCGTGGTTAATAAAGAAGAAGAGACTTTAAGCCGTATTGCTGATTCTGTACAAACTGCTTTTTTTGAAGGAAAGGGCGACTGCTATGTAGATTATGAAGGTAAATTAACTCATTTCTGTGATCGCTTTGAGCTTGATGGAATTCGTTTTGAAGAGCCAACACCAAACTTTTTTAGTTTCAATAATCCTTATGGTGCATGTAAAAAATGCGAAGGCTACGGAAATGTCATTGGTATCGATGAAGATCTGGTTATTCCGGATAAAAGTAAAAGCGTTTATGACAATGCCATCGCTCCCTGGAGAGGTGAAAAAATGCGTGAATGGCTTAATAAACTGATTCAAAATGCGGATAAGTTCAATTTCCCTATTCATAGGCCATATAGCGATCTTAGTGAGAAAGAGCAAAAAATAATCTGGACAGGTAATAAGTATTTTGGAGGTCTTGACGATTTCTTTAAAGAACTGGAAGAACAGACCTTTAAGATCCAGTATCGTGTAATGTTGTCGAGATATAGAGGTAAAACCAATTGTCCTGATTGTAAGGGTTCCAGGCTACGTAAGGATGCATCCTATGTTAAAATAGGGGATAAATCTATTATTGATGTGGTACTTATGCCGCTGGCAACGATTATGGATTTCTTTAGTAATCTGAAGTTATCCGAAAATGACCAGAAAATATCTAAACGCCTGCTTGCTGAGATTGTAAGCCGGGTGCTTTATTTGAATAATGTAGGTTTAGGCTACCTAACGTTAAACAGGTTATCAAATACGCTTTCGGGCGGGGAGTCGCAACGGATCAATCTGGCTACCTCATTAGGTAGTAGCCTTGTTGGCTCTATTTACGTTCTTGATGAGCCAAGTATTGGTTTACATCCAAGGGATACGAATAAGCTGATAGAAGTATTGCAATCACTCAGAAATGTGGGTAATACCGTTCTGGTTGTAGAGCACGAAGAGGAAATGATGAAAGCTGCCGATCACATTATTGATATTGGTCCGGAGGCAGGTACACATGGTGGTAATCTGGTTTTTAGCGGAACCTATGAGGAAATCATTAAAGATAAAAAGAGTTTAACTGGTCGCTACCTTTCCGGTGAAGAAAAGATCGTTGTACCCGGAATAAGAAGAGCATGGAAAGATCATGTTTTAATTAAAGGAGCAAGAGAAAATAACCTTAAAAATATAGACGTAAAAATTCCGCTAGGCGTGTTCACGGTAGTGAGCGGCGTTTCTGGATCTGGAAAAACCAGCTTAATCAAAAAAATATTTTACCCGGCTTTACAAAAGGCAATTGGTAATTACTCTGGCGAACAGACCGGGGCGTATGATGGTATTTATGGTAATTACGAGTTGGTAAGCCAGGTTGAAATGGTAGATCAGAACCCAATCGGGCGGTCGTCCAGATCAAACCCNGTCACNTATGTAAAGGCATGGGANGATGTACGTGCCCTATTCTCGGCCTTGCCTGCATCAAAGGCTGCNGGTTTAAANCCGGCTGCTTTCTCCTTTAATGTGGAAGGTGGACGTTGCGATGTTTGCCAGGGGGAAGGAGAGGTGAAGATCGAGATGCAGTTTATGGCTGATATTTATTTGCCATGTGAAACTTGCGGTGGCCGTAGATTTAAGCAACAGATTCTAGATGTCACCTACCAGGATAAGAATGTAGCAGATATTTTAGATCTTACTATTGAGGAGGCGGTAGCATTCTTTAGCAATGAGCCTAAGATATTACAGAAGTTGCAGCCATTGGTTGATGTGGGACTCGGGTACGTTCATTTGGGGCAGTCTTCCAATACTTTATCAGGAGGAGAGGCGCAACGTATTAAACTTGCATCGTTCCTGATTAAGGGAAATAATGCTAATAAAACGATGTTTATTTTTGATGAGCCTACAACAGGACTGCATTTCCATGATATAAAAAAGCTTTTGATTGCATTGAATACTTTAATAGAACAGGGCAATTCGATATTGGTAATTGAGCACAATATGGATATGATCAAGTCTGCTGATTGGGTGATTGATATCGGTCCGGAGGGTGGTGATAAAGGCGGACATGTTGTTTTTGAAGGGACACCTGAAGATCTTTTAAGTGTAAAAGCTTCATATACTGCGAAGTACCTGAAGGAGCATATGAAACCTGCATGAGTACGATCTTAAAATCAGTGAAATCATTGTATCTTCGCCCATGCTTTTTTTAACACTGTTCCTGGGGATCGTTATAAATATGCTCGGATATATTCCCCCAGGTAATATTAACCTCAGCGTAGTTCAGATAACAATTACACGTGGAATTCGCCAGGCTTTATACTTTATTGGTGCCTTTTCTTTTGTAGAAGTCCTTTTCACTTTTGGAGTTATGCGTTTTGTGCAATGGCTTTCCAGTGAAATTAATCTTGAGAATTCCATAGATGTCGTAATGGTTGTGATGTTTGGCGTTTTAGGTGTAATAACCTGGAAATCCAGAAAAGAGATGCCCAAAGAAGATTATTCCAAAAAAGATAGCATCAAATATGGTTTGCTTTTAGGGGTAATTAATCCTATGCAGATTCCATATTGGTTATTTGTGGGTACTTACCTTATTGAGCACGAATGGATTGATATTGGCTACCTTTCTCTTTCTGTTTTCAGTATTGGCTCGGGCTTAGGAGCAGCCCTGGCTTTATATGGATTTGCGCGTTTCGCACAATACATAAAAGATAAATTTGCTTTAAGTAGCTACATCGTCAGCAAGAGCATTGCTTTATTGTTTTTTGCCTTATCTGCATATCATATCTGTAAGCTCACTTATATTCATTTGATTAAGTAAAAAAAGAGGGTGTCATAAAGCGCCCCTAAAAAAAGTCGCACAAAAAAAGGGTGATCATCATGATCACCCTTTTTTTGTACGAACGCTTTAGTTCTTATTGAATTTTCTCCTTAAAAGG
>Ga0065714_10002849_pt1 | contig 11574 bp, 4 predicted proteins | sample MisRhiReplicate2_FD_59101 | JGI IMG/M metagenome (GOLD analysis project Ga0065714, IMG submission 59101) | Miscanthus rhizosphere microbial communities from Kellogg Biological Station, MSU, sample Rhizosphere Soil Replicate 2: eDNA_1 v2... | ecosystem: Host-associated > Plants > Roots >... | reverse complement strand
ATGTTATAATATGGGTTCTTGTTGAAGAAATATTTTTAACATGTTTCCATTCCAGTTTATAATCATCTTTGCTATAATCCGTTTCTATCTGCAGTATTCCTTTATTCATTGATTTTATTTCGCCTATTATAACATCATTGTTTTTCAGCACCAAAGTATCTGACTTTTGTGCGTAGATTGCAGAGAAGAATAAAATAAAAAACAAGCATATAATTTTATTCATAAACCGAATTTATTGTGTTGGTTATCAGCTATAAAATTAAAGTTAGGAATAAAAATGCAATGTAAAACAGATTCAAAAAAAAATCCCATTTTCAGTAGTATTGAAAATGGGATTTTAGATTAAAACGATTAGGATTATTCGACTATGATTTTCTTAGCCGATGCTGCATCTTCATTAATTAAATAGATGTAGTATACTCCTTTTGGTAATCCAGATAAATCGATTGTATTATTTGTACTGCCAGAATCAAGAGTAAATGTTTTTACCAATTGTCCGATTGTATTATAAACCGTTACTTTTTCTAAGGCAATATTGTTTATGCTAACTTCGCCTTTTGTAGGGTTTGGATAAACAACCACTTTATCAAAAACAGATTCTTCTACACCTAATGTACAAGTTGCGGAATACATAGTGTTTTCTTCCTTAATCTTAGACCAGTTTGCGTTTGAATATGCCGGATCGTCTACTTTAATACAGCTTAAAGTCTTGGTTCTTAAAAAACTAGTATATATCGCAACATCATCCTTTTTGTCAGTTTGTGATGGTAAAACGAAGTTTTTGTTATTTCCATTTTGAACATTAAGTGACGTTAAAGGATTATTTTCAACAAAAATAAGTTCTAAAAGAGGGTTCTGCGAAAGATCAACACTAGTCAATTGATTGTTGCCTAAATTTAGATATTTTAAAAGAGGATTCTGACTAAGATTAATTTCAGTAAGTTTATTGTCATTAATATATAGCCATACCAATTTTGGATTTGAAGCAACATTAATCTCAGAAATATTAGTATATATACAATTTAATTGATTTAAATTAGGGAGATTAGATACGTTTAAAGTTGTTAAGTTATTGCTGCCGCAATAAATGCTTTCTAATTCAGGATTTAACGAAAAATCAATACTAGTCAACAAGTTTCTGTCTGCGGTTACATAATGAAGTTTTTTGTTTTGAGATAAATCAATTTTTGAAACCTGATTCATACTGAATGTTAGATTAAATAATTCAGTGTTTGCAGAGATATCTAAACTTGTTAATTTGTTTTCATGAATAGAAAAACCCCTCAATAGTGCATTATGGCTAATATCAATAGTACTTATGCTATTATAATTACAATCTAAATAAATTAATGCTTTAAAGTTTTCTATTCCTGTCATATCAGAAATATTAGAACTAGAAACATCTAAGGAGGTTACTTCTTTAATACTTGAAGTTGCTACTTTTCCATTTTTTCCATCTTTGTCAATTTCTAATGCTATTAATTTATCTTCAAAATTAGAATCTGGAATTAAGGTATAATCTGTACAGTCAAGACTGTAGCTTGCTGAAGCATCTTTAAGTGCCATCCAATTTGCTGTCGAATAGTCAGCGTTATCAACCTGAATACAAACTAAGTTAGAATTATTAGTAAAGTTAGAAGTAAGAGCAAAATTGTTGTTGTTTCCGTTTTTTAAATTTAAACTTACTAATGTGTTTGTACTACAATTTACAACTGTTAATGTTGGATTCTGAGAAAGATCTAAAACTGACAAAACATTTCCGGAACAATCTAAAGTGCTTAAACTTGTAAAGCCTTTGATTCCTGTTAAGTCTTTGATAGCAGCTGAAGCCACATCTAATGAAGTAATTGTTGAAATACTACTATTTAAAACAGATCCATTTTTACCATCAGTATCGATATTTAATGCGATTAATTTATCTTCAAAAGCAGGATCCGGAATAGCTGTAATTTGCGAACAATCTACTGTAGAATAGGAAGCAGTTGCCTCTTTAAAATCAGCCCAATTTTCATTAGAGTAAAGGGCATTGTCGACTAAAATACAGGTCAGTAGTGGATTTTTTGTAAAATCAATGGCAACTTTAGATAATTGCATATTACCGTTATTACCATTTCTTAAATTTACAGTGGTTAATAGTTTGTTCTCAGAACAAAGCAAAGATGCTACAGAAGTGTTAGAAACATCAAGGCTTGTTAGTTGATTTGCAGGACACCATAATGACGATAATTTCTTATTGTTAGAAAGATCAATAGCTGTTAATTGATTATTACCACAAGCTAAGAGACTTAAATTAATATTTGTAGAAAGGTCAAGATTTGTTATTTCATTATAATAAAATGACAAGTATTCTAACGCTATATTGTTTGAAGTATCTAAGCTTTTTAGTTTGTTATAGCCTGCATTTAAATTAGTTAAAGCTAAATTTTGAGAAATATCAAGTGTTGTCAGTTGATTAGACATCACGCTCAAATTTGTCAACGAAACAAAATCCTGAATTCCTGTTAAATTAGTTATAGAAGCATTATACAGATCTAAATCAGTTATCGAAGAAATTTTTGAAGTCTGAACTTTACCATCTGGTGATCCTGAATCAATACCTAACGAGATTAATTTATTTTCAAAATTAACATCAGGAATTAAAGTATAATTAACACATACTACATTATAGTTCGCGGCGCTATCTTTATAAAAGATAGCTGTTCTTGTTGTTGCAAACGCAGCATCATCAACCTGAATACAGCTTAAAGTTGGATTTTTGGTTAACAAAGCACCTTGGAAATTGGTATTATTACCGTTTTTTAGGTTTAATGATATTAACGCATTTTCCATAACATTAATATAAACCAATTTAGTGTTTTTAGAAACATCTAGTTTCGCGATTTGATTTTTATTAGCCTGCAAAGTGGTAAGTTCAGTGTTTGTCGCCAAATCTAAGGCAGTCAACTTGTTTCCATGACAATACAATTCAATTAACTTTGAATTTTGAGAAAGATTCAAAGAAGACAAGTTGTTGAACTGACAGTTTAAATACTCAAGAGCAGTAAAACCTTCAATTCCTGTTAAGTCTGAAATCTCACTTAACTGTACATTTAAATCGGTAACCTTTGAAATAGATGACGTTAAAACTTTTCCGTTTTTACCATCAATATCAATTTTCAATTCGATTAATTTATCTTCAAAATTACTGTCCGGAATTAAAGTAAAAGCAGTACAATCTTCTGTAAAATAAGAAGTTTGATCTAGTTTTCCGTTCCAGTTATCATTAGAATATTGAGCATTATCAACCTGAATACAGCTTAAAGCAGGATTTTTAGTGAAGTTAACATTAAACCAATCCAAGTTGGTGTTGAAACCGTTTTTTAGATTTAAGCTGTTTAAAGCATTGTTCGAAAAATTAATTGTAACCAAAGCAGGATTTTTTGTAATGTCTAAACTGGTAATTGAATTATAAGAACAGTTTAAACTTGTCAGCAATGGCAATGTACCTGGATCAAGAGTCGTTAATTGATTTTCACTGCAGTTTAATACCGTTAGTTTTTTGTTTGCTGCAAGATCTAAAGCTGTCAGTACATTTGTAGAACAGTTTAATGATTGTAAAGAGACAAAGTCCTGAATTCCGGTTAAGTCTGAAATGGAACTGTTTGATAGGTCTAAAGTTGTAATTGATGCAATATCTTTGGTAATAACTTTGCCATTTTTTCCGTCTTTATCAATATTTAAAGCAATTAGTTTATCTTCAAAATTGGCATCAGGAATCAAAGTAAATGCAGGGCAGTCTGTATTGAATTCTGCAGAAGCATCTTTAATTGCCGACCAATTTGCATTAGAATAATTTACATCATCAACCTGAATACATTTTAAATCTGGGTTGTTTTTAAAATTAGTAAAAGCAAGATCTAAATTTGTATTAGCACCATTTTTTAAATTTAATGATACCAGCTTATTGTTCTCACAAGCCAGCTCAGTAATTTTAGGATTATTAGAAATATCTACGCTTGTCAATTGATTATCTAAGCAATCAAACATAATTAATGCTGCGTTTTTAGAAACATTTATAGCCTTTAATTGATTATCATGACACATAAAATATTCCAATAGAATGTTGTTAGAAACATCTAAAGAGGTAATTTTATTAGTATGGCAATAAAAAGTAATAAGCGCTGTATTTTTCGACACATTTATAGCGGTAAGCTGATTGTTGCCACAGTTTAAGTAGTTTAACGACTGATTGTTGTCTACGTCTAAAGAAGTAAGGATGTTTGACGAACAGGTAAGGTTTGTTAATGAAGTTAATGCCGAAATATTTAAAGCGGTTAACTTGTTAGCATAACAGGACAAATCAGTTAATGCGGTATTTTTTGAAACGTTAAGATCAGTTAACTGGTTTTTTGAGGCAGATAAATGTTGTAAGTTTATGTTAGTGGATAAATCTAAATTTGTTAAAAGATTTTCAGAAACTGATAACTGTGTTAAAGAAGTAAAATCCTGAATTCCCGTTAAGTCTGAAATAGCACTTTTAGAAACATCTAAAGAAGTTAATGAAGCAATATTTGCTGTAAGTACCTGTCCGTCTTCTGGTGCAGTGTCATAACCAAGAGTGATTAATTTTTTTTCAAAATTAATATCCGGTATTGCGGTGTATTGTTGGGCATAAATAGAAAAGTTTGCCAATAATAGCAACAAGAGTAGTTTTGCTTTCATAGCTTAGTTTTTGAATTTTGGCAGATCAAAAAGGAAAATGGAAGTCATTTTTTTTCAGATCAACATTTGTTTTTTATTCTAAAGAATTGAAAAAAAAATCCCACTTCCAAACAAATGAAAAATGGGATTTTAGTTTATTTTAATTCAGAAGTTCAATTTTTAAAGGGTTTTAAATGTCCAAACCTGACCAACAGCTTCTCCTCCCTTGTTGTCTTTTACCACAACTCTCCAGAAATATTCTTTTACAGGTTCAAGTGTTACATCAACGGAAACGGCACTATTATTCTCCATTATTTTCGTTGTTGGTGGATTTGCAGTTCCAAAGTATACATCATAATTAAGTATGTCTGCTGTATCAACATCAGTAGCAGTCCATTTTAGAGTTGCTGTTATACCTGCAACAGTAGTATTTATAACTGGCTGTACTAAATTTGGTGCAAAAGGCAAATGATTGACAAAAGCATTCCCGGCAGTATAAAATTTAAATGTAGCAGAATAATCGCTAGATGCTTTTTTACTATCAGTTGCTTTTACTCTCCAATAATATGCGGTATTTTTCTCTAGCGTAAAAGAAGTATTGTTAGCTGCAATTTCATCAACTGTATTAACAATTTGAGCAAAAGCATTGTCTTTTGCAACTTGTATTTGATACGTTACGGCATCTTTATTTTCATCGGCTGAAAGTCCCCATTGAAATTCAACAACATTATTGGTACATAATTTATTGTCTACCGGACCAACTAAAGAGGGAACGCTTGGTGCAACATTTTTTTCTTCTGTTACCGGATCATCGCCGCCTCCACATGAAATTAGTGAGAATCCAAAAATTAATAGGTATATAAAATTCTTCATTTTTATTTTTTTATGATTTTAATATATTCTGGAGTTTCTAAATAGATTTTGGCTGCGTAAATACCTGAAGGCTGATTTTCAAGATTTAATTTTGCTGTTCCATTTTCGATCTTATAAGTATCATGAGATACTAACTGACCTCCAAAATTGTATAATTCTATTACTGCTTCATTTTTAGTTGTTGGAATTTCAATTTCAAAAACTCCCGAAGTAGGATTTGGATACACTGAAAGAATTGATCCTAGAATAGTTTGAGAATTGATCTTTTTCGAGTAAACTCCTTCACATGCTTTTGAAGTAGCCACTTCAATTAGCCCGCCTTCTTTAAGTTCTAAAGAAAAACTAGCATCAGATGTTTGAAATTGTTCAGTACCATCTACAAAAACAGTAAAAGGTGCAGTACCGGCAGTAATTTCAACATTTACTTTTTTAGAATTTGTACTTAAAGTTCCTGCTACAGGAGCTGCTTTCGCGATTGCAACATTAAAGGTTTGTTCGTAAACTTCACCAGGTACTGTTATAACAATAGTATATGTTCCAGGCGCTAAGCTGCCTACTTTTAGTACATTGCCTGTAAAAGTATACGCTTTGTTGTTTATCGTTGCTGCATAAGCTACAGCTGCTGTTGCAGTAATATTGATCTCCCCATTTTTTTCGTTAGCACAAGATTCGCTTTTTACTTCAATAGCAAAGTTTGTTGTAGGCAAACTAAAACCGCATTCAGTATTATAGCTGGCAATAGCATCTTTGTAATCAGCCCAGACAGTGTTGGCATATTCAACATCATCTACAGTAATACAAGATAAGGAAGGATTGCTTTTGAAACTATTGTATGTTTTGCCGTCCAGTACTTTATTGCCACCATTTTTCAGGTTTAATTTCATTAAATTATTATGGTCGCAAATAATTTGAAATAGTTTTGGGTTTTTTGAGAAGTCTAATGTAGTCAGTTTATTATAAGATAGATATACAAGTTCTAATTGTGCATTATTAGAAAAATCTAAATTTGTTAATTCATTAGACGGAAGTGATAGCCTTTTTAGATTTGGATGTTTTGTTATATCAACTGTTGTCAGGCTGTTATAACCAGCATTTAATATTTCTAAATCCGGATAGATTGAAATATCTAATGTTTTTAGAATGTTCATTTCGCAAACTAAGGTTTTCAGTAATTTGTTTTCAGGAAAACTAACGTTTGTCATCTTATTATTAGACACATTCAATGAGGTCAATTTTGTGTTTTTTGAAATATCAAGTCCAACAATTTTATTGTTAGTACTCACATCCAAATATTCTAAAGCAAGATTATGAGAAAGATCGATACTGGTCAGTAAACCTTGCTGCACATTTCCAACATCTTCCGTATTTGATCCTGCGCAAGATAATTTTGTTAAGGCTATGTTGCTTGAGACATCTATGCTTGGCAGTCTGTTCATCGAACAGTTAAGTGTAGTCAATGCTAAATTTTTAGATACATCCAGAGTTGTTAAATTATTGCCGTAAAGAATTAATTCAGTTAAGGCTAAATTGTTAGAAACATCTATAGAAGACAAGTCATTTTGCGTACAGTCTAATTTTTTTAATGCTAAATTATGAGAGACGTCAATGCTTGTTAAAACACCATTGCCGTTGTTTGGCAGGGTTAATTCTTCAAGTGCAGTAAAATCTTGAATTCCTGTCAGATCTGTAATTTTTAGATTGGTGTAGTAATCACTTAAATTTAAGCTTTTAAGATCAGAAATTTTGCTCGTCATCACTTTACCGTCTTCAATTCCGTCAATTCCTTTCTTAATCAATGATTTTTCAAAATTTAAGTCTGGAATAAGGGTGTATTTTGGGGCTGCACATTCAGTTTCAGAAAATAGGACAGAAGCATCTTTTTTTGCTGCCCAAGTCGCATTTGCGTACGCAACATCATCTACTAATATACAGTATAAGCTTGGATTAGCTATAAAAGATAAATCATCAGTATTTAATAATGTGTTCTTTCCGTTTCTTAAATTTACTGATTCAAGGCGCAAATTGTTATTACATTGCAATGTAACTAAAGCTGTATTTTTAGATACATCCAAAGTAGTTAAGTCATTGTATTCTGTTTCTAGAAACTTTAAGTTTAAGTTGTTCGAAAGATCAAGAGCTTTAATCTTATTTGAAAAACAATGTAAATGGGTCAGTTTTGTGTTTGCAGTTACATCAAGACTTGTTATTTGATTCTGAAAACAAGTAAGAGCTGTCAATTCAAGATTTTTTGATGTATCTAAAGTGGTCAGTTTATTAGTAACGCAAGATAAAACTGATAGCTTACTGTTGCTCGACAAATCCAATGCTGAGATCTCATTCTGACTACATTCTAATATAGTCAAATTGATATTTTTTGTGACATTTAATGTTTGGAGCTTATTAGAATAACAGCTTAATTGATTTAGTGATACGTTATTAGAAACATCTAAGTCAGTGATTGCATTCCATCCTACATTTAGCTTAATTAAGGCAGTGTTTTTGCTTACATTAATGCTTGTTAATTTGTTTGAATTTAGAAATAGGGAAGTTAATGAAACGAAATCCTCTATTCCTGTAACGTCTGTTATAGCACTGTTCGCTAAATCTAATGTGGTTAATTTATTAATAGAATTAGTTGCTACCTGGCCATCAACAGTGCCAGAATCAATTCCTAAGCTGATTAATTTTTTTTCAAAATTTTGGTCCGGAATTTTTGTGTATTGAGTAGGTGCTTCATTAATATCTACCACAGAAATATTGTCAACTAAAATTTCAGAATCTAAGCTTCCGTAAGTATAAACATCTACTTCGATATTTTCGTTAACAGTAGAAGTATATTCAAATTCAACTTTTCTCCATTCAGTTGTAGAAAAAGTAACATCCGATTTTTTGATTATTTCTTCTTTAAAAGTACCTGGTTTATGATAGACACTAAAATCAAGAGAAGTAAACGTTCCGGAAAGAGCTCTATGATATAAAGTTATACGATACGTTTTATTTGCCTGTACAGCAAAATATTCACTATTAATAAAATTAAAAGTGCCACTGGCAATCTGCATGTTAATACTTGAACTTCCGTTTTGAGCCGTTGAACTCTGAGAAGCCCATCCGCTCATAAAACGATACCAATTAGCCGGCTGAGATGATGACGTCCAGGTTTCAAAATTACCATTAGGCACCAAATTGGTTTGGGCCATTGTAGTTAAAGAAAGCAGTAATAAAAAAAGTAGTTTTGTTTTCATAGAATAAGTTTATGATTCGGTCGCGCAAGTCTACAAATTTTAAATTGTTTTTCCTTACGGGAAGACGTAAAGAGGGCTTTTTTTTATTAATTATTTAATCTTGAGGAAGTGATAAAGAAAAAAAGTGCTATTGATATTTCGTAAGAAATGGTTTAATCCTTTGTTTCAAAGAGTTTTAGTCTTAGTTTGTGTTTTCTTAAATCATAACTAAAAAATCATAAGACAGTGTTAATCGTTAGTATTATGTAACAAAAAATCATAATTTAGGCCCATATTTTAACTTTTATTATAATTACATACATGAGTCATATAAAACCAAATAGTTTATCTGCTTTTGCATTACTTGTTTTAGCAGGTTGTAGTGTAACGCTACAAGCACAAAATTCAACTCCTAAAACAGCGATTACTGCTCCTTTAGCTATTGTAAAAAAAGCTCCCGTTACTGAAAATGAATTAAAAAGATGGAGCCATCTTGATTTGGCAAAAGATACCATTGCGGGAATGAGTGTGGATAAGGCTTATGCCGAATTATTACAAGGAAAAACCGGTGTAAAAGTAATTGTTGGTATTGTAGATTCAGGTGTTGATATAGAACATGAAGATCTAAAAGGAATGATCTGGACGAATCCTAAAGAAATACCAGGAAACGGAATCGATGACGATAAAAACGGTTTTATTGATGATGTTCACGGATGGAATTTCCTTGGTAACGCCGTTCATGAAAATCTTGAAATGACACGTGTTGTTAAAAAAGGAGACGATGGTTCTGCACAGTATAAAGAAGCTTTAGCTCAATATAACAAAAAATATGAAGAAGCTTTAAAGGACAAACAGCAGGTTGATCGATTATTAGATATTCACAATACTGTTAAAAAGGCATTAAATAAAACAGATTATAAATTAGAAGATTTAAGTTCTATTACTTCTGCAGATCCAAAGGTTTTAGATAGTAAAAGAATAATGACGCAGATTTTAACCAATGCAGGTCCAACTTTTGATCCTGAAGCAGAATTAGAAGACTATAGAAAACAAGTTTACGATCAGCTAGATTACAGTTTAAACAAAGAATTTGACGGAAGAAAAATTGTAGGCGATAATCCGGAAGATATTAAAAACGATCATTACGGAAACAATGTTGTCTTTGGCCCGGATAAAGAAGAAGCACTTCATGGAACGCACGTTGCCGGAATTATTGCTCAAGTTCGCGGTAATAATTTAGGAGGAGACGGAATCACTAATAACGTTGAAATTTTAACGGTAAGAGCCGTGCCAGATGGAGACGAATATGATAAAGATATTGCATTGGCAATTCGTTATGCAGTAGATAATGGAGCAAAAGTAATTAACGGAAGTTTCGGAAAAAGTTTTTCTCCNCACAAACAATGGGTGTATGACGCTTTAAAATATGCAAAGAAAAAAGATGTTTTAATTGTTCATGCGGCAGGAAATGACGGATACAATATTGACGAAACAAAAAATATTAATTATCCAAATGATTCTGAAGACAACCTAAAAGAGTTTACAGATAACGTGATTACAATTGGTGCAATTAATAAAGCATATGGAGAAACTGTTATAGCTCCATTTTCAAACTTCGGAAAAATCAATGTAGATGTTTTTGCTCCGGGTGAAGAAATTTATGCAACGGTTCCAAACAATAAATACAAATATTTGCAGGGCACATCAATGGCATCACCAAATGCTGCCGGAGTTGCGGCGTTAATTCGTTCTTATTATCCAAAATTGAAAGCGAATCAGGTAAAACAAATTTTGATGGACTCTGGAGTTGCACTTCCTTCAAAAGTAGTTTTAGGAGAAAATCCTAATCCCAATGAAGCACCAGTGGCTGTTTCATCAGTTGAATCATCAAAAACAGCTAAAATGGTGAATGCTTATAATGCATTGCTAATGGCTGAAAAAATGTCGAAGAAATAAAAATATAAAATACTAATCACGATGGAAGAGTGGCAACTCTTCCATTTTTATTAAAACAATGATGCGAAAAATTATACTATTATCTTTTCTGAGTTTTGGTTTAAACTCTGCATTTGCACAAAATGCTCCCTATTGGCAACAACATGCCGATTACAAAATGGAGGTATCCATGGATGTCAAAAACTACCTGTACAAAGGAAAACAAGAATTGGTTTATACCAATAATTCTCCTGATACTCTAAGAAAAGTATTTTATCACTTATTCCCAAATGCTTTCCAGCCAGGAAGCGAAATGGATGCGCGTCTGCATTCTATTAAAGATCCGGATGGCAGAATGGTAACTAAAGTAAAAGGTGCCGATGGAAAAGAAGTAAAACAAAGTAGAATTGAAACTTTGAAACCAAATGAAATAGGATTTTTAAAAATCACAAATTTCAAACAAGATGGTGTAACGGCTCAAACCAGAACTTCGGGAACTATTCTTGAAGTGACCTTGGCTAAACCAATTTTGCCAAATTCTAAAACAACTTTCACTTTAGATTTTGACGGTCAGGTTCCGGTTCAGATTCGTCGTTCTGGACGAAATAATACTGAAGGAGTTGCCCTTTCAATGTCACAATGGTATCCAAAATTAGCCGAATTTGATTTCGAAGGATGGCACGCAGATCCTTACATTGCAAGAGAATTTCACGGTGTTTGGGGGAATTTTGATGTGAAAATTACAATTGATAAAGACTATACAATTGGCGGTTCAGGATATTTGCAGGATAAAAACCAAATTGGTCACGGGTATCAGGATGCTGGTGTAACAGTTGTTTATCCAAAAAAAGCAAAAACATTAACA
>Ga0065714_10065226_pt1 | contig 11604 bp, 9 predicted proteins | sample MisRhiReplicate2_FD_59101 | JGI IMG/M metagenome (GOLD analysis project Ga0065714, IMG submission 59101) | Miscanthus rhizosphere microbial communities from Kellogg Biological Station, MSU, sample Rhizosphere Soil Replicate 2: eDNA_1 v2... | ecosystem: Host-associated > Plants > Roots >... | reverse complement strand
TTTTCTAGCTCAAAAATTTCTAGTTTTTCAAAATTTTTCATGAAATTTTATTTTGTGTTTTTTGTTGAAGCAAAGATGCAGTAAGATTGTATGATTAAACAAGCAAATACTTTATAGATTTATGAATTCATGCTCATAAATTCATAAATCTACACATTTTAAATTACTGTATATTAGTTATTTATGATTTTATTCAGAATTAGTATTTATTTTTTCAATTTCTTTCAAATAAATACTAAGAGGGGTTCCGGTTCTTTTTTTGAAAGCCAAAGTAAATGCTTGTTCATTATTATATCCTAGTTCTTCTGCAATAAAAGGTATTTTATACGAACGAAATTTTTTGTCTTTTGCCAATCTGTTTAGAGCATATTCAATTCTTAAGTCATTGAGATAAGTATTGAAGTTTTTTTCTTTATATGTGTTAATAATCTCTGACAGATAATTTGAGTTGGTCTTTATTTTTTTTGCTAATGTGGTTAACGTTATTCCTTTCTTTAAAAAATGTTCTTTGGTTTCAAAAAGATTTAATTCTTTAAGAATCGTCTCTGCTACATCTTCGGCAATAACTCTGTTAGTCCTATCTTTTAGATTATCTTTTGAAGCTATATTCTCAGAATTTTCCACTTTGTTTTCACTATGATTATCAGCTATAGATTGCAGTAAATCACGTGCAATTTTTTTATGTTGTTTTTCAGCTTTTTTAGAACGATAATATGCCAGAATTAACAATGATAAACTCAATAGTAAAAATCCTATGAATACATAAGAAATAGTTTTCTTGTTTTCAATTTCACGGATTATATTTTCTTTTTCTTGCAGAAGTTTAGGCGCATCATACCTTCTGGGTAATTCTCGGGATATATATCTAAATTTAGAATCGAGTTCCTTATATACTGTCAAAAAACGATTAACATAATACAGTTGTTTTTCTTTATTGTTATTCTCCTTGTAATAATCAATAAGGTATGGGTATACTTCTTTAAGCTCGGGAAATATATTATTCGTTTTTTGTATGTTGTAATCAATTTTCCTAAAACATTCAATTGCCTTTTCTTTGTCTTTTAGTCCCCAATATGACAATCCTAAATATAATAGAGCGTAATTGAAATTTAAATCATGTGGTTGTGTTGAAAAATAATTTTTGCTCTTTTTTAAATTATCAATAGCGATTTGATAGTTTTTCGACTTGAAATTGTACATGCCAAAAAGAGATAAATATTGATTGTATCTATCTGTTTCTCCATTTTTAGACGTGCTATTCAACCCTTCATGAATCAGTTTCAAAGAAGGCTGTAGTTTGTTAATATCGAGTAAAGTACTTGCTAAATTTAACCGTATGTGCTCACGTTCATTATTATCTAAGAAATTAGCATTATCATAATAATATTGTAATACTTTAGCCGCTTCTGTATGCTTTCCAATATAATTATTAAGATATGCTAAATAAATTTCTGCAATGGCTATATGCCGCTTATTCTTCTTTTCTTTTGCATATTTTAAAGCATTGATAAAATTGTTAAGTGCTAGCTTTTCATTATCAGAGTCATAATACAACCGTCCTTTTAACAAATAAATTCTAGTAGGATAATTGTCATCTTGTGAATTTCTTTTAATAAATTTTAAGCTATCAATATATTTTATTGATATTGAAAGAGATCTGTTATAATGCATTAAAACATATCCTTCCGCTATATAATTATTCTCTTTTTCATGTATAGCTTTTTTAAGATAATATTCAGCTATAGCTTTTGATTCAGTAATCTTGTTGCTCTCTTTAAGATTATAGAACTTGCTTTCAAGTTCTGAATAATCATATGTAGATAATGTATCACCAAATATTTTATGGTTTTGTGCAAATACTGTACTGCACAAAGAATAACATAGAAATAAATACCAAATTTTCATCAATTCGTTTAATAACTTTGCAAAAGTATTATAAATTTAAATAACTCTTTAATGAAAGGTTTATAATTTAATTTTATTGTAATTCATTAATTTGAATAGTTCTATAATTCACATTATAATCTATAAATTCATGAATTTATAGATTATAATTTTTTATATTTGAGAAAATATACATTCATTTGTGAACAATTTTAAATTTTTACAAATGAAAAAACAAAAGAAAGTTAAAAAGTTATCACTTAAAAAACTTCAAATTACTAAAATTAATGATCTTAGTAAGATTTATGGAGGAACTAGAAACGCAGGATTAGAAAATGGTGATGGAGGCGATTGTAAGTTTCCAGAAAATGCCAGCAAGGTGAAAGACGACAGTCTACATATATAAAATAGCATGAAAAGAATAATATTTATTATTACTATTTTTTTAACAATATTTTTAAATGCTCAAAGGCATAATTTAGCATCATCTTTTCCTGTTTCAGATGAATATTTTGGTTTGAAAATAGTTGATGAATATAGAAATTTGGAGGATTTAAAAGATGTTAAGGTTGTCAATTGGATGAAATCCCAATCAAGCTATACTGATTCTTTATTAAACTCAATCCCACATAGGAATTATTATTTGGAAAAAAGATTAGAACTTGACAAAAGACAACTTTATTCAATTTCTAATGTTAGAATAATTAGTAATAATAAATATTTTTATCTTAAAAAAAATGCTGGGGAAACTGCTGCAAAAGTCTACTACAGAAATGGATTCTTAGGAAAAGAAGAATTACTATATGATCCATTATCTTTTAATTCTTTAATAGATAAAAAATCTTCCTCTAAATCTGAACATAAATACTTAATCAATTTAATATCTCCTAGCTGGGACGGTAGTAAATTAGCTATTTCTTTGACTGAAAAGGGTAAAGAATTATCCGAAGTAATAATAATGGACGTTAAGAAAAAAAAAATCCTTCCTGAAATTATTACAAATACGAATCCGTCTAATATAGGTGGAATTAAGTGGCTAGAAGATAATTCAGGCTTTTTTTATATCTATTATCCAGTTGTTGATAATAAGGATAGTTTATTTGCCAAGAATACTCGTTTAGTTTTATATAAAATAGGTGAAGACCCTAAAAAGTTGAAAGATGTCTTTTCAAATATAAACAATCCAGAGCTGAATATTGGTCAAGAAAGCTATCCCGCAATACTTACTTTTAATTCTGATGACAAATATTATATTGGTATTTTAGTTGATTCAGAAGATTTCAGAAATACTTTTATCATTAGTAAAAAAGATTTGTTAAGTGGAAAGAAGAATTGGAAAACACTTTATACAAAGGATAGTAAGATACATAATATACGATTAATTGGAGATGATCTTTTTTTTCTATCGGGATATAATTCTTCTAATTATAAGCTATGTAAAACAAATATAGTGAATCCTGATTTTAAAAATCCCCAAATATTAATTCCTGAAAAGGAGAACGAAGTATTACAAGATTATACAGTCACTAGTGATGGTGTTTACTATACTACCAATACAAATGGTGTTGAAGCAAAATTTTATTTATATAAGGATGGAAAAGGTATTTTAATTAAGTTGCCTTATGTATCTGGAAATATAGATTTACAATCAAAAGGCAAAGATTTTTCTGACATATGGATATCTTGTTCTGGTTGGGCAAATGATGTACAACGTTTTAGGTATACATTACAAACAAATAACTTTAGCTTAGAAAATCTTGTACCTGCTATTGAATATCCAGAGTTCAAAGACATTATTGTAGAAGAAATCACTGTGAAATCCTATGATGGAACAGAAGTTCCACTGTCGTTAATTTATAATAAAAATATCAAAAAGGATGGAAACTCACCTGTATTGATGAATGGTTATGGAGCTTTTGCAGAATCCTATTCTCCCTACTTTTCCATTAGTTATCTGCTTTGGGCAAATAAAGGTGGTATAGTAGCTGTGCCTCATGTACGAGGAGGAGGAGAGAAAGGAGATCAATGGCATGTTGATGGACAAAAACTTAAAAAGCCAAATTCATGGAATGATTTAATTGCTTGTTCGGAATATTTAATCGAACAAAAATATACATCAGAAAAAAAAATAGCGCTATTAGGAGCAAGTGCAGGAGGTATACTTATGGGAAGGGCTGTTACTGAAAGACCTGATTTATTTGGTACTGTTATTATAGAATCGGGTGTATTAAATACTTTGAGGGTAGAAAAAAATGGGACAGGAGGCACGACTATTAAAGAATATGGCGATCCTAATAATTCCACAGAGTTTAAAGGTTTATTGGAAATGGATGCTTATCATCATGTTAAAAAAGGAGAAAAATATCCGGCAATGTTAGTTGTAGCAGGAATAAACGATCCTCGAGTTAAACCATGGATGTCTACTAAATTTGTTGCTAAAGTATTAGCAAATAATGGTTCTAAAAATCCAATCCTATTGAAAATACATTATGAGGGAGGTCATGGAGGTTCCATTCCTGTAGCACAACGATATGCAAATATAGGTGATATATTTGCCTTTGCGCTTTGGCAATTAGGCCATCCAGATTACCAACCAAAAGAAAACACAAAAAAATAAAAATGCCCCAATTTCCGTATCACTTTTTTGAAGAGTATGTTATCCGTACTCCTTTACTTTCGCGCAGAAACTTTCAAGAAAAAGCAAAGAAGGAAGTATTTTCGGATGGAGAATTAAAAGAAATTTGTGACGATCCGGTTTTTCAGGAGGCAATTTATCTAGCATCGCCAAATTTATATAAAGAATTAAAAAACTGGTTAGATTCCGAAAAAGAATTATCCTCAAGTCAACACCAAAAACTTAAAAACACCATTCTAAAATACTATATCAGAATGGGTACGAGATGTACGCCATTCGGACTATTTTCAGGGGTTGGCTTGGGGAAATTTAATCAAGAAGAAACAGAAAATAATAACCTTTCTGACAACAGCCAATTGAAAGTAAGAGATACAAAATTGGACATGCACTTGCTCGTTTCTCTTTCGAAGACTTTAGAGAAAAATCCTGACATCAGAAGCCAACTTCTATATTTCCCCAATAATAGTATTTATAAAATAGGGAAGAAAATCCGTTACGTCGAGTACGAATACAAAGAAGGAAAAAGAGATTATATTATTTCGTCGGCTCCACTCTCTGAAGAGCTATCTCAGATATTAGATTTCTCAAAACAAGGGAAAACAATCTCTCAGATCGGAAAAATTCTTATAAGTGATGAAATAAACCATGAAGAATCTAAAGAGTTTTTAGAAGAATTGGTTGACAACCAGGTTTTAGTTAGTGAATTGGAACCCAGTGTTTCAGGATGCGATTATTTAGATATTCTCATTTCCGTGCTGAAAAAAATTGAGGCTAAAACAGAAGTTCAGATTCTTAAAAACATCAAAGAAAAACTCAATCAATTAGATTTGCATTTTGGAAATCCGGCTTCTTTATATTTGGAAATTGAAGATTTGATTAAATCTTTCAAGACAGATTATGAGCAAAAATATCTCTTCCAGACAGATCTTTATTATAAAGATGAATTTACAATTTCAACTTATTGGAAAAAAGAAATCAAAAAAAGCTTGAGTTTCCTAAATAAGGTCACTTTACAAAGCCAAGACACTCCCTTTAAACATTTTAAAAAAGCATTTTATGATAGATTTGAAACTCAGGAAATCCCACTATCTTATGTTTTAGATACAGAAATAGGAATAGGCTACCTTCAAAACACAAGTGTTAAAGGAATTCATCCCTATTTAGAAGATTTGAAACTTCCTAATTCTCAAAAGAAACAAAATCTTCACATTCAGCTAACACCATTTCAAAGAATCCTTAACGAAAAGTTACAGGAAGCTTTATTAGAAAATCAATTTACGATCTCATTAAACGATGATGACGTAAAAGACTTCGAAGAGACATGGTATGATTTGCCGGATACTTTATCCGTTATGGCAGAAATCATCTCTGAAAATAATAACGAGAAATTATGCATCGGAAGTGTTGGAGGAAGCAGTGCCGCAAACCTTTTAGGAAGATTCTGTTCAGAAAAATCAGAAGTACAGAACTTAACTAAAACAATTACACAAAAAGAAGAAGAGCTAAACCCAGACTATATTTTAGCAGAAATTATCCATCTTCCCGAAGCCAGAATCGGAAATGTAATCAGAAGACCAACACTAAGGAAATACGAAATTCCGTATTTGGCACAATCTGTTTTGCCAAAACAAAATCAAATATTAGTTGATGATCTGTATATTTCTTTGAAAAATGACAGAATAGTATTGCGTTCAAAAAAACTGAATAAGGAGATAAAACCTTATTTGACTAATGCACATAATTATCATCATAATGCTCTGCCGGTTTATCATTTTTTATGTGATTTACAGTCACAAAACACTCGGACAGGTTTACACTTCAATTGGGGAGGTCTTTCTCAGATATATAAATTTCTACCAAGAATAGAATACAAAAACATTATCTTATCAAAAGCCCAATGGAATATCACAGAAAAAGACATTTCATCATTAGAATCAATGATGAACAATAAAAATGAATTTCTTTCACAAATGGAAATATGGCGAAGCAAAAGACAAATTCCTAAATGGATTCAGTGGGTGAAATCTGACAATACTTTACCCATGAACTTAGAAAATTATGACATGACAAAACTTTTTATACAAACCATAAAAAGTGAAAAATCAATTACAATTGAAGAGTTTTTATACGATGAGAATGATGATTTTAGGCGTGAATTTATTTTTCCACTGTACAAGTAGAAAAAAATAATGATGGACAAGAGAAAATTTACTCCAGGAACAGAATGGCTCTATCTTAAAGTTTATACAGGTGTTAAAACTTCTGACCTTATTTTAGAGGAAACAATAAAACCTCTGACAGAATATTTATGGACAAATAATTACATTTTAAAATGGTTTTTTATTCGTTATCATGATCCAAAACCGCATTTAAGAGTACGGTTTTGCTTAAATAATACTGAGGATTACACTACCATTCTTAACAAAATACACGAAGAGCTTCAAGAGTTTACTGACAGCGGAGAAATCTCAAATATTTCAATTGAAACTTATAACAGAGAAATTGAACGTTACGGACAAAATACCATAGAAGAAGCTGAAACATTATTTCACAAAAACAGCGAATTTACGTTACTATGTCTGCCATACGATGATGAAGATAAGGTGATATTGAGTATTTTTTATATTAATGAAATATTGAATAAGCTCAATCTTGGAATTCAGAAAAAGCTTGCTTGGATTAGAAATTATAATGATTCTTTTAAAGAAGAATTTAATGCAGACAAAACTCTCAACAGCCAGTTAGACAAAAAATACAGAGAGTTCAAACCAAAATTAATCAACTTTATACAGTCGGATGAGTTTTCGGATGAAAGAAATGCCATTATTCTTCATATTGAAGAATTTGTTTCTGTATTGCAAAATATTCTTCAGCATCATCAAAACCAATCTCTGGAAATTTCTTTACAAAGTTTTTTTCAAAGCATATTCCACATGAATATCAACAGACTCTTTGTTTCTAACCAAAGATTATTTGAAATGGTGATTTATGATTATCTAGTAAGGTATTATAAATCATTAGCATTTTATAGCCTTCATTAAAAAACTTAATAATTAAAACCAAAACAGTCCAATTAAGTAATGAGATAAATAATATTTTAAAATAAGCCAAACCCAATACCAAAAAGAGAATCAGGAAAGATAAAAATGACTGATCTGGAATGGCTAAGAATTTCAAAACTTTTAGATGTTGAAGTTGATGAAATCTATGAGGAACATATTGAATCGAATAGAATCAACTTAAAAGAAGAATTACAAATATTGAAAGAAAAAATTAAAGTTTTAGAACAAAATTAGCATAAATATTATTTCAATACTATTAAAAAAAGAGACTGTTTATTCAGTCTCTCTCTTTTTTTTAATGATTGTCAGATATTTGGACAAAATTAATTGTTACTATCTTTCTACACATACTGTGGACAAACAACTGCCGGACAGTAGATTTTCGGACATCTTGGTCTGCCATCTGTAGGACAGCATGCTGTTGAGCATCCAATAATTGGTCCTGCTCCTAAGATATCTTTCATTTCGTTTCTTGCTAATTTTTTCAGATTTTTCATATGACTATTTTTTAAGATTCTACCGGACATGGTGCATAACAATAAATATTTGGGCATCTTTTTATTCCCGGAGGAGGGCAACAAGCTTCAGAGCAAGTTAAACCGCCGCCGTTCAGGATTTTCATCTGACTTCTTGAGATTTTTTTTAAATTTTTCATAATAAATAATTTAGTTGATTTGATGATTAAATTATGGCTGGTTTCCGCCACCGCATCCGTCGTAAGGCATGCATTTCCATTTTCCGTCGATCAGGCAAAGTTGCCCGCCTTTACAGGTAAGACCTCCCTGAATCGTTTTCATTTCCTGTCGGTTGATCTTTTTTAAATTTTTCATAAAATTGAATTTGGTAATTTCCTACTCTTTTTAAGCTTTTCGGATCTCGCTTTTCATTCATTTAAAATTAATCATTTTTAATTAAATGAAATAATTATGACAGAAAATCTTCATCTTCAATCAGTTCGCTGATAAAAAAGTGAATATCTTCCCGGTCATATTTATCCGGAAACTGGTAACCATTGATAATGAAAACAGGGGTGAAAGTAAGTCCTGCAGCACTGTTTTCTGCAGTCATCTGAATAATATTGGTAAAATTTTCGGGATTTTCTGATCCTGATATTCTTTTAATTTCACTTTCATCTTTATTTTTAAACCAAGTATCTACAGACTGTAAAAATTCTCTCTGTGATTTGTTTTTGTAAATGTTTAAAAAATCTGAAATAAGCCTGGTGTACTTTTCATCAGCTCTTTCATTTGAATAATTAAACCTCATTTGTGCAGAAATTTCATCAGGATATTGTAGCAATAAATCTTCTACAATCTTATGAGCGTCTTTACAAAAGCCACAGTAGGGGTTAGAAACCACAGAAATATGAAGTTTTGCATCTTTACTCCCTACGAAAAACGTTTCATTATCTGTAAATTCAATTTTTTCTTTATCTGTAAGTTCTCTTTTGAAGAGATCGTAGTTTCTTTTAAACCTGAGATTTTTTGCATTAGATTTTTTGAGTTCTTCTTTCTGATTCATCAAATTATTTAAGAAAGCAACCGTAAAAAACAAAGAAATGAATAATATGACACTGGTAAAGACAACAGGCAAATTTATTCCCCAACTAAAATAGAAAGAACTTAATGCGATCTGACCCAACAAAACAAAAATAATCACCAGACAAACTCTGCAAAGCGATTTTTCAACAAAAGCCTGAACATAAAAAGAGTAAAGAATCACCAGAATCGAAATCATTGCAGTAATCCTTAAAATAACCTGTGATTGTGGGAAAAGTAGTCCGACAAATGTAATTCCCAAAAAATAGATCAGGCTAAAATCTGAAAGTTTCAGACCTAAAACATCCGTTTTATCCGAAGAAAAAATCTTGGAACAGGAGCTTTGAGAAGCATTATTGGCAGTACCACCGCAAATATTACTCACCACAGCAGATTCCTGACCAAATTTTTGATTGAAAAGTTCTAACGAAATATAAACTCCAATCAATGAAAAGATATTGAAAACACTTTCGTACCAGGCAAACTGAAGAAGCGAATAGAGAATAATAATCCCGAAAACAAGATAAATAAACGGCTTAAAATTGAAAAAAGACTTTGTTTTTATATTCTCGGTCTTCTCAAAAAGAAGCACAAAATCTCCTGAATTTTTGTAGAGTTCCTCTTTATTCAGAGTTTTTACTTTATCAGAGTAGATCGTAAAATCGTTTCCTTTCTTTTTGACCAAAGAAAACGAGTTATCGACCAAAGCCATGTATTCTTCAGGCAATTCGTCCCAATATTCTTTATCTAATTCGTAAGCATCATTTTTTAACCCTAAAAAGTTGAGAGTATCACTGAAAGCCAATGCAGAAGGGTAATTAGGATGAGAATTGAACTGAAAATAAAATTCCTGCTTGTCGAGTTTGAAATGGTCTATGAGACGGTCGAAATTCATGAGTTGGTGTATTATTAATTTTATGAAGATAATAAAAATAGTTATTTACTTAGAATTATATTCTATTATTTTTTAATCAAATATATTTATTGCGGTTTGGAAATAAAATAACATGATTATGTGATTTTGTTATGATGTTATTTTAAATTAATGATTTACAGTTTCTTGAAGAAAATCCATTGGAATGGCATTACATCAGAAATAAAATTCTACTGTTTAGTCTATGAGTTTGTTAAAATTCATTGTTTTAATAAATCTAATTCTATAATATTATTGTCTTTCTTCAAGTCTTCAAGCGCCATTTTTTCAAATCGACGGAAAATTTCATCTCCTGTGTGAAAAACACCATCAGCATCTGTTTGATCCGGAAAAGCCCCAACTGAACCTGCCATCGGATTTTTCCGAAAATTTTTATAAATTTTTACATATTTTGGATAAGTGATTTTCACATCTTTAAAATTATTTACATAAGGATAAATAAAATCTCCTTTTGTAGCTTTTATTCCTTTCAATTCAAAAATGTGATTTTTGTGAACATCCTCTATTTTAAGAATCAATCCCGGAAGTCCAAAAAATTTATACGGACCGCTTTGTATCGGGATCTCTTTTGCAAACCACGCAATCCACTTTCTTCCTCCAAACTCTGTGGTTGCTTTTTGCACATTATACCCCAAAATATTATCAAACTCCGCAAGTATATTCCATTTTAAATCTATATTCTGACTCACTGAATATCTATAAGGTGGAAGGGGTGTAATAAAATCAATTTTTTGAGTATTACTATTTTTAATTACTCTATCACGATTCATCTTTTTGTTAAAGGGCATCGAAAAGACTCCTTTCTTGAAATCTGCATTCAATGTTGAGTCTGATTTGTATTTTTCAACACTATAGAATTCTGATTTATTGTTACCAATATTCAAAACCATTATTTCTCTTTCTACATTTTCCACGTTTGTAGAGTCAGGAATAGATTTGTATTCATAGAGAAATTGTTTGTTTTGACCAAAAATATTAATTGAGGTGAAAATAAGAATGATGATTTTCATTACATCTGATTAAAGGTAAGCAAAATAACATGATTATGTTAATTATTAGAATCTCATTTAAGACAATAATAGTTTGTATCAACAGACTTTCTATTTATAAGAGTAATAAATTACTTAATATTCTTTTTTAGAAAATTATCTAATTCATCAGGAGAAATATCTTTTTTTAAAATTTTTCCTTCCGAATCTAAAAGAAAATTTGTAGGAAACTTATGTATATTTAATTTTTTTGATTCTATTCCGTTTTCATCCAGATATTGTACCCAGTTAAGATTCTTTTCGGTTATTATTTTTTTCCAATTATTAATATTTTTTGTCAAATCAGTAGAAATTCCTATAATTTCAAAATAATTGTTCATATTCTGATAATTATCTTTAACTAATTTATATTTAGGAAACTCTATAAGACAAGGACCACAATTACTAAACCAAAAATCAATTAACGTGTATTTTGATGATAGTTTATAATTGGTTTTTTTTTCATTAATATCTTGTAATGAAATTTTTAAAAGTTTTCTTTCAAAATGTTTTTCATTAAGCA